>TARA_R110002033_G_scaffold2_24_pt1 | contig 14129 bp, 14 predicted proteins | sample TARA_R110002033 | Tara Oceans TARA_R110002033 (sample SAMEA4397051) | marine metagenome | biome: Polar Biome; feature: [SRF] surface water layer (ENVO:00010504); material: water (ENVO:00002006), including particulate matter (ENVO:01000060) such as... | depth 5 m
TGTTTTTTGATGAGTATTCATAAACGTTAATTTCTTCAATCTTCTTTAACGATACTATTAATTAATTTATGTTGAAATTATTGCAAAAAAAATCTCGATTTCAAGATAACATTGAAATCGAGATTTATCCAAATATAACATTATCTTTTAATTGCCTGCTTGTGCTTTAGCGTCTTGCACCATTTTTTCATTTGGTAAAATAGCAATGTTTACACGTCTATTTTTAGCGCGTCCTTCTGCTGTATTATTATCATAAAGTGGTTGTGTTTCACCAAACCAGTTGGTTGTAAGTCTTCCACTCGATATACCGTTTTGTGATAAATAATTCGTTACGGCATAGGCTCTATTTTTAGACAGTGTCATGTTATAGTCTTCTGAACCTTGACTATCTGTATGCCCAACAACCAAAATATTAGTGTCTGGGTATTCTTTAAAAACACCAATTAATTTATTTAATGTTGCTTGTGACGCACTATTGATATTATATTTATTTGTATCGAAATACACACCGCTAGTTTCATCAAAAGTTACCACAATACCATTATCTACACGTTCTACTTGAGCACCTGGAATTTCTTCTTCTATTTGTTGCGCTTGTTTGTCCATTTTGTTTCCAATAAGAACACCGGCACCTCCACCAACAACACCACCAATAACAGCTCCTAATTCACCATTACCACCTTTACCAACATTATTACCAATAATAGCTCCTAAAATAGCTCCTCCTGTTGCACCAATAACAGCTCCTTTTTGTTTGTTATTCGCATTTTGAATAGCACTACAGTTTGTTAAACTTATTATTAAAACGAGTGTAAAAAGCGTTATTCCAATTTTATTTATAAATCTTTTCATTTCTTTTTATTATTTATTAAAGTTCATTGTAATTGTAAACGGTTTTCCATCAACATATACAGTTTGTTGCCATTGCATAGATACCTCTGACAAAGACGTTAAACTTAATCTAAAACCTTGATTTGTATCAGATTTATGCTTTGCATCTGTTGGCTTTAACAGAAAGTCATAAAGTCCAGTATCTGCATTAACTTCCTGAATTGTAAAAACAAAATTTCTTACTCCTGTGGTACAACTTGTCTCATTAATAGAATAGGTTCCTGTGTTATTGTTAGGAATGAATTGCCATGTACTTCCTTCAAAACAATCTTTAGAGGTATCATTAAGTAAGGTTACATTATATTTTCCTATTTCACTATATGTTATTGAATTTAAAGTCCAATCACCTTTAATGACTTTTTTGGAGTCTCTAACGGTTTTTGACGACCCACAACTGAATAATCCAATTGCTAAAAAAATTAGTAGTATCTTTTTCATAATTATTATAGTTATTTTATTTTACAAAGGTTTAAATTTTTTGATGCTTTTACATTACAAGATTATATGATTAGTTTATATGATTTCCATTTAAAAGATGGATTATTATTGTTGAAATAATATCAAAATATAGAAGCTTTCATCACTAAAAGGATTAATTATTTCTTGAATATCATAATTTATTTGTTACGATTTAATATACGAACACTATGCTATATTAGACTTTAAAACAATTCAAAATTTAACTTAAAGGCAATAATTAATCTATATGCTTTTTTTGAAAAGCTAAAACTAACTTATCTTCAATCCGTTAGTAATAGAAGCATCATCTGGATTTACAAAAACCAATTTTCCTTCTTCATTTTCAGTCATTAAAATCATGCCTTGGCTTTCTACACCACGAAGTTCTCTTGGTGCCAAATTAACTAAAACGGTCACTTTTTTTCCAACAACTTCTTCAGCCGTAAAACTTTCAGCAATTCCTGAAACAATGGTACGAACGTCAATGCCTGTATCAACTTTTAAAATCAATAATTTCTTTGCTTTCGGCATTTTTTCGGCTTCAAGAATCGTTCCTACACGCATGTCTAATTTTGTAAAATCATCGAATGTAATCGTATCTTTTTGAGGTTCTACGGTCTTATTGGCGACTTCATTTGCTTTTTTACTCGCAATGAGTTTATCTATTTGGATTTGAATCGCCTCATCTTCAATTTTTGAAAACAATAATTCTGCTTTGCCTATTTGGTGTCCTAATGGAAGTAGGATTTCTTTTGTACTTATGTCATCCCAACTTAAATCGTCATTACGAGACTCAATTTTATGAGAGGTGGCAAGCTGCTTATTTGAAGAGATAACCACATCGCTTTGCTCCTCGTTATGACGTAACCCGAGAATGCCTTTAAGCTTTGTTGACGTAAACGGCAAAAACGGTTCACTTAAGGTTGCCAAAGCACTTGCAATTTGCAAAGCTACATACATAATGGTTTGTACACGAGATTCGTCTACTTTAATGACTTTCCAAGGTTCTTCGTCGGCTAAATATTTGTTTCCTAAGCGCGCTAAATTCATTAATTCTTGCTGTGCTTCTCTAAATCGGTAGCGCTCAATAGAACTCGAAATCACATTAGGATACGTTTTAATAGCGGCCAAAGTTTCTTCATCTACTTGAGAGAATCCATTTGGATTTGGAACAACGCCATTGTAATATTTATTAGTTAATACGACCACGCGATTAATAAAGTTTCCAAAAATAGCAACCAATTCATTGTTGTTTCTGGCTTGGAAATCTTTCCAAGTGAAATCGTTATCCTTGGCTTCGGGTGCATTAGCTGTTAAGGCGTAACGTAACACATCTTGCTGATTTGGAAAATCAATCAAATACTCTGGTAACCATACTGCCCAATTTTTTGAGGTTGATAACTTATTGCCTTCCAAATTTAAAAACTCGTTCGCTGGAACGTTTTCTGGTAAAATATAAGAGCCTTCTGCCTTTAAGACTACTGGGAAAATAATACAGTGAAATACAATATTATCTTTACCAATAAAATGAACTAGTTTGGTGTCTTTGTCTTTCCAATATGGTTCCCAGTCTTTCCCGACGCGTTTTGCCCATTCTTTTGTTGAAGATATGTAACCAATAGGAGCATCAAACCATACGTACAATACTTTGCCTTCGGCGCCTTCTACCGGAACGGGAATTCCCCAATCTAAATCTCTGGTTACGGCACGAGGTCTCAAACCATCATCAATCCATGATTTTACCTGTCCGTATACATTAGGTTTCCAATCTTTTTTATGACCTTCTAAAATCCATTCTTTTAAAAAAGCTTCATGCTTATCTAAAGGTAAAAACCAATGTTTTGTTTGTTTTAAAGTAGGTACGTTTCCACTGATAGCGGACTTCGGATTAATTAAGTCGGTCGCATTTAAACTGGTTCCACAGTTTTCACATTGGTCTCCATAAGCTTCTTCATTACCACATTTTGGACAAGTCCCTGTTACAAATCGATCGGCTAAAAACTGATTCGCTTTTTCATCATATAACTGTTCTGAAGTTTCCTCAATAAACTCGCCTTTATCATATAGAGTTTTAAAAATTTCGGAAGCTGTTTCATGATGAATTTTTGCTGAAGTGCGCGAATAATTATCAAAAGAAATTCCGAATTCTTCAAATGATTGCTTGATAATAGCATGGTATTTATCAACAACATCTTGAGGCGTTACACCTTCTTTTTTTGCCTTAATAGTAATAGGCACGCCATGTTCGTCACTTCCACAAATAAAAGCCACATCATTTCCGGTTAATCTCAAATAACGCGCGTAAATATCAGCTGGCACGTAAACACCCGCCAAATGGCCAATATGAATAGGGCCGTTTGTATAAGGCAATGCCGCTGTAATGGTATATCTTTTTGGTTTATTCATCAATCTTAATTAAAATGTTATTGCAAGAAATATTGTGACGAATCAATCTCATATTATGAAACTCAAAATAAACAAATTACTTCGTTTCTCTTGTAATAACGAGTCATTTTTAAGCCACAAAAGTACACATTTTGAAGGCTATTTAGAAAAAAAATGTACATTTACATTATACAGGAATCCCTACTTATTTTCTTTTAAATTTGAACAGAATAGAAAACATTACATTATGATATTTAAAAAACTAATTTTAATCCTTTTGTGCACTATAACAACTACGGTTTTTTCTCAAGATAAAACCACACAACCACCCTATTTAAAAGCAGGCGATACCGTTGCTATTGTCGCTCCTTCAGGGGCCTTAATAAATAAAGAAGATAAAATAGAACAATCTATAAACCTATTAAAAAGTTGGGGCTTACATGTGGTTGTTGGTGACAATGTTTTTAAAGTATATAACCATTTTGCTGGTACAGATGATGAACGTTGTGAAGATTATCAAAAGGCTTTAGATGATCCAACTATTAGTGCAATTTTATGCGCAAGAGGTGGTTATGGAACGGTTAGAATTTTAGATAAATTAGACTATTCTAAATTTAGAAACCACCCCAAATGGCTGATTGGCTATTCCGATATTACAGCATTGCATAACCAAATGCAAAATGAAGGTTATCAAAGTATTCATGGACTAATGTGCACCAGTATGCAAGACGACTTAAGTGAAATAAAAGAAACCATTTCAACTTTTAAAGATGCTATTTTTGGTAATCCTTTAGCCTACACGTTAGAAGGTTCAGAGTATAATAGGCCGGGAAAAGCTACTGGGGAATTAATAGGTGGTAATTTAACGTTATTACATACCATGTTGGGTTCTAAAACCAGCATGGACACCTCTGGAAAAATACTTTTTATTGAAGAAGTTGGCGAATACAAATATCATATAGACCGTATGTTACAAAGCTTAAAACGTGCTGGTTATTTTGATAATTGTAAAGGTGTTATTGTAGGAGATATTTCTAATGTTCGAAAAAACACAACTGACTGGGGTTCGTCTGTAGAACAACTCATTGTAGATGCGCTTTCTGAATACGATTTTCCTATAGCGTTTAATATGCATGCTGGCCATGAAGATGATAACAGAGCGATGATTTTTGGTAGAACAGTCGATTTAACAGTTGGCAAAGATAAATCTACGTTTGTTTTTGAGGAGTAAAAATCACACTCCAAACTGCTTCAAATGATGATCTAAATGTTTATAAAATAAATTGTTCCATTCTTCAGACGTTAATTTACCAAAAGAATGTGATGGTTTATTGTTAAAATAAGCCGAACCTAAGCTTTGCGTTTTCTTAATATAATCGATTAATCGCTGTTTTTCTTGTTCGAAATTTTTAGAATCTGAAATCACAAATTCAGGAGCTGTTCTGCTGTTTTTTTTATATGGTTTTTCACTAACAACATAAGGTTTTACAATAGCTTTAAGCATCCATTTTTTAAAAGGGTTTGGTTTTACTTGCTTGGGTTCGTAAATTATTTCGTAAGTCACATTACAATGCGCTAACATTTGGTCGACACTCATTTTTCCCCATTGCGGTTTTGCGTAAGCATCTAATTTATCAAGTCTGTCAATTATGATGTTAGTCTCTTTTAAGTCGAAAATATTTTTCATTTTGAAAGTATATTAGTCATATAAAATTAAGCGTAATCTAATATACAAACAAATGATTGAAGTTGATAACTTAAGCTAAAACGACTTATTCAATTTTTCCAATTCACGTTTCAATTCCTCGACCGTGACTTCCTTAAAATCAAACTCCAAACTAGGCTTTGTCTGCGTTTTAGTTTCTACAATATCAAAATACAATTTTCCATTATCCTTTTTAATAGCAATCAGGAATATTTCTTGAGCATTTGGCACATTTTTAAAATAAAAATCACCATTTAGTTTCCTACTTGGAATCACACCAGATACAGACTTAAAAACCATGTTTACTGTAGTTCCTCGATAATCATTTATTTTTAATAAATATTTAATGTTGTTACTGCTGTTTACAAACCTATCGCAGTTTATCCAACCTAAATTAGAACTTCTTAAAATATAATTATTGACTTCTGAAACGCTTATATTAAAGCTGTCTTTGGACTTTAATCTATCTTCAAAACTCATATTAACAATAGAATCTCGAATAGCATTCGTACCAATGGGCATCGCATTAGTACTGTTTAAAACCATTCCAGTGGTTCCATCTACTTCAAAAATAATGGGTAACGAATATGGCACTGTAACCGCTTTCCCTCTTTGTTTTCCTGGTTGCATTTTTGGTAATAATGAAAGCACTCTGCTTGCTTCTCGTTCTAAATCTGGATGACTTGATCTCGTTCTAATAGCAACAACTTCACCTTCAATATTAATTTTGAAAATGACATTTATTCGTTGCCGTCCCCTTAAACCAAGATTTGTTATAATTTTCGGATTAAAATTTCTTTGAATAAATGCATCGATAGAATCTTTCATGCATCTTTTACCAGAGGTATTTTGTAAATTTTCGCAACCTGGATATACCGGAATTTGTTCTATAACAGCAAAAGGGACCTCAACATCTTCTTCAACAATTTCATTTTTAACTATTGGAATATCTTGCTTTTCAGGCGTCCAGTTTATGATTCCTTCTTCCCATTCACCTGAAAAAAGTTGCATGTTTTCCTTTTTAACTTTTGAAGGAAATACAATTTCGATACTTGTGTTTTCCTTGAGTTTTAAAATAGATTCGTTCAGTTTTGCTTCAACATGCAACATACCTCCAGTTTCTAATAAATTTCCATTAGATGTGGTTGTTAAATTGGCTAATAATATATCTGAAAGTTTATAAAATTCGGTAACATTCAATGCTAACTTACCTGCTATTTCACGATTATCTTTCGTTACAAATGAATCCGCTTTAATGATTAACTTAGTGCCTTCTTTGCAAATTAAAGTGGTGTCCTTTTCAGAAGAAATAGTGAACGTTTGAGCTACTTTTTCGGGAATTTCAACCTCGGCAGATAGTTTTTCTGTTAGTTCAATTTTACTGGATACCGTTTGTTTTTCAACCTTTACTTTTTCTGTCGTCAAAGTATCTTTAATCCCTGTTGAGTCTTTTAAAACAGGTTCTGATAACACGGAATCTAAAACTATATTAGTTGTTGTATTGCTATTTGGTTGTGCTTCGGGTTTTGTAATAGTATCCGTCCTCAAATTAAAATAAATTAATGCCGTAACCGTTAAAATAACCACCGAAATCCCTAGATACTTAAACCATATATTTCTCACATAAATTTGCTTTACTTTATTAATTTCGGTCTTTAAAGTTTGTCGTTTTAAGCCTTCTAAAAAAACGATGTGGTCTTCATACAAACTATTAAATTCGGCATCTGTTTTTAATCTATTTTCAAAGTCTTGACGTTCGCTTTTTGATAGTTTATTATTTAAATAGTTATTTATTAACTCTATATGTTGAATGTGTTGTTCCATGGTTTTCCGAATTAAGATTGTTCATTGTTACTTGTTTGATAGATGTCTTTTGCTTTGGTTAAGCACTTGTACTTCTGGTTTTTGGCAATCTTTTCAGATTTAAAATTCATCACGTTTGCAATGTCTTTAAAAGACAATGCTTTGTGATAAAACAGTTGTAAAAGTTGTTGACATCGTTCTCCTAATTCAAGAAAGGCACGCTCTGCGCGTTGGTACTTTTTTTCTTCTAAAACACTATGAAAACAGTCTATTTCGGTGTCGTTAAAATTTTTCAGTTCCTCTTTTGAAAATTTCTTTTGAGTATCCTTCCAAAGAAATCGAGATACTGAATATAGATAGGTGTAAAATGAAGATGTAAGTTTAAAATCTGATTTCTCTAGATTTCTATTGAGTATAATTAAGGCTTCTTGAAACACATCTGAAGCATCGTGTTTTTGTCCGCCTTTTGATACAATTAAAGCTTCAATTTTTGGATATAAGCCATATAATTTACTGAAAGCTTTTTCGCGTTGACCATTTTTGAAAAGTTCTAAGATTTTTTTGTCATTCATAAAACTGGTTTATTACTTAATGGTCAATACACCCAAAGGTCTCCCTTAATTTTTGACAAATTTAATACTCTTCTTTTAATTGACTATGAACACAACAAATTACTGCCTTTTCTGGAATGACAAAAAAACAACCTTTCTCCATTTCATCAGTTACTTATAAAGTATTTAGCACTTACCCAAATTTTTTCTGAAACTCTTACATAGATTAGGGTACTTAAGCAATAATTTTATAAATTTAAAAAAATAATTTTATAAACTAAATGGAAAACCATACACAAACAACTAGACAAGAAGATGTTACATCTAACCCAGCGCCACTTGGCTTGATGGGTTTTGGAATGACTACTGTACTTTTGAATATTCATAATGCCGGTATTTTTGAGCTTGGTTCTATGATATTAGCAATGGGTATTTTTTATGGCGGATTAGCTCAAGTCATCGCGGGAATCATGGAATGGAAAAAAGGTAATACGTTTGGAACAACAGCCTTTACTTCTTATGGGTTTTTCTGGCTCACCTTGGTCGGACTAATTACATTGCCTAAAATGGGATTAAGCGCTGCTCCTGAGAAGTTAGCCATGGTGGCATATTTAATAATGTGGGGGATTTTTACTGCAGCTTTATTTATAGGTACTCTAAAATTAAACAGAGCCTTACAATTTGTGTTTGCTTCATTAACATTGCTTTTCTTTTTGTTAGCTCTAGCTGATTATACTGAGAGCGTTGCCATAAAACACATTGCTGGGTATGTTGGAATTGCTTGTGGGTTTTCAGCAATTTATGCAGCATTGGCTCAAGTACTTAATGAAGTGTATGGAAAAACAATAGCTCCAATTGGACCTATGAAAAAATAACATAACCACTAAATTCCTGTTTCTGGTTTAGAGACAGGAATTTTGTTCTATTTATAATAATATGTAGTTAGTAAAAAACCCTTCTTACAGTACACTCTTTACTTTAAACACCAAGCCCTTTTGTTTTTGCAACCGCTCTAAAACCCGCGCTCTTTCTGCAACTGTTCGTAAGCAGCTTGTACTTGCCTAAACTTTTCTTCAGCACCTTTTTGGTGTTCTTTTCCTAAGTGAATCACTTTATCTGGATGGTATTTTTTAGCCATCGTTCTGTAAGCTTTCTTAATATCATCATTGGTGGCAGATTTATTAACCTCCAGAATTTTGTAAGCGTTATCGGTACTTTCATAAAACATAGCTTTTATACTTTCATAATCGCTATGATTAATGCCTAAATAACCCGCAATGGTATAAATTTGAGCAACCTCATCCTCGGTTACCATACCATCAGCTTTTGCTATCCCAAATAAAAAATGTAATAGTTGTAAGCGAGACGCATGTTCCATCATTTGCCTAATCTGCAAACACACCTGTCTGGTAGAAATATTTTGTTGCTTATTTATTTCTTTAAACAACCTAAATGCTTGATTGGCGCGTTCTTTACCATACATACCAACAAACTGCTGTCTCACAAAGTCTAATTCGCGTTGGTCTTGTTTGCCATCTGCCTTAATAACTATAGAAGCCAATATAAGTAAGCTAACTTCAAAATCTCCTGGTTTTGTTTGTGGTCGTTGTCGTGTTTGTTGCCCATGATATACGGTGCTCGCATTACCACCAGACATCCCATCAACAACACTTCCCAATGCCAATCCTAAAATAGCTCCAATAGGGCCACCAAACGACCATCCTAATGCAGCTCCTATCCATTTTGAAAAACTCATGTAAGTATCAATTTTATTTATCGTCAAATATAATATTTGTTAGTTGATTGCCTGTCTGTTTTGTTACACAATTGATATATTTGCAATCAGATTTAGTTAATTTTTAAAATTTAAAAATATGTATCCAGCAGAATTAGTAAAGCCAATGCGCGAAGATTTAACCAAAGTTGGTTTTGAAGAATTACATACTGCCGAAGCTGTAGATGCAGCTTTAGCGAAAGAAGGCACAACCTTAGTGGTTGTAAATTCAGTTTGTGGTTGTGCTGCAGCCAATGCGCGTCCAGGAGCGAGAATGAGTTTGCAAAACGCAAAAAAACCAGAACATATAGTCACTGTTTTTGCAGGAGTTGATAAAGACGCTGTTGATAAAGCAAGACAACATATGGTTCCGTTTCCTCCTAGCTCACCAAGTATTGCTTTATTTAAAGATGGCGAATTAGTGCACATGTTAGAGCGTCACCATATAGAAGGCAGACCTGCTGAAATTATTGCAGAAAACCTTATGGATGCTTACAACGAGTATTGCTAAAAAGATTTGAAAGTCTAAAGTTTTAGGCTGAAAAAGAAAAACCACGACAAAATCGTGGTTTTTTTATTTATTTTTGAATCATGTTAAAAGTACTATCATATCCCTTAACCGTTATTTACTACCTGTGTTTTTTGTTAACACTAGTTATATTCCATCCTATACAATGGTTTTGTTTTAATGTTTTTGGATATCAAGCTCATAAAAAAAGTGTTGATGCCTTACAGTTTTGCTTAATGCGTTGTGCTAATATTTTAGGTACCCGTTTTACATTTACAAACCCTTATACAATTGACACCAATCAGCCCTTAATTATTGTTGCCAATCACCAAAGTTTTCATGATATATACCCCATTACGTGGTACATGCGCAAACATCACCCTAAATTTATTAGTAAAATAGAATTAGGAAAAGGCATCCCGAGCGTGTCTTATAATTTACGTCATGGTGGCGCAGCTTTAATTGATAGGAAGAACCCGAGACAGTCGTTACCAGCACTTATGAAATTTGGCGACTATATTGAAACTAATAAACGAAGTGCCGTTATTTTCCCCGAAGGAACCCGAAGTAAAAACGGCGTTCCAAAATCGTTTCAAACCAAAGGATTAGATATTTTATTTAAAAAAATACCATCTGCGCTCGTTGTTCCTATTTCAATAAATAACTCATGGAAGATGTTTCGTTACGGTAAATTCCCCATGGGTTTGGGTAATCATCTTACGTTTACCGTTCATAAGCCCTTAAAAGTTAGTACCTTTACCAATAAAGAGGAGCTTATAAATACAATAGAAGCTACTATAAAAAACAATATACAACCATAAATAATATATATGTCATTAAAAAATGTTCGTTTAGAAGTCATGCAGTTTTTGGAAAAAGATGTCGATTCCTTAATTGAAAAATACTTAATTCCAATTGATAAAATATGGCAACCTACAGACTTTCTACCAAACTCAGAAGGGCATACCTTTTTTGAGGATGTTAAAGAAATTAGAGAATTATCAAAAGAATTACCCTACGATTTCTGGGTGGTTTTAGTAGGTGATATGATTACCGAAGAAGCCTTACCAACTTATGAATCCTGGTTAATGGATGTTGAAGGTGTCGACCAAGTTGACGGTCAAAACGGATGGTCTAAATGGATACGCCATTGGACTGCCGAAGAAAACAGACATGGCGATGTGCTTAACAAATACTTATACTTATCGGGTCGGGTAAATATGCGCGAAATTGAAATAACTACACAGCACCTTATTGCAGATGGTTTTGATATTGGTACCAATAGAGATCCGTACAAAAATTTTGTATATACCAGTTTTCAAGAATTAGCAACCTACATTTCTCATAACAGAGTTGCTAAAATAGCTACTAAAAGTGGCAACAAACAATTAGGGAAAATGTGTAAAATAATTTCTGGTGACGAAATGAGACATCATCATGCGTATTCAGAATTTGTTGACCGTATTTTTAAAGTTGATCCTAGTCAAATGATGATGGCTTTTCATTATATGATGAAACAAAAAATCACCATGCCAGCTCACTTTTTAAGAGAATCTGGAGACAAAATAAGTACCGCCTTTGAAGAATTTTCGAATACAGCACAACGTATTGGGGTTTACACATCAAGAGATTATGTAGACATTTTACAAAAACTCATTGTGCGTTGGGAAATTGATAAGATTACTGGTCTTACCGATGAAGCCGAAAAAGCAAGAGATTACCTCATGAAACTGCCAGAAAGAATGTTACGATTAGCAGATAGAATGAAAATTCCTGAAAACTCATTCCAGTTTAAATGGGTTGAACCAGCAGTTATAAAATAAATTCATATTAAAAATTCCTTTCGATATGGAAAGGAATTTTGCCTTTTATCATATTATGACTTCAAAAGAGCAAATTAACGAAACCATCTCATTTGTAAAACAACAATTAGCCGATGCCGAAGGTGGTCACGATTGGTTTCATATAGAGCGTGTATATAACAATGCATTACTGATTTCTAAAAATGAGCCGGTTGATCCGTTTATCGTTGCCCTTGGAGCTTTATTGCATGATATAGCTGATAGCAAATTTCATAATGGCGATGAAACCGTTGGCCCAAAAATAGCACGAGAATTTTTATTTAAATTAAATGTTGATTCTACCGCAATAGAACACGTTGTCAATATTATTGAAAACATTTCATTTAAAGGTGGTAACGAGGCACAACAATTTAACTCGCCAGAATTAAGTGTTGTTCAAGATGCAGATAGATTGGATGCCTTGGGTGCCATTGGTATTGCGCGTTGTTTTAATTATGGTGGCTTTAAAAACAGACCGCTTTACAACCCAGATATTAAGCCTAATCTTAATATGAGTAAAGAGGAATATAAGGCTTCAAAAGCACCAACCATTAATCACTTCTACGAGAAGTTACTTTTATTAAAAGATAAAATGAATACGCAAACTGGATATAAAATTGCTTTAGAAAGACACCAATATATGGAGGGCTTTCTAAAACAATTTTATAAAGAATGGAATGGGCTTAATTAAACAAGTGATGTCTGTTCAATAATCTTTTTAATTTCCTTTCTGTAGTTAGAGGCACTTTTTCCTGTTATCTCATTAAACTGTTTGTTAAAATGTGAAAAGTTGTTAAACCCACATTCATAACAAATATCCGCAATACTTAATTGACTTTCATTCAATAATTTAGTCGCATGTACTACACGATATTCATTCACAATTTCAGTAAATGTTTTTCCAGTTGCTTTTTTGAAGAATCTACAAAACGCCGGCACGGTCATACTCACTTTATCTGCAATCTCTTCTAAACTTATATGTCTTTGGAAATTGGTGTTTACAAACTTAAAAATGATATCAATTTTAGAACTGTCTTGCGGTTTTGTTTCAAATGCAAATCCATCTGCATTTAATAAGGAATAATCTTCAGATTTTGCTAAGTCATTTAAAACTTCTAGAAGCATTAAAATCCTTTCAAAACCTTCTAAATCTATTAAACTTTCAATTTTGGGTCCAACTAATTTCTTTGCTTCAGGTCTGTAAAGTATTCCTTTTTTAGCACGCTCAAATAAATTAGCGATTCCATTCATCTCAGGTGCATTAAAAAATCCTTCCCCTAAAAAATCAGATTTAAACTGAACAACAGTTTCAGTACCATTTGCAGTTAATCTATCTGTAAATCCGTTATGTGGCAAATTAGATCCTAACAATATAAGCTGACTGTTATTAAAATATGAGAGGTGATTTCCAATATGTCGTTTACCTTTACCTTTATTTACATATACCAGTTCTAACTCTGGATGAAAATGCCAAAAGGCAAAGTTATTTTCCCTCTTTTCAGTATGTTGTTTAATTAATAAAGAACTACCAAAGCTTGGGCTCACTTTTTCGAATGTAGGTTTCTTATTAGGCATAATTCTTTTTGCTACAAATTTACGACATAATTATTTTAAATAGTATATATAATTAACAATAATATATACTATTTTACCTTAACAATTTGTTAACTATATATTTACAGTTAAAATAACACACAAATTGACCAAAATGGATGTTTTTTAACGGGCTAATGCATGATACATTTGTCATGTTGAACGTTAAAAAAAGCCAAGTCATGAAAAAAGTAATTAAAAAAAGTATTTTAATGGGAGTTATGTTAACTACTCTATTAAGCAACGCTACTAACGAAGGTTCTTCTTTTATTCCTAAAAAAGAAAAAGATATTTCGAGAACAATGGTTACCATAAACGATGTTAAAAAAGGACAAAAATTGGTAATTAAAGATGTAAATGGTTTTGTACTATACAAAGAACTCTTAAAGGAAGCTGGAATTTATACTAAAACATTTGATTTAACCGAGTTGCCGGATGGTGATTATGTCTTTGAATTAGATAAAGATTTACAGATAAAAACAATTCCTTTTAGTGTATTTTCAAATGAAGTGACCTTTGATAAAGAAAAGGAAACAACTATTTACAAACCCTATATAAGATTAAAAGACAATTACATTTATATTAATAAACTAGCTTTAAACGAAGCTCCTTTAGATGT
>TARA_R110002033_G_scaffold4001_1_pt1 | contig 14111 bp, 7 predicted proteins | sample TARA_R110002033 | Tara Oceans TARA_R110002033 (sample SAMEA4397051) | marine metagenome | biome: Polar Biome; feature: [SRF] surface water layer (ENVO:00010504); material: water (ENVO:00002006), including particulate matter (ENVO:01000060) such as... | depth 5 m
CTTCATGTAGCCTTCAGTGGTCATTGCCCCTGTAAGCATACGGTCAAAGACTTCACGGACTTCCTTAGGTATATCCCGACCAATAGCGGAGCCACGAACCTGAACATAGATCTCAGTCATCCATGACTTGAACTTCTTAAACACGCCGTCCAGTTCAAGGGAAGGGGACCTACCCGTGGCTAGGTACTTCTCGAATGCACGGGCGAAACGCTCTTCAGATTTCACTGTCCAAGTAGCAGGACCGCTCTGGGCCTCTAGCCCCTTGGCTCTCTTATCTATCGCGGCTTTCCGCTTACGGCTCCGCTTACCCTGAATTTTATCCATTTCCTCTGGGGTTCTTGTCTTACCGGCTTTTGTTAGGTCCGTCCAACCGACACCCTCACCGCCGTCAAAAGTTACCGTGTCGCCTATGTGGCGTTCATCCTTAGTGGTAAAGGCCCGAACTAGAACATCCGAGTCCAGTTTGCCCTGCCACCCAGACCTCAACAAGTCTCTACGGAACACATGGCCAATCTCATGGAGTAGGGAAGATACGTCAGCCTGCTCGAATGCATACAGGATAGCCTTGTTGTCTTCGACAAATTGAACAGCGGCTTTGGCTGATTCTTCCTCGCCTTGACGCAGAAGGTCTGCCGCCTTTGTAACCAGCTTAGGACCATCTACCTCAAATCTATCCCTGTAGGGGCTATTGGGATTTGGTATCCACTTCCATTCCTTATCTGACCAATCATAAATCATTTTACCTGCGACATTTTCCGCAGGTATCTTTCCTCGCATAATTGCATCCTTAGCCCCATAAAGTCCTGCGATGCCCGACTCATAGCCTAAGCCCTTTGACTCTAGGCTTAACTCTACCGACTTCGCGGGAGTGACTATTACAACACGCTGGCTGGAGGAGAGGGAGTCGGCTGGTGCAACATACAATCCAGAATCTTTGATGTAACTCTGGCGAACAGACCCGTCAGGCTGAACAGTAAGCCTGCCCATGCCGGATGTGGGGGGGCGGATTGTTGCGTCTATGCCCTCGGCCATAAATAAGTCTAAATACTTAGTCTCCGTAGTGTGTTCTACAACAATCAAATCATCGGGTTTCGGATGCAGTTTAGGGTTAAACGCAATCCTACCTCTGGCCTCGTACTCTGGGGCGAACAGAGCCTCTCTGCCTGCTTTGGCACCCTCATCTCCCTCTTGGAAGAGTACCTTAACGATATCATCTACAGAAGCGGGTGCGTCTGACTTCAGGGCCTTAGTCCCCTGGGCTTGTATAGTCGGTGAGGATACAGCCATCTCACGGATCAGATTCTCTACTCCCGAGGACATAGCTTCGGCGGCCTCGTCAACACCTACACCTGAATCCAGAGCATCTAGGTATGCATCCCAGCGTTGCTTAGATGCGTCCATCTGGGCTTTGGGTATCTTGACCGCATCCACTAGAGGCGAACTACGGACCTTGTCCATATACATCCCAGACATGAAATCGGCATAGGTCTGTCGAGCAACGTCCCGCCCGAAGGCAGCCTTAATCTGAGCGTAGTGGCTCATGACAAGTTCGGAGAGGGCTTTAAGGGCTCTCTGCCAAGCGTGCTTGTACGGAACATCCATTGGGTCGGAGAGCTTGCGGGTCGTCCGCATAGTAGCCTCTTCAATGGAGAGATCCTTCATCTTCTCCACGACCCACTCGTCAAAGGACGAGAAGCGGTAGGTTCCTTGCCCCTGTGCAAATGTGATAGTGTTAAGTTCGCCGTCCCGAGAGAACGCCTCCGGGTTCTTCTTCATGAAACCATCGCGCTCCCTAGCGAACTGCTTATAGAGGTCAGACACTGTGTTGTCTGGCAGGTACTGACTAAGTCCATGCCATAGTTCATGTATGGTAGTGTCTACAAAACGTCCCCGAGCAATCGCAGAATGACTGATTCCGAGTACATCCTCGCCAAAAGCATAGAGCCCTAGAGGTTCACTGAGCATGAAGCCTCGTCGGATTGTAGGCTCAATCGCAAAGGCAACGTCCTCTAGTCGCTTGGTCCCCACCATAGCAACAAACTGCTTAATCACATCATACTCCGCATCAGAGATGGTAGCGATATCTGGGTCTGTTTCTGCCGCCTTAGACAACTTCTTACGAGTATCTCGGATCTGGCGGAGTGTCTGCCCGCGCCCTCGCTTGCGGTTAGCTGCCCTCTCGTACCACTGGAGCTTGTGGTCGGGAGTTCCTTTCGGGCTCCGCTTGAATCCCCGTACAATATCCTCGGGCTCATCTAACTTAACTACGGGAACACCCTTGAAAAGTTCCTCAAGAGTGATCTTGGGGTCTACTGTAATTACTCTACGAGTAAAATCTTCGGCTGTTCCTGCCCCAAAATCTTCGTAGCCTCCTGCTTTCTTGGGCATAGATATTCTAGAAATGAACTTTGTGAAATTGGGAACCTCTGGTGTAGGCTCTCCTCTACGGGCTGCGGTAGCTAGAGCATCTGTAAACTCTTTGAACAAGCCTGTCGCGAGAACCTGAGGGGTGGGCATTAAGTCTTGTAGTTCATACTTAAGTCCTGAGGCGGCGATAGCGTTACGAACCTCTCGCATATTTTTTAGGTAAGCTTCAAGACTCCAATTTCTTGCCTGGCCCTTGCCTGCAAACACTTCTGCCAAAGTCTGGGCAGAACCCGTTTTTCGAGCGTCAAGTACTGCCTGACCCATATATACCGTGGCATCCCTGAGGGGCCTTAGTATGGAATAGCCCTTCAAACTAGGATAGTTAGTCGGTGTCGCTTTTTTCGCAGCCTCAGGATTCTCCTGAAGCAGCCTTAACAAGTCCAACTGAACTGGTAGAGCCCTCCCGTTCAGAACAGATTTTTCCGTCCGCCTTAAGGCTCTCGCTCCTCCCGAGACTGTTACATCAGCCCCGTAACCTGGAGTTAAGACTGAGGCCTTGGAGCCTGCAAACTCTACCCACCGCTCCCTGAGTAGTACACTAGCGGCTTTTGCATCTTCTGGCAGGTCACGGTAAAGCTGCTGGTAACCCTCCAATGCTCTCGGAAGATCCTCGGAGGATAGAGATTCAAGTACCTCGTCCGCACCTTGATACAGTATACGCCCAGTCTCATCGAAGGTGCCTCTGTTGGCGGTAGACTTGATGTTGGTGTTGTCAAAGACGGCGTAGGTGTCCGTTATACGCTGAGGGTCGTCTATACCATAGTCATCCCGCACGTTTCTAATGATTACCCCGTCATGACCTTTCTCTCTTGCTTCCGCTAAGACATCCCCGGTCTTACCACGTTTCTGGGCATCTCTCCAACGCTTGCCTGCACCCTCTATAACGAGGGGATTCTTCAGTTTAATATAGACTTCGACTATGCCGGGCTCTGCTGCTTGGTAGTCAAATGCTCTCCGGTCATCAGCATAAGTCCTAGCCGTCGCCTTTGACGATGCAAACCAGTGGGCTCTAGTGTCTTCCCCCATCCCAAAGCGTTCAGCAGGAGTCTTAAACCCTCCCTCGCCTGTCGCGAATCTCATATCGGGAGCCCCATGATAAACCTTCAGAGGCTTTCCGTCTTCGCCTACAATCTTAGAATCCCCAAACCATTTCTTGAAGTAAGGGCTCTCTGTACCTAGTTCTTTCCATAAGCGTGCTGCTTCTACTGCTTCTTCTGCTGTAGCGGCACCTGCTGTGGCAGGCCCCTGATACATAATATCATCGAAGAGGTCACCTTGAGCCGCTACATCATCGCCCGCAACTAGGGGCTTAACCTCGCCCTTTAAGTCTGTTGCGAAGCCCTTGAAGTTACGCGCATACCATGCGTTTATAGCCTCCTCAGTGACTTTTTCGCCGCGATGCATGGTAGCAGCCCTTGCCCTCGCTTCAAGTATCGCTAGGATACCATCAAGTTGCTCCTCAGCATCACGGTGCCTGAGGGTGAAGACTTGGTCTAGAGGCACAGTAACCACCATGCTAGGCTTCTTCGCCTTGCCGGTGAAAATAGTAGCCGTATCAGTGCCGTCTTCTAAGGTTCCTTTGGTCTTGACTGTCATCTCTTCGACGGACTTCAGTTCTCCGCCGTCCAACCACCGTACAGTTTGACCTTCTTTTAGGCTGTCTAAGCCCTTCGCTGGAACCCAGATAGAGCCGTCCGCCGCCTTGAATGCTCCCTCTGTTTCTTTGAAGAAAGCAGCCTTGGCGAGATCTCTAAACCTTTTACCTACCGCAGACCACGGGGCCCCGTGAGCTGGATTGAGTTTATTGACAAGGCCGTGGAAGTCGAAGGCAACATCCTTAATATCGAAGTGCTTGACTACTGAGCCATTTTCTGTCTCTATGCGAATGAAAGCCCTCTTAACTCCATCAACATCCTTGTACTCAATGAACTTACCTGCATCGAGCGCAACTCCAGTGAATACCTCAACCTCATCGCCAACAGCGAGGCCTCGCTTTGCAATGTCTACCGCCTGCTCCAGTAGGGCTTTCTTTTCTTGCAAGCGAGCAAACATTGATGCCCCTGTAGCCCAAGCCTCACTGTTGTTGTGCTTCAGAGTTTCAATCGCTTCGGCCTGCTCTAGGGTGTCTCTGGTAGCGTTCTCAAGTTGCTTCTGGAGTCTCTTTCTGCTTAGGTTCTTGACTGCCGCGACATTGAGCCCTTCCGCCTCAAAGAACTCTGGCATTACGTCCCTAAAGGCCTCTACGACCATTCTCAGTTTTGTCGTTGAGATGTCAAGAATACCGTCCGCAGCTTGGGCTCCCGCCTCTAGGGCGCGTAACTCGTGGCCTGCTGCTTTTAGCGCATCATCTACGCCCTTAACATTCTTCCCTTTTAGTTCGGACAGGGCACGTCGGGCTTTCACCGACGTTTGCCAGTTAGCACGTACTGCCTCACCAGTGGACCCCTTGAGACGGCCCAGTAGGTTCGTTTGGAAGAACGCCTGTAGCTCGGGATCATCCCCCGCTGCTTTTAACGCACTATCTGTAAGGGCCTGAATAGCCTGCCCTAGTTCATCCTCTAACTCTATAGGGACATCTTTGTGAGTGTATGTCGCCGTGCCCTTAGCGTCCGTACTTTTTACGGAGTAGGGCTCTAGCCGAGCCGCTATCTCTTCTAGGCGCGGCAAGATATTCTCGTCTATGTTTTCTATATATTTTTTGAACTTAATAGACTTCGCGCTGAGTGTAGCCAGTTTGGAAAATTTGCCTGCGCCAGCAAACATCATGGATAGCGCATCAGGCTCTTTAAACATAGCCGCAGCGATTATAGGGGCTTGAGTTAAGAATGGGTGGTCCTTCTGCATCTGAGCCGTCATGGCGTTCCACTCGTCGGAGCCTGGGGCCGCGTCGGGGTAGATGTGATCGAATAAGGCACTGACAGCGTGGGGGGCAGCATCTATAACATCACCCCCCTCCATCATCCATGCCAGATCCTCTGGGCTGAGAACAGCATCCTCGGGGTCAATAAGCCCTAGTTTCGATAACAAAGGTCCTACAACTGGGTACTTGTCGAACTTCGACCCTGCAGCCCACCAAGTGGTAGGGGCCAGATTTGCAAGACGTAAGCCGGACACGAGTGAGGATTGCCCATAAACCTGCTCAGGGCTCATCAGGCCCATCCGCTGAGTCATGGGGACGGGAGTCATTGAGGCATAGATAGGGGCTAGAGTCTGGGCTGCTACACGGCCTAGTTCGCCATAGGCGGCTCCCCAGCGGTCCTCCATCTCATAGAGTTCCTTAAGGGCATCAGCATCTCCGATGTTAATGATCGCAATGCCTTCGGCAAACGGGTGGTTTTGTAGGGCTAGTTGGACTTCAGTCTCTACGTGCTTATCCGCCCGCGCTCGCAGTTCTTCTGCAGATATTCCTGGATTTTCCCTGCGTATTTTATCCATAGTCACCGCAGTCAACTGTTCGATGGGGCCTGAGATGTTGACCCCCGACTCCCGACCTCGTCCAGTCCAATCTGTCTGGTAGTACAGGTCCTTAATTTCATCCCTCTTTAATACACCTGAGAATCGGTCCTTGATAGCCTCATTCGCGGAAGCAAGATCTAGCCCCATCTTTAGAGTCTCAACCTTGTGAGCTGACTCTCCCATCTGTCCTGCAGCGTTGAGGAAGTCGGCCTCGTAGGCTCTATCGTTCGTGTATCCCGAGGCAACCTCTCCGGGATTATTAAGTTGTACGACGCTCGCGATAATATCCGATAACTCCGTAACCTTTAACCGCTCCCTAGCAGCACGGGCCTCGGGGGAGTTCTTGGGAAAAGTCTTAAGTATCTTACGGTCTTTGTTGTCTTGAATGTCTTGCGCTGTAGTCCTTGGTAATACTACTCCACCTAACCATTGTGTAGGGTCTAGAGGATCTCCACCAAAGCCTGTTCCGCCCTCCCCAAAGTTTGTACCTAGTACCTCGTTTGAAAGGGTTAGTGCTGCTGGGTAGAGGCCTGCAACCGCAGCCGCAGCCGCGAGGTAGGGATGCCCTGCCGAGCTTAGGGCTCCCGCTATACCTACGTTCTCTACCGACCCTAGGGTGGACTCTAACTTGCGGTCTTTTAGCGGAGTAGCCGCTCTAATACCACCCTCTCGCGCATTCTCCAGCACAAAGTCTTGCAGGTGAGCAAAGGCAGTACCGAAGGCTCCTTCTCCCCGCATTTCGGATAGTTCTACCCAAGTAGGGGAGCCTGCGCCCGGTATCTCGCCTTTCTGTAGAACTTCGGGGATTGGCTCAAGCGGTGTAGGGGTCGTCGAAGAGGGTTCGGCAGGAGGGAAAGAGGAAGGAACCTCCTCCGAACTCACCTCTTCGACGACAGGTTCAATATCTGCAGGCTCAGTAGAAACTTCCTCTTCCTCTAAGCCTTCTTCTACTTCATTATCGGCCTCAGCATTGAGCCTCTCATACTCCTCAAGATCGCCTGCGGCTAAGGCACTGCGACTCTTACGAAGGAGCTTGAGCTGGTTGGACAACGCTTTGGACATATTAACTCCACCTACTAGGAACTTCCGTAACCTAGTAGGGGATTAGATGCACGTCCAAGATTAAATAGGGTTCCCGTCTATATCTGTACGAGGTCCGGGATAGGTTTTGTGTTGACGAAGTTCTTCTTCTAAAAACTCCCCTGAAGTAGTCTTATTTTGGTCCAAGAGGGCTCTCTGCTCTGACCAGCGTTGTTCGGCACTCGGAGTAGTCGGAGTAGTCGGAGTAGCAAGAGATCTTTGTAGGGCAGGGACTCTAGGTTCGGTGAAACTTAAGGGTTGAGGTTGACCTAATGTAGTAGGATCGTACCCAGCGGCCTCCGCCTCTGCCCTACTCATGCCGTGCCTCTCAAGGAAGGCTGCGTCGGATTCAGCCTCAGAGTCTTTTCTTGCCTGAACACTTGGTCCCTCAGCATCACCCTGGGCGAACTTTGAAGTACTTGGCGGCAGTACACCCTCCGGCGAGATAACCGGCCTCCCGAACGCTCTGCGTAATCCATGAGAAGCCTCAAATTGCTCGTCCAAGTCACCGTCTCGCATAGTCTCCATGTAAGCATCCCAAGCGGCTGTTTGTTCTGGGGTATCGGTCGCGGGATCGGGGAACTTGCCATGCCTTGTGTCGTAGACGTACTGCTCTTTGTCCGGTGGAGTACTTGCATCTGTATTTGACTTATACGAGAAGTCATCTGGATTAAATTCAGGCTCATACGGCACCCTCGGTGCTAAGTCCTCCTCTGGTACGCCCTGCCACTTATAGGTATCAGGGGTATCCTCAAGGTCTGGATCAGTTTTGAAGCCTAGGGCAGCCTCATCTGATTGAAGACTCGGGTCTGTATTATACGAGAAGTCATCTGGATTAAATTCTTCAGCCAAGTCTTGTTGCGTCTGAAGGTTTTCCTCTTCTTGGCCTACAATGTCTGCGTCCACCTCAGCCTGTTCTTCTGCTGTGCGGCCTGCGACGGATTCGGCTGCTTGGTCTTCGGTAGCCCCGCGAACAGCCAAGTCTTCTGCATCCTTCCGAGTGTCGAACTCCTCCTCGTATTCACTAGTAAGTTCTTCTTCTACGTCTTCAATCTCTTCAGGTGTTAGCGTAGTCGCAAGGGCCTTAGGCTGCTTCACCCCCAAAAGGCTGAGTTGCATTTCCACTAGCATATGCTTATTTGAGAGTCCCTCGGGGTCACTATAAAGGCTAGATTTTTTAAGTTCAGCGGCCAGTTCCTGATCGGTCCAACCCTTCCTTCTAGCCTTAGCGTAGAGTCTACGGGCCTTCTTCTCGGCCTTAGTCATCGTCTTGATGAAGTGGTCCATCTGAATGCTGTTGTCTGGGTTTAATCCCAGATCCTCGGCTAGTTCCCGCATCCTGGGATCAGCGGCAAGAGCAGCGTGCTGCTTCTGAGAATCCTTGCGATTGTCTGGGTCCGCGTCGTAGAGGGCCCTGATCCTGTCAATACTACTGCCGCCTACAGCCGAGTACTGGCCTGCGGAAGGGGGGGACTTACTGAAGTCCACGCCTGTGTCAACTCCTGAGATGCCGTCACCGTGACGTATCTCGCCAACTTCTGCGCGATGCAGGTTATCATTAGCCCTTTGTAGAGTCTCTTTCTCTGTCTCGAGGGCGTTGATGGCCAACCCCTCCTTAGTTTTGGCTTCACCGAACTTTACTTTGAACCTTTCTTGTAGGTTACCGCCGACTAAGGACGAAGCCCCCTTACCCGAGAGGTCCTTGTAGAGAGATGGATCAATGGCGTTCAGTATCTGAACGAACTTTCGAGGATCTAACCCATCCATCGCATTAAACAGATCGAGCATATCGGGGTTACTTAGTCTTTCGCCCCTAGCACGCTTACTCGCAAATAAATTATGCCATCTCTCCTGCAGTTTGGCCTCAGACTCACTTAACTTCATAGAGCCTTTTAGCCCCGCCTCTAGTTCCGCTATCTTTGCCTCTGATGCGTCAACAGCCTTAGCACTTCGGGCTATGGATGCCTTGTGCTTCTCACTACGGGCTTGAGACTTTTCTGCGTTCTTCAACTCATACGCAAGTTTCTCTCTATTAGAAATGGGCTGCTCTTTTGGTGGGGACCACCGCCTGACTGAACCTGAGACTCCGCCCTGTAGGGGTATGTCAAGTATACCACCGGCAATACGTCCTACAGTTGCTAATTTCTCCTTACGTTTTGTAAGTCGGTAGTCTCTGAGTTGTTGCGAAAGATCAGCCATTTCTATATCCTACTGTTATGCGGTTTCAGGTACGCCCGCTGCTAGTTTGCCTCCTTGAACCGTTAAATCTATTGCCTTGTCCCAGTTCTTTGCAGTAAGGTCTGCTTGACGAGCAAGGTCTGCACGAATTTGTGTGTCACGAGCCTGTGCAATCTGCTGACTCATTTGCTCTGCTTGGAACCCCGCCTGTGCGCCTGCTTGGGCTCCAGCGTTTGCTAACTGGTTTGCCTGCTGCGCGTAGCCGCCCTGCATCTGGCCACCTTGCGCCATCATCGCACGGTTCAGGCCTGACTGCTGCACCTGAGCCTGTTGCCCCGCAGCCTGCATTGCCTGAGCGCGTTGCTGAGACTTCTGGCGTTCGGATAAGCCTGGAGTACCGACCTTACTAAGATCTCCCTCTAACTTGTCCTTTTCTGCGGCTCTCCATTTATTAGGTGACCATGCCATGATTATGCATCCCCCCGCTTTGCTTCTTGATCGAATGATGATTTACGTGCCATGCTTATTTCTCCTTATGAGAACTAGGACCTAACTATTCCGTTTCGCTTAGCGGGGGTATAACCCTACGCGCAATATTTCTGGCGCGTGTTTGGTCGTCTTCCGCTATTCGGGCTTTTCTCTCTGCCTCTTGTTGGGCTTTTAGTCTAGCGGCAACGTCATCCACGGACTCCTCCTCAGGCATAGCCTTATCTATTGCTTTCTTCTTTGCTTCTTGATCGAATGATGATTTATTTCTCATGATTATTTCTCCTTATGAGGTTTTATGCCCAGAGGTCTAGTGATGTTACTTGTGAATTACCGTCGCCTAATGATTGGATTCTCCGCGCCTCCATTACTTTCTTTACCCTATTATAAAATTCTTTCGTGCTGTGGGGCTTACCCTTTGTCATGGTCAGGCCCGGATTGTTATTAACCCCAGCTTCCGACAACCACTCCGTAATATTCCCGTTGGGATTTTCCTTGAGGTTTCTGTAGAATCTTGTAGCCCCACGAAGCCCTAAGAAGTGAGCAGTATAGACGGCTGCAGGCTCAAGTGGTACGCCCATTTTCTTCAAGGCCCTAATGTTATCCTCTGTAAACCGCAGGCCCATGCGTGCGTGGAGCTTGACATCGTTCAGTTTTAGGTCATTCTTTTCTTGCCCGCTAAGGTGCATGTATTCAGGAGCGTGTTTGTCTAATGTTTCCTCCCAAGTTCTATCTACAAACTGGAATAGCCCCCCCGCTGAACCTTTTGATTCTTTGCTCCCATAATAGTGGGTCTTGTCAAACATTGCCTTAGGATTGCCCCTACTCTCGAGATAAATCATAGCGGGGGCTACCTTTAGCGCGAGTGCCGTCACATCGTCCTGTGCGCCTGTCTCTCCCATATCGGAGTAAATTTGTTGAGTGTTGTAGGCTACGGTGCCTTTAGGGGCCGTGGCGACTTCTTCATCCCTATCCGATTGAAGACTCGGGTCTGTATTATACGAGAAGTCATCTGGATTAAATTCTTCAGCGGTCTGTGCTTCCCCTCCATAGGCTTCCTCTGACTTACCCCTTGCCCAGTCGGAGATGTCCTGCCCTAGGTCCCAAGCCTGGTTGACACCTCTCACAAATTGGAATATGGGGTTACTCGAAAGAACCCGAGAAATGACCCTCCCATGCCGAGTGCCCTCGGGCGTGGCTAGGTGCTCCTTAGCCCCCGCCACAGTCTGGAAAACGTCCTCACCTGCAGCGAAAGCACTCTCCGCCACACCCTTTACTAATCCTGACTCCTCGAGCGTTGACCCTCCCATATAATCAAGAAGGGGGCCGACAAACGCAAGATTCCTTAACTGGTCCTTGCGGGGTGCTTCATAGTGCCCAAAGGTGGTGTCGTAATACTCTGTAGTATCATCCTCAGCAGCATCCTCAGCAGCATCCTCAGGAGTTTTTTTAGTCTCTACTTCATCCCTATCCGATTGAAGACTCGGGTCTGTATTATACGAGAAGTCATCTGGATTAAATTCAGTCTGAGAGGTCTTGTAGCCTTCTGGCAACGCTTTGCCGACTCCCTCCTCTTCGGGATACTCCTCGCTGAAGGCTCCTGTTTGATCAGTCTCTTCGGCACGCCGTTTCTGAGCAGCAGCCTTCACTTCAGCCATACGCTTGTCTATGACGCGTTCTCTCTCTGCTCTGTCAAAAAAGCCCATGATAAAATCCTTTACTTAAACGCGATAACCCGAAAGCCTCGAACTCGCACCCTAGTTTGGTCTGCTTCCGAATGAATCCTTAATCCTGTTGAGTGTATGCCTGCTGCAGGGTTCTCGATAAGAACGTGCCCAGAGTATGCGCGTTGCCTTTGTGCGCTGAATCTGACTAGTGATGGGGAGTACGCCGCGTCAGTATCACTAGCAGTTAAGTCAAGGCAAAAGGGAACAGTCCTTATGGACGACTCATTTTTAACGCCGTCATGGTAGAGTTGGATATAGGCGTTCTTTAGCGCGTTATACTTTCCACTATCGTGCGTGACCATTATCTGCCAAGTCACTAATAGGAAGCGCGGGGAGTAGGGGAGGTTGTAGGTTAAGCCTGCGCCGGGTATGGGGGAGCCCCCTCCTGCAGGAATGACTCCATCAGTCTCAGGGTTAAATACATCCTTAAAGTAGTCTGTGTTAGCCGTAGACCCTACCATCTTCGCGTGAGTCTGGGAGCCTAACTGCAGATGCTCGGTATCAATCTCTTCCGTTCCTGCAAGGTTAGCCACGTCTAAGGCTCCATTTATCTCAGCGAAAGAGTTTCCTGATTCCATAGTGTTGAAGTTCTTAGAGACTTGATCGCCAGTAGGAGTATCGGAAGAAGTCCAAGTATTGGATAGTACAATATCAGCCATTAGCTCATTACCGCCAGTGCGTGGAAGGGAATTATAGAAAGGTTTGCTTGACCTGTCGTGTAGTAAGCAGAATCATCCGCCGCAATCAAGTCGTCCATCCATTCTCCGATGGTAGGGAGGCCTGTTGGGGCTGTTGTCCCTCTTATCACTACCCTCACTCCCAGAATAGTACCTGAGCCGTCGGGGATGTCGTCCGGCCCTATCAACGTCCTTAAAGGGATATCGAAGTCTACTTGCATCTTAAATCGAATACCCCCATTATTGGAATCACTGGGAGTGCCCGAGCCATCTGGGATGGGATCAAATCTCAAATCGTCCCTATCAGGCTGCGATAAAGACCTTCTCGTTCTATCTATATCGTGCCATCCAGTTGAATCCTCCACCTGAATAGTCAGCACTACAAGATTGTTTTTTACAGAGGTTAAAGCAGAACGGTACATCATCCCAATACGAACATTAGCCAGTACCAGCAGGGCTCCTATCCTATCGTTAGTGCCGGCTCCCATACCTAAGGTTAGATTTAAGGTACGTTGGAGGGCTCCCTCGGGACCTACAACAACAGTATTAGTCGTGTCGTAGTATTTATACCCGTAAGGTTCTTCTCCAGTGGCGGCAGGAGTTATTGTTCCCGTAAGTTCCTTTGTCCAAGTTAACGCGGGGTGCTCCACTGCAGGGGTTAGGCTAGGCTGATGCTCACTACGCAAAGAGTGCCTTTTTACCGCGTCCATATCTATAGCGTTGATGCCGTCTTCTAGCTCAGTAAAGCCTGCGTTCAGGGACGTGGCGGTGAATGCCTCTTCCTCATCAAGAGGATCGTAGTCTATCGTGCCCATTACATCGTCCTCGCAGTGGTAAGATAAACAACGTCAAGTTCACGGCAATTTATATTAATGCCTGCCCTCTTCGTAGAAACGTCGGAGCGAATGACCATCTCTACCGTGTGTACGCCAGGAGCCAGCATCATTATAGCCTCTACGCATACTGGGAATGAGAATCGAACCTGACCGAAGGAGTGCAGATGTGACTCAGCCGTCCGGTTAAGGTCCTCCTGCATAGGCTCCTCGCCGCCTACAATACTCTCAGTAATTACTTGCCCGTCTACCCGAATGGCGAAGTGATTCCCTCGGTCGGGGCGCGGGGCACTATTTTCTACATGGTTGTACACGCCGCAACTACCTATGACGTAGACCATGCCGCCCTCGGAGGTAAAGGTCTTTGTTAGGTCGGGCACAGTAGTCCATGCCTGCGACTCTTCTACATTCCCTGCAGGATTAGTGCCCGTCTTTGGGTCGAGTACCGCATCGCTGTTTCTAGACTCCCTGAACAGCCTGTATGCTGCTGTATTAGCGAAGATATCTCGGTCCGCTTTAACTTGAGTAGCACTGACAAACGCCCCGTCTTCCCAGTTGTGCTCATTTAGATTTGAGGAAGCCTCTTCCGCAATGGCCTGAAAGTTCTCATTAGTCCTTTCGATGTCTACGACTTCGGTGTCTTTTAGTTTATTTGGAGGAAATCGATAACCCATACCTACCTCGGAATCCGATGTGATGAACTATGTATAACCTCTTCCACTTCTAGGCCGACAAATTCCCAAGCAATGTTTGAGTTCATGCTTAGTTCTACTGAAAATACCTCACACGAAGGCACAGCGATATCAACCTTAGTCCAGTATGGCCGTCTTTTCTTCCAACTAGCGTTCCCATCAAGTGAGGTACTGCCCCAGAACGGCGGCACATCTTCTGTACTGTAGAGTTTGACTGTGCTAGTGTCCGTTTGCACCGCCTTCTTGCGCCAATCTCGGTACAATGTGACCGTTAACGAGGAGGAATGGCACTCTCTCAGCCAGATTGTGACCCGCTTAGGGCTCTTTCTTGTAGCATCTGCAGAGCCTATCCAAGTCGTTCTTACCTTTGACTCTCTTTGGGCTGGAGTGAAAGAAAAAACCTCGTGGTCTAGCAGGTAAACCCCTGTAGTGGTTGCGATATCAGAAGTTGTGCCTACCCTTGTGGCCCCCGTGGCTGTACCTGCAACAAGCACATAGGCTCTATGGTCTTTTACAACACAAGCGGCCTTTACTTCATTGATAACCTGAGACTCT
>TARA_R110002033_G_scaffold135194_1_pt1 | contig 14107 bp, 9 predicted proteins | sample TARA_R110002033 | Tara Oceans TARA_R110002033 (sample SAMEA4397051) | marine metagenome | biome: Polar Biome; feature: [SRF] surface water layer (ENVO:00010504); material: water (ENVO:00002006), including particulate matter (ENVO:01000060) such as... | depth 5 m
TTGCTCGTTGCCTACTTCTTGAATTAATGTAATCCGCTTTCCAATCTTTGCTTTAGTTCTTAAAAACTCATAAGACTGCTGTGCAAGCTCAATCAAAAAGCGACCTGACAAATGGGTTTCTCTTTCGTCCTGCTTTAGTTTTTTGCAAGGGGTTAATTCTGGTGCATCAATGCCATAAAAACGTATTTCTTCCTCTTTATTTGAGATTAAATTCTTTGCGATTATGCCATCGCCATCTACAACTTTTACTATTTCGTAGTTCGTTTTGATTATGGTCTGACCCTTTACATCTAATTGCTTCATATTGCACTATTTAAGTAATTGATTAACAGTTATTTATGGCGTAAATTTACAATAAATTTTTAACGTAAAATACATATAATTATGGCAAGACAGAAAGGACATATAAAATATGTCGGAACACTAGGAGAAGTTAGACACTTCAAAATTAAAGGTAACGATGGCTACTTTGCAGGTTTAAAAGGTGGTCCATCCGCTGAACAAATTGCATCAGATCCTGCCTTTGTTCGTACTCGTGAGAATATGAATGAATTTGGAGGTAGTGCGATTGCAGGAAGGTCATTGAGAACAAGTATTGCAAATCTTATTCGTAATAATGGCGATAGCCAAGTTACTGGAAGAATAACCGCAATAATGAAAAGAATCAATCTTGAAGATGGTTCGGAGGTAAGAGGTCAAAGAGCTATCTTAGTAACAGTAGCACCGCAATATTTAGACGGTTTCGAGTTTAATAAATTTGCTTCTTTAAATGGCGTTTTTAATGCTCCTTATACTATTACTCCAAGTGCTGGAAGAGATAGTTCAACTTTGGACATTGCTCCATTTAATCCTTTAGATAGAATGTATATTCCTGCTGGAGCAACCCATTTTAAAATCATAAATGCCATAACAGTATTGTCTGATTTTGAATATAACAGTACAACTGGAACTTATGAGCCAAAGGATATTGCTACTAATGGATTGACAGATGTTCAAGATTCGGGATATTTACCTGTTAATGCTGTTACTTCTGCAATAAGCGTTGTTAGTACTTTGCCAGGTTCTCCAACTGTTTCAGCTGATGTGTCAGTGGTGAATTTGTTGGCAGTTGAATTTTATCAAGAAGTAAATTCAAATTACTACTTGTTTTCACAAGGTAATGCGATGAAAGTTGCAAAAATATTCTAATTCTTCATCAGTGAATTAGACGATTTCGGAAAATCGGGAAAGCCTGCTCTATTGAGTGGGCTTTTTTCATTTGCACTTATTTTCCTATAATGGCGAATTATGGTTTAAATATGTATGCTTTAAGCATAAGATAAATATTAGAAAAGGACATTACCTTTTCCTTATATATCTGTAAAATATAGCTCTTTTCGCATCATTGATAAGCTGCAAAGTTTCTAAGTATTTTTTTTCTTGCTGCTCCAATAATTCTAAGGCTTTTACTGACTTATTGAATCCTTTTAAATCGGTGCTGGCTTGCTCCAATCCTGTTTTTATAGCTTGGTTACAATCGCCAATGGTAATAAATGGAATAACAGAACCTTTTAAGAAATACTCAAAAGATTTTGCCTTCCATAATCCGAAACAAAGTGAGTAAAAAAACTGCTTATCTTCTTCGTTTTTGGCAGTTAATACAAAGCAATTCGGGCAAGGCTCGGTAAGTGGCTTTCCGCTGTTGTTTCCTTTGCATAGGATGTAAAAATGTGGCTCATTTATTTGAGCTTTTGGACTGTACGTTTTAAGTGAGAATTTTGCCATTTTGAGATGATTTTGTTTGCTTCCGAAATCCCCTCTGACAAAAATTTTTTTGACAAAGAAAAAAACGAAAAAAAAAGAAAGCCATCTCAACAGGTGGTGGAGATTGGACAAGCAAGGTTTTTGAGAAAAAAATACTACCCGATAGGGTGGAGATTTTTTTTTCAAAACCCGTAGGGCTTGACCTTGATGGGCCAATTGTAACCACCTACTTTTGCTTCCTTTTTTATTCTTTTTTTGGCAAAATATCTTTACATACTATATCTTATTTAAATTGATAGTTCTTCTTTGCAATTCCAATGGGGTAAACACTTCCAGAAAAAAAATAAACTATACCGCTTCTGTGCGTTGGGTGGTGTGTGGCAAGTGTAGTAACTGAACGGAATGGAACGAATGCTTGGATATGGAATGGAGCAATACTGTATGCTTTTGCAGGGTTGCAAACTTTGCAAACTTATCATTTCTGCAAAGTTTATTGGGTAGGGGAAAGCATACGGATTGCGTAATGGAATTGTGCGGTGGGTATCGTGGAATGAAGAGAAGGCACTACTCTTGCTGGCAAATTAGGCTGTAGTGGGTGCTATGTAGAGAAACGGAATAGTACCTACTAAAAGCTGACACTAATCATCATAGTTTATTTTTTTTTCTGACCGCTGAAAGGGTGGTGGGGAATTGTGGTTCTTAGGGTGGGTGCGGTTGGTTAAAACACGGCTACGATACCAAAAAATATTTGCGTTGGGTTTTGCGTTGGGGAATATTTTTTTGGTAGCGTCTATGGTGCTGGCTATTTTACATAATGTTATTATAGGACAGACTGTGCGTTTGGGTGCTTGCACAAGCAGGGGAAAAGGCTGTACTATAATGCCACATTATGTAACTTAGCTTCCGACATTTTTAATACTGGCATAAGCGGAACGGTGGTGGTGGTTGGAGTGTAGCGGCTTTTTGTTTGGGCTGTAGCGGGTTGGCAACAGCTCTTTGCTTTTTTAGTTTATACCGCTAAATAATATATGCTTTAAACAAAAAAGCAATGTGCTGTATAGCGTTGGGAACAGCCCACACAAAAAGTATGACAGTTTAAAAATGGCGGCAGTACCATAGTATGCACTGAAGCGTTGGCATTGTGCGTTGGCAGTGCATAAGCCGTGTTTTGTGCGTTGGCTGGGTGGGATTATTTGAGAGTAAAAAAAGGATTGCAAATTTACAAAAATATTTTTATATTTGCACATAATTTAGTATTCAGCAAAAATGGTAAAAGAAGTTTTCAATATTGAAAAGGCAAAAGCTGCCTTGCTTTTTATTACCCAAAGAATTGGGGAAACAGATTTGCTTAAAATCTTCAAGATTTTATACTTCGCTGAACAAAAACACCTTGCTAAATATGGAAATTTAATCATAGCTGACAGATATATTGCTATGAAAAACGGACCAGTACCATCAAAAATTTATGATTTTTTTAAAGGGTTAAGAGGCGATGGCTATGTTATAAGTGAGGCTGAAAGTTTTTACAAAGCGTTTGAAATTTCAAAAGGATATGTTGTTACTGGTAAAGAAGAACCGGATATTGATTATTTATCAAAATCGAATATCGTATGTATTGAAGATGCAATAAGAGAAAATCACACGTTGAATTTCCAACAACTTTCGGATAAATCACACGATGATGCTTGGAAAAATGCATATCGTGATGATGCTATAAACTATATAGATATTGCAAAAGCTGGCGGTGCAAATGACGAAATGCTTAAATACATTAATGAGTATTTTGAAATATCAAACATTGAAATAGCCTAAAATGGGAAATTTAGGTGATTTTTTTACACAAGAATTTAAGGAAAAAATTGCCGATAATTCAATGCACATTGGAAGTGTAATAAGATGCTATACAACACAAACAAATCCGCCCAAAGAAAAGCGTTTTATAATACTCGGCAGAGATAGCTCTAACAACTATATCGGGACTATTTTTATCAATAGTAATGTCAATTGGAATGTAATTAATAGTCAAGAACTGTTGGAATTGCAATACCCAGTTAAAAAAGACGGAAACAATTATTTAGACTGGGACAGCTATGTTGATTGCTCTAAACTGATTAAACTGGAATATGAGTATGTAAAGAACGCAATTGTGGAGAAGCCAGGCTGTGTATTAGGAACGGTAAAACAAGACGATTTGGAAATAATATACACGCTTGTTAAAACGTCACCAAATATTAGTCCAATGGAATTGAAAAGTATTGGTATTGCACTTTAATAGTATAACAGAAATTTGCTATTTTTTTTTGCGTTTACTAACAAGCAATGATTTTAAATAAATATTTGGTTAAAACGTTCACTTGATTGCTTAACCCCAAGCTAAATAATCACAACCGAAATTCCAGTTGGAACAAGTGTATCTTATATAAGGATTGCCATTTCTGCTGATACCCTCATTTACTATTCTATCACCTTCTTTACAAATTGGACACTTGCTGTGTTCATCTACAATATGATTAGGGTCTATTTCATCAATAAACTTAGATTTATATGTTGAGTTTGTCGTAATAAATGTCTTCCTTTTTGACCTTGTTAATGCTACATAAAATAATCTTCTTTCTTCACCATTTTTAAATTGGTCGGATTTTGAAAGTAACAAATTCAAAATAGGGTCGTCTGCTTGCTCCGATGGAAAGCCATATTGACCTGATACACAATTAAGGATTATAACATAATCACCTTGTAAACCTTTGGAACGATGGACTGAAAGAAATTGTACTTCAAGATTAGGTAACTCTAAATATTTTATTGTGAAATTTTTCTCTACCTCATTATACTTTACAGAAAACAAATCTGTTCTTTCCTTGTATAAATCAATTATATGATTGTAACGAGATAAAGCGAGTATCTTTATTTTTTTACTGCTCTCTAAGTTCTCTGCATTTATCTGGTTTAATGCAGCTATTAAAGGATAAGGATCATCATTCTTAAAACTATTACTATAGATTATTTCAATAGGGCTTAAAGTATTGTTTGTAAATGCTTTTAATTCTTTTGGAGTCTGATTTGGATTTGCTAAAATGAAGTTGCTACTAATGTCTATCATACTGCTTCCAAACCTATAAGTAGTTTCAATTTTAGAGAACTCGGTTACACCAAAATGTTTTTCAAACTCAGTAAACAGAGAAATATCACTTCCTGCAAAACGATAAATACTCTGCCAATCATCACCAACCGCAAATAATCTACAAGACTTGTTACTTTCTAATAGTGCATTTATTAATTTAAACCTACCAATAGATGTGTCTTGAAATTCGTCAATAATAATGTATTTGAACTTGTTTTTAAATTTATTTTTAGAAATGTAAAAGGCTGCATCATTAATCATATCGCTAAAATCTATGAGGTTTTTAGATTTTAGAAATTCATTGTATTTGTTAAGAATTGGGGTGAAAATATCCAAGAAAAGAAAATATCGGTTTTTAATGGATTCTTCTTTGAAAGATGCTATTTGGGCGGTTAGGTTATCAATTTCAAAATTGTTCGACTTAAATAGATTGAGAAAAGTGTTAATTAAGGTATCTAATGCTGAAACTTCATCCTTTGCAATAGAATTTAAAATCTGCCATATTTCCTCATTCGTTCTTTGCTTAAAAACTACACCTTCAGATTCTAATTTTGTTTTTAGTTTTTCCAATAGGACACCTTCTTTGTTTTCATAGGAAAAGGTTTCAACTAAGGTTGTTTGATAATTAGAATGTGTATTACGTTTCCAAGCAATATCCGAATTGTATTTATCCTTTGCTGACAAGCCATTTGGACTACTGAACCAATGTGGCACATTATTATATCTATCTATCAAGCCAAAATGCTCAATGTAAATGTCATAGTCAGGCAAGTAAAAATCGGGTTTATATTGGGCATAAATATTATCTGATGTCTTGTATTGATAGGGTTCTTCATATTTGTAATTTACACCATTAAGGAATAAAAAGTTTGCAATCTGAACCTCTTCTAAACTTTTACAATATTCCCTCAACATTGTACGCCTACCGTTAATAACAACCTCAACAGTTTTGTATGTCCGTATATTGTTTTCTTTCAGATAAGTTATATACTCTCCGTGGCTCTTAAAATCATTATCATCTTTTGGTTCTAAACGGTATTCAGTAATAAATTTAATGACCTTACTTGCATAATCACTATCTTTGAAAAGAGAATTGAAAATGTTACGCATTTCTGCATAAAACTGCTTTTCTTCAATAACAGAAGGCATATCGTTTGTAGCTTCTCCTATTACCTTTCTGCCGAATGAATGGAATGTATTAACTTCAATATCAATATTCATTTTTTGCTTGATACGATGTTTCATTTCATCACTTGCCTTCTTAGTAAAGGTTATCAGTAGTATTTCATCTGGCTTTACTTTGAAACGGTCAATAACATAGGCTACTTTGCCTGCCACAGTAGTAGTTTTACCGCTACCTGCACCTGCAATAACTAAGTTATTATCTTCATCCTTAATAACTGCCAAACGCTGTTGGTCATCTAATGACTGACCTTCAATATTTGAAAAAAGGGTATCACATTCGTTTAATTCTTTTTCAATGAAACGCTTGTTATATGAGGCACGAGTTGATTCGCCTTTATCATAGTTATTTCTTAGCTGTTTAATATCTGAAACAATAGAATTGTCTAATTTTAATGTATCAATATCATACTTTGCTAATTTATTATAAAGAGAATATATAGAAGCCTTCCAAAGAGATAATTTATTGTTATTGAAATACCCGTCTTTAAACGAAATGAATTTAGCAAATTTCTTATTTGCTGATAAAACGTTTTGGTACAATCCTTCTACAATTGCCTTTTCCTTTAACCTTTTGGCTTCTTCTAACTCTAATCGTATTCTTTTTTTTTCTTGGCGTTCCCTTTCAAATTTTTCTGCTTCTAATCGTTTTTTAACAGACCATTTTTTATACTGATAAATTGAATAAACAACTATCAAAAAAAATATTATTGATAAAGCTACCATACCATTATTCATCAAAATTTACTTTAGGTAGATTATTAACTATTTCTACTGTTTGAACACTTACATTGATAATACTCAGTAGTAAATCTAAAATGTATCTCGGATTACCTACTTCTTTTGCCCAATCGTTGGGGTCGTTTATAATGCCGCTGTCTTTGTGTATTGTTACTTGATAGCGTTCTAAAATCCATTCTATGGCAGATTTACCATTTACAACATATTCATAAGCCTGTGCAGGAATATTTGATATTGATATTTTGCTATTGTAAATAATGGTGTCTGGATTGTCCTTAGCTTTTTTACCACTTGGAAATCGCATTTTTGTTACCTCATAAGACTTGCCATCATCACCCTTTACAACTGCATCAGGATAGGGAGCTACACTTTCATAATTAAGGTGTAATTCTGCTAATTGGCGACCTGCTTTACTGAATGCCCAAAAGTCTTTTACAGCCTCTAATAATGGCAAACGAGGTAACATTTTCTTTAAATCATTAGCAAAGGTTTCTCTGTAATTTGGGCTATGTAGAAAACCATACACATAGTAGAAAATATCTTCTTTGCTTACATTCTTACCATATAGCTTTTTGGCTCTCTCTAAAATAAAATCACTTATGGCATCTCTACGGATATATTTATCATCATTACCAATATCAAACAAACTACCCTGTGATGCTGTGTTTTCTTCATAATAGTAAAGAGGAAATACTTGACCGTTTGCTAATAGTTGCAAGTCAGGTAAGCAATCAGTTAAAATAATATTGAAAGGTTTGCTGACACCTATGCCAGAAATACAAATAACTCTATTTTGCGATGTTGATAAGGGAAAATAAGAATTTTGCAAGTATGGACTCCATATAAAATTACGATGGCGGTATAAGTATTGTTTGAAATATGGTCTATAATTAGCAACAATTAACTCGTTTTTGTCAAATAACAATGGAACATTTTGCGATGCATCTTTATATAAGTTTTGAACCCATTTTATATTCTTGGGATTTTTAGAAACAAATGCCTCTATTTTGATATTTGGCTTCAATTTTTTTTCTTCATTGAATCTAATTCTTTCGGAATTATAAAATTCAATCATATTCTGCATATTAGCACACAGTTCGTTTTTAGATGAATTGTATACCCAATTATCACGATTTGATACTAAGCCATTCGAATTTGTAAGAAAAAATGATGAAGAATTAATCACCCCTTTTTTATCGGGGGCTAATGGAATGTAATTGTCAAAGGCTTCATTACGCTGATTGAGCCAATCTCCGTGTCCGTTTGGTTTAAGGGTTTTAAGTTTTAGTTTTTCGTTGGCAAAGGATTTGAAATTACTAACAATTCTTAGTTTTTCATCACGGTCTAAATAATCGCCAATATCGTGGTAGTGAATGGTTGCTTTCTCCTTTTTTATATTCGGGTTTTTAACTAATAAAGTAATGGATATTGGCGTACGTGAACCACTACCAAATATTTTTCCTCCTTCTTTTCTGCTTAATTCTCCACTTGTTCGTTGATTACCTCTTAAATTAAATACATAGATTGAGCTAAATTCTTTTTCTAATCTTAATCTAAAACCAGATGTAGTATTTCCATCTAACCAAGCTCCATTTGATACAAAGCAAATGATACCACCTGTTTTATCTAATCTATCTGTACTCCATCTAAAAGCTTTGATATATGCATCATAATTAGCTTTGTTCATAGAGGTAATTGAATCAGCAACATAGGTGTTTGAGATACGTTCATCTAATTTTATATAAATCTGATTTGCTGCATTATCATTTGCATTCTTTTGACCAACAGAATAAGGTGGATTACCCATAATAATTCTGAGTGGTGCTTTTTGCTGTTTTTGTACACGTTTTGAGTTTTGGGGGAACATTTCGGAAAACAAACTATCTGCATTGCCTGACTCTGCTAATTGGAAAGTATCGGTTAGGCAAATCCCCTCAAATGATTTGTACTCTGTATCCTGCCCCATAAGGTCGTGGAACGTATTCTCTATGTTTACAGCTGCTATGTAATAAGCCAAAAGGACTATTTCATTACAATGAATTTCATTGATGTATTTGCGAAGCAAATCATCTTTATTGATTAAACCACTTTGAAGTAAACGAGTGATAAAAGTACCTGTACCTGTGAATGGGTCAAGTATGTGTATATTTTCATCTGATATGCTTCTTCCAAACTCTTTAATTAGAATGTCGTTTACAGAATGAATGATGAAATCTACCACTTCAATAGGTGTATAAACAATACCTAATTTTTCCACCATTTTAGGAAAGGCAGTTTTAAAGAATTTATCGTATAACTCTATGATGATTCTTTGCTTGCCCTCTGCATTATCAATACCTGATGCCCTAACCTTTACTGATTCGTAAAACTTTTGTAGTGTTTCAGTGTCTTTTTCTAATGTTTGTTCTTCCAATAAATCCAGCATCTTTTGCATTGATTGACTCATTGGGTTGTTTTGAACAAAAGAATAGCCCTCAAATAAGGCATCAAAAACTGGTTTTGTAATGATGTGTTGAGAGAGCATTTCAATAGCTTCCGATTGAGCTATGCTCGGGTTTATGTTTTTATGTAAACCTTTTAAAAAGCTATCAAACGCCTTTTGGTGTTTGGTGTTTTCGTTGATTAATTTTGTAATTCTTGCGGTTTGTCTTTGTGCAATTTCTGCTACTGACTTTGCCCATTGTTCCCAATATCTACGGTCGCCAACCTTTTTAACCATACGAGCAAAAACAACTGATTGCAGTTGTTGGAATTGTAAAGAAAGTTGCTCTGATATGTTTTTTGAAGATGCTCCGTTATCATTATCGCTTGGGTAGATTGGATTTCCGTTATCATCAAATGAAATTTCAGGTCTTCCAACTAAAATTTGTTCTGGTCGGTTTTTGTTTAGTTCAATTTTATTGACTGTGGCATTAAAACGGTCATCGTGTGCTCGAAGAGCATTAAGAACAGTCCAAACTACTTTATATCTTTCATTGTCGTCTAAAGCCTTATCTGCTTCAATATCTGCTGGGACAACAATAGGAATGATAATGTAGCCGTATTTCTTACCCGGTGCTCTACGCATTACTCTACCAACTGACTGAACTACATCAACTTGAGAGTTTCTTGCTGATAAAAATAAAACAGCATCTAAAGAGGGAACATCCACACCCTCACTTAAACATCTAACATTTGTAAGGATTCTACACTCTTTTTCTTCGGGTTCTTCTTTAAGCCAAGACAAGAGTTCATCTCTTGTGGTGGCATTCATTGAGCCGTCTATATGTTTTGATTGAGTGAGTTGCATTTCACTCTGTTTTTCCTGTGGTAAATCAGAAATGTAAGTTTCTGAAGCTACATTGAAAGTACTTGTGATTTTTTTTGAAGCTGCAATGCTTTGACAAAAAGCAACTGCTCTCCTCATTGGTTCTGGGTCAGTATCTTTAATGATTCCTTCATCACCCAATACTTGTTTTGAAAGAGCATTGATACAACCAATAAGTTTAGAAGCATCATCTGTATTTATCTCACTTTCCTTATCTGCTATCATTTTTTGTACCGCAGGAGGTACATCATTTTCATTTAAGGTAAGAATTAGAACTTTATAGTCGGTTAATAAATCTCTTTCTACTGCTTCTCCAAAACCAATTCTGTAGATTTCCTCACCATACAAAGAAACATCATCCATTGAGCAAAGGATGGCTTCTGCCTGTGCAGCTTTGCTTTTTGTAGTATCGTCATATAAACGTGGTGTGGCTGTCATATAAAGGCGTTTTTTAGCCTTTATAAAATCGTTATTATGGACTTTAGTAAATGCACTTTCGTCTTCATCAGCCAATGAAACACCTGTGGTTCTGTGGGCTTCATCACATATAATAAGGTCAAATTCAGAAAATTCAGGCAAGGACTTGGCTATTTGCTTTTGAGCTTTTGCGATTACCTCAATGGATTGGTAGGTTGAAAATACAACTGTTAACCCATTATTAGACTTTAGCTTTAATCCTTGAAATTGATGTAAAATATTTTCTACATTAGTAGAAGCTGGCAAAGCCAGATCTACCACAGAAGAGGTGTCAATATCTTCTAATTGTTTTCTGTTACGAGTAATTTCAGGGTCTGAACAGATACAAATTGCATTTATTGGCTCAACTGCATCCGCATACCATTCATTTAATGTCTGACCTAATAAAGCGATTGATGGTACTAAAAAAAGAACTAAACCTTTACCTTGTGTTTCATTTTCGGCAATTCGTAATGAAGTAAAGGTTTTACCAGTACCGCAAGCCATTATTAACTTGCCTCTATCGTTTTCAGAAAAATGTACCCTTGTTAGATTTAAAGCATCTGTTTGATGTTGTCTTAATGTTTTCTTGTTTGTTCTCGCTACTTCTCCAGTAATGCCACTATCTAACTTTTCCCAATCAAGCGGTGCATTTGTAAGGTCAAATAAATTAATTCTTGAAACAGGCGGGTTTTGGTTTCTTATTGCTTCTTGAGCATTTGGGCCCCATTTGTTCGTGGTTGAAATCCAAAGCCTATGAGCAAATGATGTGGTCTTTAAATCTTCGCCTTTAAATTGCCTGCTTGATGTAGAAAGAAAACTATCAACCGAAGGTTTATCAATAACGGAAGTTTCTTGATAGCATTTACATTGGATAGCCCAATAATCGCCTTCATTTGTCAAAGCAACTAAATCAATACCTGTATCATTTCCGCCTAAATCAGCTTTGCCAGGGAACTCGTTCCAAAGCCATACTTTCTTGAACTTGTAGGCATATTTAGGGTCAGTTAATAGGTATGCTTTCATTAAACGCTCAAAGCGTTCTCCTTTATCTTTTTCGGAAAACGCTATTTTTCGGTATTTGTTTAATATATTTTTGAATGACATAATCAATCTTTAAAGTCAGTTAATACTATTTGTATGGCTTTTTTACCTAATGGCTCATTGTCTATCAATAGCCTTATTTTATCTGCTAACCAAAGCGTTTGCAATTCATCTTCTTGTACTTTAAAAAACTTACTTAATGTGGCAAGGTGCTTTCTGTTGATTGGTTTTTCGTTATTTTCGACTTTACTTATAAAAGCTCCGTCCACTTCAATAACTGCCCCAACCTCTCTTTGCATTAAGTTTTTTTCATCTCTTAGCTGCCGAAGTTTATCGCCTAAAGTGATTGTATGAAATACTTGCTTTGTCATCTTAATTTAATATTGATTGAAGTCTTTCTTTTTCGCTCCAGTTCACTAAAAGTGAACCTGTGTGATGTTCTAAGTGATATAAATAACTTGCTAATTTATCAGGTACATATCCATCTGCCGAAGTGTCAATAATTGATACTTTCGACTTTATAAATGTCTTTTCACTTGAATCATCTGCCATTTGAAAAAGCATATTTGCTTTTGAAATACTGTTTGAAAAATAGAAGTTTGAGCTACCTGTAACATAATTTACCAAAGACAAGGTGCTTGGTGTATTGTTATAAATGGCATTAAACTTAATATCCTTTTTTTCTGGAATTAGGAATTGATTTAGTTTTAATTTCTCCTTGTCGGTAAATGATTTTAAGTATTCATTTGCTATTGACACAAATCTTTCTTTGGTTTCTTTTTCTTCCTTGTCCTCAAAGGCTATTTCTGAAACGCTTACAATATTTTGAATGAATAAAGTAAGGTCAAACAGTTTAGATGGTATGTCTATTGCATTTGCTGTTTTAAGATAGTAGTATGTAATGCCTTCAGCATTTACTATTTGTTTGATTTCAAAAGAATTTTGGAAATGGTAGAGTATTTTTAAAAAGCAAGTTTCTTCACCAATTGCAACTTCATATACACCGTTGCTCAACCAACCACCATCAGAAATAACAAAATCATTGCCTTGCTTAGATAGAAAAACAGAAACAAAACGATTGTTTGTAGTAGCGTATGGCGTAATGATTTCTAATGAATTACCTCTCTGCTTCGTTTGCCATAAGCCACCAAAAGCATTTTTTATATCTGTGAAAATTTCTAATAGATTCATAGGAAGGTAATATTTTGGTTAGGGTCTTCCTTAGTCATTTTAAAACCTAAAGTATTTGACTCTATTTTAATTTGGGGAAAATCATCATCCTTTAATCTTGTATTTGATTCATAGAAAAAATGAACAATACAAAAGTTTATATCTTCTAATGCCTTGCTTTCTTTTGGGTCTAATAACTTATCCGTTTTGTAAGCTATTTCAATACCGTTTTCATTGAACTTGTGAAAATGAGGTGTTGTGATTGCTTGGTCTTTTAATTCAACCCCATCAACTTTATTTCTATGAGTTTCGCCATCACTATCAAAGCGAAAGAAAGGAGCTGGCACAAATGATTTGTATCTGAGTTTGAATTGGAAAAAGTCGTGATTGTTTACCTTTACATCAACTAATAAAACCATTTTATCATCTGTAACAGTTGGGTGCGTTACTTCCTCAATTGATTCTAAAGTGTTGTGATTGTTTCCTGTCTTATTGATTTCAATGACTTCTGTAAATATGGACTTCCTCTCTGATAACAAATTGTTATAGAAAGAGTAATTCTCTTTGATTTGAGGAAATTTCTTTTGACCCATATTGAACCATTTATTGACTTGTCCGACCTTGGGCAAATATACTAAGTTTATTTTTATAATTTCCATTCTTAATTCACTTTTCGATAAAATCCTGTCTTTGGCTTTTCTAAAAGCATTGGTACAGAGTTGTTTAGGAAATCATCAACTGACCTTTCGGATAAGCCTAATTTTATACCAATGGCAACTGCTTCTTTGCGTTGGAACTCTTGCGGTAGCTGGTCCAGTAATTGTTTTTTGTTGTTTGGCATTTTGTAAATGGTAGGTTCTTTTTGTTGTTCCAGATTGTTGAACATTAAAAGACTGTGTTGTAAATACACATCTGAAAGCATCAAAGATGCTTGAAAGTCATTATCAGTGCAGGTTACATCTTTTGAGCAATCGCCATTTTCAAACTTCCGTAAGGAAGTGAAAATCATACAAAAACGGTACAGTATTAAACCCAAACGAAAAACAACACTTGCTGCATCTTCACCTGTGAAAATCACTACATTTTTGAGCTTGTCGAAAAAAACTTGATTGAGTTTGTTCCATTGCCCTTGTGTTAAAAATACTTCTGTTGGATATTGGTTTAAGAAATCAACAATTAGCAAAACTTGTTTTGATAATGCTTCAAAATGGTCGTTGTAAACAATTCCGCCTGGTCTTGGTGATGGGTCTTGCCAAACGATTTCGTTTTTGAACGCATAGAAAATAAACCGACTAAACAAACCATCTTCTGCCGAAGCGATTAGCTTAGGCACTTGGGCAGGT
>TARA_R110002033_G_scaffold747_1_pt1 | contig 14093 bp, 13 predicted proteins | sample TARA_R110002033 | Tara Oceans TARA_R110002033 (sample SAMEA4397051) | marine metagenome | biome: Polar Biome; feature: [SRF] surface water layer (ENVO:00010504); material: water (ENVO:00002006), including particulate matter (ENVO:01000060) such as... | depth 5 m
CCTCTTTCTTTTTCTTCAGGAGCATTATCAATTTGATCAAATGATTTTGCTTGACAGTAACCTGCATCAGATAACACTTTAGTTATTGCAGCAGTTAATGTAGTTTTTCCGTGATCTACGTGTCCGATCGTACCTATATTTAAGTGTGGTTTCGAACGGTTAAAGGTTTCTTTTGCCATTTTACTTCGTTTTTAATCTTTTATTAATATTTATTAGTGTTCAAAATATATTTTCTTGAGCCAATGTCGGGAATTGAACCCGAGACCTCTTCCTTACCAAGGAAGCACTCTACCCCTGAGCTACACCGGCAGAGTTCTTTTATTAGACTCAAAAATCTTCTATTTCGTGGGGAGAGCAGGATTCGAACCTGCGAAGTTTACACAGCAGATTTACAGTCTGCCCTCGTTGGCCGCTTGAGTATCTCCCCTCACTTTTTATCTTTTAAATACTGCAATTAGCCTAATGCAATATAATCACTATTTAGAGCCGGCGGAGGGACTCGAACCCACGACCTGCTGATTACAAATCAGCTGCTCTAGCCAACTGAGCTACGCTGGCAGTATTGATAAAAAGTCCGCTATTTCTAACGGACTGCAAATGTAGAAATTTTATCCATGAATCAAAACATTTTTTTAAAAAAATTTCAATTTAAATATGTAACCTGACCTTTTCTTTCCTTTTTAGTAACATACGCTCTAAAGATTCAGAAGAAAGCTCTACCGCCTCTTCAAAAGTTTTACATTGTTTCTTCACCACAAAATCATCACCCGGAACATTTAATTTAATTTCGACAAGCTTATTTTCTTTATCACTTGTATTTTCCACTTTCAAATACACATCTGAACAAACTACTTTATCATAGTATTTCTCTAATCTATCCACTCTTGTTTGAACAAAATTTACCAATTTAGCATCAACCGCAAAGTTGACAGCATGAACACTTACTTTCATAATCAATATATTTAATAGTTACACTTCTTGAAATTTAATTATTTATTCCTAGGATGCGCTTCCTTATACACCTTCTTTAACTGCAGTAAACTACTATGTGTATAAATTTGAGTCGACGCTAAGCTCGCATGACCCAATAGCTCTTTAACCGAATTTAGATCAGCTCCATTGTTTAATAAGTGAGTCGCAAACGTATGCCTCAAAACATGAGGACTTGTTTTCACTTTTTCTGATGCAGTACTAAAGTATGAATTTATTAAGCGATAGACAAAGGATTCACTTAACTTTAAACCTTTTCTAGATAAAAAAAAATAATCATCATTTTTCACTTCACTAAGTTCGCGACGCAAAACTTCATACTTTTTAACCTGAGCGATTACAACTGGTAAGATAGGAACCAATCTTTCTTTATTTCGTTTCCCTAATACTTTGACCACACCTAGGGAACAATCAACATCATTCCGCTTTAGCGAAATCAACTCCGCTCTTCGTATCCCCGTAGTATAAAGTAAATCTAAGATTAGCTTATTCCGAATGATTTCAAAATCATCAACTCCTATTTCGATACTTAGAACAGCATCTAGTTCCTTTTCAGAAAAAGGTATTTGGATTTTTTTAGCTGTTTTTAAAACCTTGTGCTTTAAAAATGGAGAAACATCAATCAGCTTGCATCTCATTGAAAACTTATAGAAAGCTTTTAATGATGCTAACTTTCTATTAACCGAAGCATTTGACAAACCCGAATCAACTAAAATTACAATCCAAGATCGAATCTCACCATAACTTGTTTTTATAAAATTATCAGAATCAAAAGTCAAACGATAATATAATTCAAAATCCACCACATCCTTGAAATAAGCATTGCAAGTTAACTGAGAATATTTCTTCTCTTTGTGTAGATAATCGTAAAAAGAATCAATTATAGGACTCATAGCAATAAAAAAAACCGTTAGCATCAAAGTTAAAAAACTTTAATGACTAACGGTAATTATCATGTAAAAAGAGTTACTTAGTTTTCTAAGTTGTCTTTCATGTTTTGAATGTAAGCTGCTTTTTGAACTTTAATTCTATTTTTTACAGAAGGCTTAATAAAAGCAGTACGTGCTCTTAACTGACGAACAGTTCCTGTTTTATCAAATTTTCTTTTATAGCGCTTTAATGCTCTATCGATATTTTCTCCGTCTTTAATTGGTATAATTAACATAATTTTGACACCCCCTTTCGTTAAGCCTGCAAAAGTAAACATTATTTCGACTTAAAGACTATAAAAAACTAATTATTTTGGGTGTGCCGGCAAAAACACAATTAGATATCACCATAAATTTAGTTTGCCGTCAGGCTATTCGCTACAATCTTTTATTCCGTCACACTTCATAAAAGGATTTCCACTGCTATCCTTCACACAAAAAAAAGAGCCAATAATTAAATTGACTCTTTGTATAGTTTAACTAATATCAAGAATTACTCAACAGCAGGCGTGTAATTTTTGTTATCAATGATCATTTTCGATAAAATCTCTTTTAAAATCTCTGATGTACCGCCACCAATAGGTCCTAAACGGCTATCTCTTAATAAGCGTGCCAAAGGATATTCTTCCATATACCCATACCCTCCAAGCATTTGCAAACAGCTATAAATAGTTTCATCTGCAACCTTAGTAGACTTTAATTTAGCCATAGTAGCTTCTTTAACCACATATTCTTTTTTGTCCAATCTTGCTACAGCAGCATAATTAAACACTTTACAGTGCTCCACATCGGTTGCGTGCTCAACAAGCGTGTGCCTCAAAGCTTGAAACTTATCGATTGTCTTTCCAAATGCTTCACGTTGAGACATGTATTCTATTGTATAATCAATAGCATATCCCGCACGTGCATGCGCATTGATTGCCATAATTAAGCGTTCTAAAGCAAAGTGCTGCATGATGTATGGAAAACCTTTTCCTTCTTCACCCATTAAATTAGCAGCAGAGATCTCAACATTGTCAAATGCAATTTCAGCAGTATCAGAAGCTCTCCATCCTAATTTATCCAACTTAGTAGCCGAAACACCTGATGTATCCGTATCAACTAAAAATATGCTTATTCCTTTATTGCCTAACTCAGGATTGGTCTTAGCAGCTACAATATAATAGTCAGCATAAACACCATTTGTGATAAAAGTTTTTGAACCGTTGATAACATATTTATCCCCTTGTTTAATAGCAGTAGTTCTCATTCCTGCAACATCGCTACCTCCAAATGGCTCTGTAATACATAGTGCTCCTATTTTATCACCTAAAATACTTGGCGCTAAATAATCTTGTTTGATGCGCTCATCTCCTTCAGCATTTAAATGCGTCATAGCTAAATAAGAATGTGCCCACATAGCCGCAGCAAAACCTGAAGACTTAATTTTTTGCAGTTCTTCTAGAAAAATAACAGTATAGAATAAATCCAAATTTAATCCCCCGTATGCTTCAGGATAATTAATCCCAAAAAATCCCATCTCACCAAACTTCTTCCAAATAAAGCGTTCGATAGATCCTGTTTTCTCCCATTTTTCAATATGTGGAACCACCTCTTTTTGCAAAAATTCTTGCAAACTCTTCCTAAATAATTGGTGTTCCTCTGTGAAATAAATTGATTCCATATAAATGTTTTTTTTTAAACAACCTGAGTTCATCGAAATAAAAAGCAATAGCTCTTCATATCATTATAGTTAATTTCTTGGTTAATTAATTCATTTCCAATTAGGAGGTTTCCTATGCAACTTTAGATAATGAAAATTTACTAACCGCACCCTAAATCATACCTTCTAATTACAAACATCTAATTAAAGTCCAAATATAAGGCAATTATTTTTGCTTTATCAACAGGAAATCCCTTAATATCTAATAAATCCTCAATCTTTTCAAATTCACCATTCATACTGCGATAAATAACTATGCTCCTAGATACTTTATAATTGAAGTAAGGAAATTTGCTAATTTCCTTTATTGAAGCGTTATTGATATCTAGTTTTTTTACCACGGTACGTTCACCAATTTCAAAATGCTCTCTAACACCTTGAATAGCATCATCAGACAAACCCCAAACTTCACCTATTTGATCCATCGAGATAAAAGCTCCTACCTTTGAACGATAATCTAAAATTCTTTTGGAATATGCTTCCCCTACTCCGTATACTTTGACCAATTGCGCTGCAGTAGCTGCATTTATATCTTGTTTTACGAGAGTCATCTTAACGCGTTTGCGATCATTATAATTCACATAAGAAGCTTTAGACTTTTTGTTTTTAACCCACTCGGGAAATTTAAAATACGACACCATTGTACTTAATAACGAGTCCGAAACTTTCGTGAGCGTCTGAAACTCTTCTGCTGAATTCACATATTTATTCTTTTCTCGATATGCATGTAAACGATCTATTTCCTCAACCGACATTCCTAAAGTATACCCTTTATAATCAGAAATGAAATTAGGATTGAAAGGATATTGTTTATAAACTGTCGCTTCCTTGCTTCTTTTCAAAGAATCGATGTCTACTTGTAATGATAACCATTGTTGCTTCTCATGATTATCTACATTTTCAATATTAAAATCCACAAAAAACACAACTCCTTGCAAACAAAAGATAACTGTCAGCAACAGTAGAAGCGCCTTACGTTGTTCTTTGTGATAATTAAAGAATTTGTAAACTCGTTGAAAATTCATAAGCATTCAATTTTATATCAGATTTATTATAACAGATTTATTAACAACATTATACGATCATAACATTGTGAAATTGAGTGTAACAAGATACAAAAACATAATTAACAACAACTTACTTAAATACCCAATAAACAAACAAATTCGCAAAGTAGACGATTAGAATTTTGTATATTCTAATTTATAAACGATGAAGACTAGCAATATTATTTTAAAGTTATCTTATAATATTATTTTTATATTTTATAAAAAACAATACATTTGGGCACTAATAACAATAAACCTAAAAATATATGTCAATTTGGAAAACAAAGCCACTTTCGGTTTTATTAAATGAGGCTTCTGACGATGAGAAAGGTCTAAAAAGGACGTTATCAGCACGCTCATTAGTCGCACTTGGTGTTGGAGCAATCATTGGTGCTGGATTATTCTCATTAACAGGTATTGCTGCTGCAGATAATGCTGGCCCAGCAGTAACATTATCTTTCATATTAGCAGCTGTAGGTTGTGCTTTTGCAGGATTATGCTACGCTGAATTTGCTTCTATGATTCCTGTTGCAGGTAGTGCATATACATATTCTTACGCTACTATGGGAGAATTTGTTGCATGGATTATAGGATGGGATTTGGTTCTTGAATATGCCCTTGGAGCAGCAACGGTAGCAGTTAGTTGGTCACAATATGTTGATAAATTCTTAGCCAATTACGGCCTCCATATTCCGCAAGAAATACTTCATGGACCCTGGGACAGTAGCCCTGGATACATCAATTTACCAGCCATATTGATCATTTTTGCACTTTCGTTATTATTAATTAGAGGTACAAAAGAATCTGCTTTACTAAATAACATATTAGTTATATTAAAAGTGACTGTTGTTATTGTATTTATAGCTTTAGGTTGGGGATTTATAGATGGCGCTAACCACACACCATTTATTCCTGTAAATGAAGGTGAAGCACTTTTAAGCTCTGGTAAAATGACATTTTTAAACTTCTTTAGTAGTGACTACTTTGGTCATTATGGATGGAGCGGTATTTTAAGAGGTGCAGGAGTTGTATTTTTTGCATTTATTGGTTTTGACGCTGTTTCTACAGCTGCGCAAGAAGCTAAAGATCCTCAAAAAGGAATGCCTATAGGTATTTTAGGGTCATTAATTATATGTACAATTCTTTACGTTCTTTTTGCTTTTGTATTAACAGGTTTAGAGAACTACTTAAACTTTAAAGGCGATGCAAGTCCAGTGACTACAGCATTTGCTAAGACAGGATATACTTTCTTAAATTCTGCTTTGACAATTGCCATTATTGCAGGATATACCTCAGTCATGTTAGTAATGTTAATGGGACAAAGTAGAGTATTCTACAGTATGAGCGTTGATGGTTTATTACCTAAATTCTTCAGTACATTACATGCAAAAAACAGAACACCTTATAAAACAAATTTACTATTTATGGTTTTTGTTAGTGTCTTTGCTGGTTTTGTTCCAGTGTCTGATTTGGGTCACATGGTAAGTATAGGTACCTTATTTGCTTTTGCTCTTGTGTGTATTGGAGTTATTGTAATGAGGAAAACCAATCCAGATGCGGAAAGAGGTTTTAGAGTTCCATTTGTACCAGTATTCCCTATTATAGGAGTGGTCATATGTTTGATATTAATGGCTGGATTACCTATTGTAAGCTGGGAAAGACTTGCAATTTGGATGATTATTGGTGTGGTGATTTATTTCTTATACGGAAAGAAAAACAGTATATTAAATAACCCAAATAAAAAGTAACATTCCAAACTAATTGTTAAAAAGGGATTATAAAGTACCAACTTTATAATCCCTTTTTTTTATCTATCCTTAAATACTACAAGTCAAATACTGAACTTCGTTTTGCACGTATAAGATCTTTCAACTTAAGCCAAAAGGCGATTGTCAAATACACTCCAAACCATAAGCCAGCAGTAACAAATGAGATATAAATAAAAAACAATCTTACACTCGTTACACGCATTCCCAATTTATCGGCTAAGCGTGAAGAAACATGAAAACCATACTTTTCAAAAAAATATTTTATCTTAATTACATTTCTAATTTTCTCCGCCATAAGGACTATTTTCTAATGTTCAAATGCAAAAATAAGCTTTTATTATAAAAAAACATTATCATATCACTCTAGCTTTTCTTTAGTAGCTCCATCCCTATTCCACATTCCAAACATTTCCCCTTATTACAGTATTCGTTCTTTAACTGTAACAAAGACTGCGAATCAAAGGCACTTTTTGAATCTAGCCCAAAATAGCTAAATTTTTGAATAATTGTATTCTTTTCGGGTGCTAGTTGCTCCATTAAAGTGACAAGCTTATCTGTATCACTAAAACCCATAGTTTTGCTATAAGCAAATTGCAACGGAATAATTGTATTGATAATTACTAAATCTACAAATCCCTTTGCTATTTTTTTATGTTTAAAATCACTTTCATTATCAAACGTATAATGTGTTTTCCAATAAGCAGAAACGGCTACCTTGAATACATCATATAAATCCTTTGCAGAAAATGTATTAATTATTTTCGAAAATAAATTTTGTTGAGCAGCATATAAAGACGCTAATTGGGCTAACCGAATTGTAGGGAAGTTGTCCGGCCGGTGCTTGAAGAATTGTAGAGGCTCGACTATTGTGGTCTCAAGCTGGTATTTATTCAATAAATAAAAATATCTAAATTTAAGATCTTTAAAATATAAATCCTCTTTTTCGACTTCAAGAAGGTGAGCAGTACCAAAGAACAATGCTTCTAAATTTTCAACCTCGCTGGATTCTTTCCTTATTATTTGAATAGGTATTTGTTGTGCAATTTTAAAGAAAGTAGCCCCATTTGTATTTAAACCAAAATTCTTAGCAAGCAAGCAAAACAACACTGCTTCCCAATCATTATTTGTTTGAATCAGTAAATCATTTATAAAAGTAGATTTTCGTTCTAAACGTTCAAAAAACAACCGCTCTTGCCAATTTTTAATAGTAAAATCATCAATCGTGCTCAGATCATTTTCGCAGTTAATCCATGACTGAGGCGTCATTAAGGATTGATAACTTGAAAGTGTCTCGTGAGTAACATAATGTTTTAATTCTAAAACAGATATCTCGGAATTATCTTTTCTAAAGATTTCTGTATCGTGGTTCCAAACCACATGCAATATCACGTTGTCGTAGTTAGCGTCGCGCTCGTGATTATGAACATACCAGTCTGAAGAGTTAATGTGTATTTCGACATTACCAGCCCACTTTTGATTTCCTATTATGATCTGTGCATTAAAAAAGTCTGGACCAGCCAGTTCTAAATATTGACCAACATTAGAAATTAAGATTTCCTCATTCTTTACAGTCCGCAAATTCAATGTGTCAAATTTTTTGAATTTCCAGAGGTGATGTAAAAAAGCTTCTTTCATAATACAAGTTGGTTAAACCACTAATATAATGAAAATAAACACTTTAACAAATTGAAATTTATTTCAATAGGTATAATTGAGCACAGGCTCTTGCATCAGAAAGTGCCTCATGATGATTTAAAGCAATATTCATTTCGCGACAGCAATCACTTAATTTGGTAGGTTTTAAACCTTTTGCTTTATATATTTTGACAGTACACTCCCACTTAGCTGCAATATTCAAACAACTATAATCTAAGTTATATAGCGCCATTGATTTACTTAAAACATTTCGATCGAAGCTTTCATTATGAGCTACGACTACTTTACCTTGAAGCCTTCTTTGGATTTCGGGAAATACCTGAGAGAATGTTTTTGCGTTTGCGGTATCCCTAGGGTGTATACCATGTACTTGAATGGTATAAGGCGAGTACAAATTATTTGGCGGCTTAATTAAAGTAACATATTCATCTGTAATTACGCCGTTTTCGACAGTAACTATTCCCACTGAACAAGGGTGATGTCCTATGGCAGTTTCGAAATCTATAGCAGTAAAAGTCATTTATATTTTTTTATTTATATCGTAAAATCTTAAGCATAAAAAACCACGAATTTTATTCTAAATATAGATCTTGAATAAAAACTCGTGGCCCAATAAATTATTTGATATGATTTATTTTATAGAACCAATAATATCATACTTAGTAATAATATGATGTTTACCATTTCCTAGATCAACCAGTACTGCTTGGTTTTCCTTACTGAATAATTTAGAAACCTCTTCAATGGTAGTTCCTAGTTGTACAATAGGATATGCTTTCCCCATCACTTCTCGTATTGGTCTTTCGGCAGTATTTTTATCAGAAACATAGCTTTGAAATAAATCAGACTCGTCTAACGAACCTACAAAACCTGTAATATCCATCACTGGTATTTGAGAAATCTTATATTTACGCATTCTCTCGATTGCATGAGAAACTAACTCTTCTGTTCTTGCTACTATTAACTGCTTGTCAATATGATCTTTGATTACATCTTCTGCCTTTGTAATTGTTTCGTCTAAGAAACCTCTTTCACGCATCCAGTCATCATTAAACATTTTCCCTACGTAACGACTTCCTGAATCATGAAACAACACAACAACGACATCTTCTGGCTTAAAATGATCTTTTAATTGCAAAAGTCCTTTGATGGCTGCACCCGCAGAATTACCAACAAATATACCTTCTTCTAAAGCTATTTTTCTGGTATAGACCGCCGCGTCCTTATCCGTTACTTTTGTAAAACCATCTATTATAGAAAAGTTAACATTTTCTGGCAAAATATCTTCCCCAATACCCTCTGTGATATATGAATAGATTTCGTTTTCATCAAAAACACCCGTTTCATGATACTTTTTAAAAACAGAACCATAGGTGTCGATTCCCCAGATTTTAATATTTGGATTTTGTTCCTTCAGATATTTACCAACTCCTGAAATTGTACCTCCAGTTCCCACACCAGCAATAAAGTGGGTGATTTTCCCTTCTGTTTGCTCCCAAATCTCTGGACCAGTTTGCTCATAATGAGCTATTGCATTTGACGGATTATCATATTGATTTACATACCAAGAGTTAGGAGTTTCCGTTGCTAATCTTTTAGAAACTGAGTAATAAGAGCGTGGATCTGTAGGTTCTACATCCGTAGGGCAAACAACAACTTTTGCTCCTACAGCTCTAAGAATATCCATTTTCTCTTTTGATTGTTTATCAGAGATAACACAGATAAGTTTGTAACCACGTACAATCGCAACAAGTGCTAATCCCATTCCTGTATTGCCAGAAGTCCCCTCAATAATAGTTCCTCCAGGTTGCAAGCGACCATCGGCTTCAGCATCATCAATCATCTTGATAGCCATACGATCTTTTACAGAATTACCTGGATTGAAAGTCTCCACTTTTGCCAAAACTAAAGCATCAACATCTTTAGTTACTCTATTTAATTTAACTAATGGAGTATCTCCTATAGTCCCTAATATATTTTCTGCGTACTGCATTTAGTTTTACTTTTTAGATTGTAATTTAATTATAAATACTTTTGCAAAGATAGTATTTTGAATTAAATAACCGCAAGCAATCCTAGCAGCATTCAAATCATGGAATAAATTATTCTAGATTTTCACGCATAAAAACAAAGAATAAATAACGGATTATAGATATTACAGAGCAATCTTTATATTTAAATCAATGAGGTCCTAATTGAAAAAGTTCCAGATTAAACCAAAACGCAACATAAAATCTCTATAAGGATTATTAGGAGAAGCGTAAAAATTGTTACCCGTAAGTGAAGAATTAAAATGTTCTGCTTTAAAATAAATACGAGTGCGTTGAATTTTTGCATTGATAAAAAAATCTAAATTGGGATAATTCCCGATCTCTTTTTTGTCTTGCACAAAAAACTCTCCTATAACCGGATTATATTCATTTGCGTAGTATTTAGAGAAATAATTTAATGTAATTCCCGTTTGCAAGAACAACGCTTTTTTAAATAGAAAGTCAGTAAAGTAAATTGTGTTTCGCGTTACAATTTTTGGAACATTTAAAATATTATCATCCTGACTCACATTTTGGTATAAAATTGTGTTGTCTAAAGCAAACTTCCCATACTTGAATTCGCGACCTAACTTAAGAGAAACGTAGCTGATTGTTTTATCATATTGCTGTGGAGACACGATTTGTTGCGCATCGTCTAAAGCAACATCATTAAAATAAAGATGATCATTTAAGGTAGAGAATTTAGCAGAAGCAGTTAACCACGGTGTTATAGCCTCAGCAGATATTTCATTTACTTTCTCGTTTTTGAAATCATTCGACCAGTTGTAAGCCACATAACTACTTTGATATAAATTGTAATTATCGTTGGGCAATTTATTTAAATTTTGGTATTCAAAGTTAAATTGAAAATCATCATTTAAATCGTATTTCATTTTCGCATCTAAATTCGATAATGATTGGTTAGTTATCGATCTTGAGTATAAAAATTTACCAGTCCATTTATTCTTTTGGTAATCATATTGCCCACCAGCGCTATTGATATTACGAGATAGTGAAGCTGGAATCGTACCATCAGTTCTAATTAATATTTGGTTGTAATAAAAATTACTTTGGTAATCATCCACAAAAAATTGAAATTTACCTAAAGTGAGATTCTCATAAGTTAAACCTACTTTGTTGTACATTTTATTATAATGTGTTTGATCATTGATACCACTATCTTTATATGAATCTCCAAATCTTATAATCGAAGTCGTACCAACAATAGAGGTAACGGTTGGTTGGTTGAATTCAAAAAATTTATTCTCATAATTAAATTGATGGTTTACATATAAATTATTTGCACCTTTTTTAGAGTTAACTCTAAAATAGTGATCGGCAAACAATCTTCTACCTTTTAAAAATGATTGTGCATCTGAGAAATAAACTTGTAAACGCTCACGATTATCATAATCAGAGTTTTCACTTTCGAAATCAGAAATTGTAGTGATTCCACCATTTTCTTCATTCAAGATATCCTGATATGTATAATGCGCATTTAAAACATAGCGTTCATCCTTGGCACTATAACTTGAAGTAAACCTAAAATTCCCTGTACTTGTCAGTTGGTTAATATAATTCCCCTCTGATCTTAGACCTTTGTAGGCTATCGAAAAATTTAATCTAGGATTAATATTTAAAGTAAAGAAAGCATCTAGGTTTTGTCCTTTTTGCATTACTGATCTAAAATATAATTCGGTTACAGGAGTTGCGACAGAACTGTATTTAATATCGTTAGCCTCAAGAAAGTTAAAGTGCTTAGCTTTAAAACCCATCTCTGGATAAGGACTGTATTTATCAAGTCCGTATTGTAAGGTATTGTATGTTTGACCTTCATTCGGGAAGGCTAGTAACCCAAAGTTATCTTTATGTAAATAGTTAAATGAATACTCTCTTTGAATCGTCAAAGATGTATCTAGATATGTGGTATCCCTATCAATATTGATAAAACGATATTGATCAATGTTGGCTATTTTTTCTGGTTTGATAGAGTCGGACGAACGTTCATTACTATCTGCCTTAACATTTGTTTTACCAATGCTATTTATATTATTTAAAGTACGTTGGCCAAGTAAGCTTGCTGGCAATATCAATAAAATTACAAAAAGTAAGCTCCTCATGAGATGAAATATATGATTGGATAAAATACAATTAAAATCCAAAGGTAAATTAAAAAAGCAATAGAAAACAAAAAACCCGCTCGAAAGCGGGTTTAATTGGTCAATGAATCAAAACTTAATTGATTAATGGATTATTCAAAATCTCATTTTGTGGAATCTCAAATGTTAACTTATCGTCATTGTATTGAAAACTATCACCTGCAAAATACAAGTGATTAGATCCTCTTGTTACAGTAGCTTTGTTTCTTTTCATTGCTAAGTAAGTTTTACCTTCACCCCAGAATTCAATTCTTGTTTGTAAGTAAATCTCTTTTTGCAAAGCAACTCCAGATAAAGCATCTAGGTAAGCACCGTCAACTCCTCTAATTGTAAGTAAGGTTTTAAGCATTGTTCTAGCATCTTGATCACTACCCAACATTGCTTTAGCCTCAGCATTTAAAAGATACATTTCCTCAATTCTCATGTATACATAATCTGTAGTTACTGTTCTTTGTCCTCCAATAACTCTAGCTGGATCAAAGAATTTAAAAGAAGGTCTACCGATTGAAGTAAATTGACCTTTTCTAATATCAGTATCTTTTATTTGATCTTGAAGTTTTTTATCCATTGTTTTTGGATCTCCAGCCCAAGCATAACTATATGTATAACGGTCAACCTGTCCCCACCACGATATTAAATCTAAATCGTTAGCAACAGTTAAATCAACTCCCCACATCCAACTAGCTGTAGCAACATTATTAAATCCTGAATCACTATTAAGTAACTTTCCATCAGCATCTACTGTACCTACTAATTGAGAGGCAGTAGTTAAAGGAAATTCATTCTTAGCAATAATTTTATTAGTTACTTCCATAACTTTTTGGTAATTACGTTGCGCACCGTAAACATAAGCTAAAAGTCCTTGAGCTACAGATTGATTTAAACTACTTTTATTGTCTCTTTTAAAAGTTTCTAGTAATGTTTCTGCTTCAGTTAAATCTTTAATCATTAAAGCATATACATCAGCGGCAGAACTCTTAGGCTGATTTGGAACCTTTGTGTCAGTATAGATTGGTAAAATCAACTCATCAGCTATGTATTCTTTTTGATACAGCTGTGTTAAGTAAAAATATGCATAGGCACGTAATGCTTTTGCTTGTCCAATTATATGCTTAGCTTCATCAGTTTCTGGTGTAGCATCATTTCCACCAAAAGCTTCAATAATTTGATTACTAGAAAGTACAATTCTATAGTAATACCTCCAAGGTTTGTAATTATTAAGGTCAGTAAAATTGGTAGTTGTTTGGTAATTTACAATATTAGTATACCAACCATAGTTCAAACCTGCTAACACCATATCAGATGCAAGCATATCAGTATAGATATCATAACCTTTTTGTCCGAAATCATCATGACTTGTAGTACCACCAGAACCAGCCGTGTACATAGTGGTGTAAATACCTGAAAGCAATGCGTTCACAGCTTCTGGTTTAATCTCAGCAATCTCTGACAATTGATCAGAAGAAACAAGCTCTGTAGGCTCTGCTACTAAATAATCTTCACTACACGCAGTAAAGGCTAATACAGCTGAGAATGTTAAAATTAATTTTATATTTTTTTTCATTTTTCTTTATTTTAAAATTAAAACTTAGCCTTCAATCCTAATGAGATAGTAGACATTGGAGAATAACTATAAGTACTAGAAGCTCCTGATAAAGATGAAGAAGGATTAAATCCATCTCTTTGAGAAAATAATAACAAGTTATCTCCTGAAACATAAACATCTAGAGAATACATGTTTAATGTTTTCAAAAAGTCATCTGGCATAGAGAATCCTACTCTAACGTTATTTAAAGACAAATAATCAGC
>TARA_R110002033_G_scaffold1004_3_pt1 | contig 14071 bp, 11 predicted proteins | sample TARA_R110002033 | Tara Oceans TARA_R110002033 (sample SAMEA4397051) | marine metagenome | biome: Polar Biome; feature: [SRF] surface water layer (ENVO:00010504); material: water (ENVO:00002006), including particulate matter (ENVO:01000060) such as... | depth 5 m
AAATAACCTTGAAAATATATTCATATCTCCTATATAAAAAATATATTTACAGTTTTCAATCAGAAAAATATATTTCTAACTAAAACTATTATAAACTAAGATTATGAATTCTGAAAATTCACCTACCAAATGGGGCCAATTTATTCCTTTAGCCACTGTTTTCTTTTTTTGGGGATTTGTTGCTGCAAGTAATGATATTCTTATCCCTGTATTTAAAAAAGCATTTGATTTAACCCAAGGCGAAAGCCAATTAGTTTCTTTTGCGTTTTACATAGCATATACCGTTGGATCCCTTATTTATATGGGAATTTCTATTTTAATTAAAAAGGATATAGTCAATACCATAGGTTATAAAAATGGTTTGGTGTTAGGACTTGGTATTTCAGCTTTAGGAACCTTATTGTTTTATCCAGCAGCCAACACAGGCTCTTTTGCTCTTATGTTGTCGGGTTTGTTTATAGTAGCTTTAGGGTTTTCATTACAGCAAACAGTAGCCAATCCACTAGCTATTGCGCTTGGTCCAATTTCAACAGGGTCTCAACGTTTAACATTAGCTGGAGGTATTAATAATTTTGGTACAACTATAGGACCTCTTATTGTGAGTTTCGCTATTTTTGGAACACCTCTTGCAGGAGCCGCTTCCAACATGAGTATTGAAAGTGTAAAGATTCCTTATTTGGTGCTTGGTTTAGCCTTCTTACTTGTTGCTGTTTTATTGAAATTTTCATCTTTGCCAGATAAACCCAAAATGATTGCAGAAGAGGAGGGTAGCACTAAAGAGAAAGCTAGAACATCAGCATTAAAATACCCTCAGTTGGTTTTAGGAATGATAGGTATTTTTGTATACGTAGGTGTTGAGGTGTCTACCGCAAGTAATTTGCCAGCCTATATGGAGCATAACTTGAATTTTGCCATTTCTGATATAGCACCTTATATTTCGTTGTATTGGGCAAGTTTAATGATTGGCCGTTGGACAGGTGCTGTTGAGGCTTTTACAGGGGATATCAATCTTCGAAAAATTTTACGCTTTGTAGCTCCATATCTTGCCTTTGGGGTATTTTTAGCGGTCAATGCTATAGCGAAACATGACTTAACTCCTTTTTATATTTATGCCTTAGTGATTTTGGTGTTAATTGCTGCAGACATTGCAAGTAAAGGTAATCCTGCCCGTATGCTATTGATATTTTCTCTGTTAGGAATTCTAGCTTTGGCAATAGGAATGACTACTGATGGAATGGTTAGTGTGTACGCGTTTACAAGTGTTGGTTTATTCTGTAGTACCTTATGGCCTTGTATTTTTACGTTAGCCGTTAGTGGTTTGGGTAATAATACAAGTCAAGGAAGTAGTTTTTTAATTATGATGATTATGGGTGGTGGTGTTATAAGTGTATTACAAGGCTTAGTTTCTGAAAGTATAGGAATCCAAGCAAGTTATATAGTAGGAGTGGTTTGTTTTACTTATTTAGCTTTTTATGCATGGAAAGTTAAAGGTATTTTAAAAGCACAAGGTATTAGCTTTGATGAAAAAATAGCTGGAGGACATTAAAAATTTTATTTAGTTGATATAAAGAAAATCCTAATGTCTTTCATTGGGATTTTTTTATAATGAGCTATAACTTTTATAAATAGAAAACGATTAACTATTATGAGGTATTTTAAATTATTTTTATTAAGCATTATTTTACTTTTTATTAATCAGAATTTATATGCTCAAGATTGGGCGAATATGAACAAGTTTCAAAAGGCAAATACGGAATTAATGAATTCAAATATTACAGCAAATAGAGTCGTATTTATGGGGAACTCTATAACTGAAGGATGGTCAGTTCACCATCCTGAATTTTTTCAAAATCAATCGTATATAAACAGAGGGATAAGTGGACAAACAACACCTCAAATGTTGTTGCGTTTTAGACAAGATGTTATTGATTTAAACCCTTCTGCCGTCGTTATTTTGGCAGGCATCAATGATATAGCCCAAAATACAGGACCAATTTCTATAGAAATGATTTTCGGTAATATTAAATCTATGGTAGAACTTTCTAGAGCAAATCATATAAAAGTAGTGTTGTGTTCGGTGCTTCCAGCGAATTCTTTTCCTTGGAGACCAAGTATAATACCTACAGAAAAAGTAATTAAACTTAACGATCTTTTAAAATCATATGCTTTAGCCAACAATATTATTTACGTAGACTACTTTTCGGCTATGGCAGATGCATCTAATGGTTTAAAAAAAGAATTAGGAATTGATACTGTACACCCAAACAAAGAGGGATATTTAGTAATGGAACCATTGATAGAAGAAGCCTTAAAAAAAGCTTTAAATTAAATATGAGTAGCTAGAAATTGGTTGCTTTTATAGCGTTCCATTCTTCTTTTAAAATACCGTAGCAGCAAGTATTGCGCTTAAAACCATCTTTTAAATATACGTTTTTACGTAAAACACCTTCCAATGTGGCACCAAGTTTTTCAACCGCTTTTCTAGAGCGAATATTGCGTTCATCAATCCTAAATTCTACCTTTTCAAAGTTTAAGGTTTCAAAAGCATATTCTAGCATCAAAAATTTCATATGCTTATTTAAACCAGTTCCTTGAAATTCCCTGCCAATCCAAGTGGAACCTATTTCCAAAACTTTATAATTCCAATTCATATTCATATATCGAGAACTTCCTGCATAAGTGTTTCTAACTTTATCGAAAATAATGAAAGGAATAGCTGTTTTATGGTAATAGTGATCTACCGCAATTTCAACATAGTTTTTTAATTTTTCAGGTGATGAAATATCACTTGGCGAATATTGCACCAAGTTTTCTTGTTGCGCTATGGTTAACAAATGCTTGTAATTACTTAAATCCAATAAGGATAATTTTACACGTTCGTTTTCTAAAGCAGGAGGTTTCATAGTTCTATAATATGGTTAATAATTTCTTTATTTACGTTATGGTTTCCTTCAAAAGGAGTGATTTTTACGTTATCGCCAAATAATTCCTGAGCTCTATTTGTTTCATAGATCATTCTATCGTTGTCTAAATACTCATCGTTTGTTCCGTAAATCAGCTGCACCTTTGTTTTTTCTCTTAAAAACTCAAAATCATTTGAAGATAGTTCTTTTGGGATGCCACCGGACATCAATATGAGTTGATGGCACAATAATTGTCGTTTTGCTACATAGCGCATAGCTACAGATACACCTTGCGAATAGCCTAAAACAATTAATTGACAATCTTTTGGAAATGACTCTGCTTTAAACACAGCATCAAAATAACGCATGATGTTTTCAATCTCTGATTCAGTTTCTTCTTTTGTGAGCCAACTGGCACCTACATGTTTAAAGTTGGAAGAAATATAATATTTGCTTGGCGCTTGTGGTGCAATAATATAGTGTGTCTCTGGGTTTAATGTATCAAAATATTTTAAGAAATAACGACTTAAATACCCCATACCATGACAAACAAACCAGATATATTTTGTTTTGCTGGTTAACTTATTTAAGGTTGAATAGGTATTGGTAACTTGAAACGATATTTCTCTTTCAGTTGAATTCATTTTAAGCTTTGGTTTTGTACTTTTACAGTTCGACTTTAAAAATACATTTTTTCTATGCAATTAACTAAAGAAGCTGTTTTAGCTCAAGCAAATTTAGTGAGTAAAAACACCTTAATGGAAACCTTAGATATTGAAATGATAGACTATGGAAATGATTTTTTGATAGCCAGAATGCCAGTAACACCAAAAGTGCATCAACCAGACGGTGTTCTTCATGGAGGAGCTACTGCTGCTTTAGCAGAAAGTGTAGGTAGTTTTGCATCTCATATTTTTATTGATAAAGAAGAATTTTTTGTTCGAGGTATAGAAATTACAGCAAACCATTTAAAAAGTGTTACAAAAGGTTTTGTATATGCAAAAGCAACTTTTTTGCATAAAGGAAAAACCACACAATTATTAGATATTAGAGTGACTGATGACGACGATAATTTAATCTCTATCTGCAGATTATCAACCATTTCATTACCCAAAAAGAAATAGATTTGACTACTTCAGACCAGTTTTTTGAAACCATTCAAAAACACTATAACCAGCAATTACCATTTGTAGCCTATAGAAAACCAAATTCTTCTACAGTTAAGGGATTATTACAATCAGACAAGAAACTGCATTATGTTGAGGATTATAAAACATCTGGTTTTGTTTTTGCACCGTTTGATGACAGTCAAAATAGTGTTTTAATTCCTTTAGAAAATTCTGAATCGATTGAAATTAACAATTATGCGCGTACAAATAAGACAGCTGTAAGAAATGACTATTTTTCCGTTGCTAATAAAGAAAAGCAACAACATATTAATCTAGTAGAAAAAGGGGTTAAGGCCATTGAAAACGGGGCATTTCATAAAGTAGTTTTATCGCGACAAGAAACGGTAAAACTTTCTGAGTTTAATCTTTTTAAAACCTTTGAAAAGCTACTCGTAAATTACCCATCAGCCTTTGTGTACTGTTGGTATCACCCAAAAATAGGGTTATGGCTAGGCGCTACTCCAGAAACATTAATGAAAATTGAAGGCAATCATTTTTCAATGATGGCATTAGCTGGAACTCAAGAATATAGTGGACATATGGATGTTGATTGGAAAGATAAAGAACGAGCAGAACAGCAAATAGTAACAGATTTTATTATAGAAAGCTTAAAACCGTTTGTTGAAAATTTAAAAATTTCAGATGTTGAAACAGTAAAAGCTGGAAATTTATTGCATTTAAGAACCATGATTTCGGCTAATTTAAAGTTAGAGCATTTTAATTTAAAAGACCTTATTTCTAGGTTACATCCAACGCCAGCAGTCTGTGGTCTTCCTAAAATGGCAGCTAAAGAGTTTATTTTAGAACAAGAACAATATAGCCGCGAGTTTTACTCAGGATATTTAGGAGAACTTAATTACGATTCTATATTAAAACCGAGATCTAGTAAACGGAATATTGAGAACAGAGCATATGCAATTACCAAAAAAAGTACACAACTCTATGTTAACTTACGCTGCATGCAAATTAAAGACCAAAGCGCTCTTATTTATGTAGGTGGTGGCATTACAAAAGCTTCTAATCCAGAATCTGAGTTGGAGGAAACTATTAAAAAAGCACAAACTATGAAATCGGTTTTAAAATAAAATAGCTATTTATTTTAATTAATCTCTTTCAGCAATTCTTTAACGGCAGCTTCAATCTGGTCGTCTTTCCCATTGGTTATATCATCAAAATTATTTTTAACTAGAATATCAGGTTCTAATTCTTTGTTTTCTAACACATCACCAACAATATCAGTCACCTGCATATTCGGAATACCAAAAACAATTCCATTTTGAATACGTTCCCACCAAACAAAACTGCAGGTTCCTGGAACTGGCATACCTACCAGTTTTCCTATTTTCAAATCTTTGTAGCCAACAGGTGTACAATGTGCATCAGAATAATTAGACTCGCCAACAAGCATAATACTTGGTTTTGTCCAACGCCGTTGTGATTCGATTCCAACTATCTTTCCAGCATTTTTAAATTCCATATATTTTGTACCACTTAAAAAGGTGGTGATATCATCAACAAGATCGCCACCTCCATTAAATCGGGTGTCAACTACAAGAGCTTTTTTATTAACTTCTTCTCCCATAACCTCCTCAAGAAACTCTCTAAAGCTTCCATCACTCATACTTCTTATGTGCATATAACCAATTTGATTATCAGATAATTGATGGACTAAATCACGGTTTTTACGGATCCAACGTTGATATCTTAATTCATTTTCTTCATTAATTGAAATAGGTTTTACGAGCTCTTTCCATCGTTTACTTGTTGCCGGATTATAATAAGAAATTATAGTTGGCACATGGGCTTTTCTGTTTAGTAAGGTGTAATAGTTCATTTTAGGCGTAATGGTAACATTGTCAATAGTTTCAATAACGACCCCAGAAACGACTTCTTCTTTTCCTTGGATTAACGGACTACCTTCCATAATCTCTGCTATTTTAATACCGTTACCCATATAATTTTCTTCAGTAAAAATTCCCAAAGATGCTGTTTCGTCTCCCTTTTCATTTTTTTCTTTAAATCGAGCTCCAGTATGGGACGCATTGAGTTCTCCAAGTAATTCACCCAACACATCTTTAAAATCTATATCATTATTGATATTTGGCACAAACTTCTTATAATTTTTAGAAAGCTCCTTCCAAGGTGCTCCATGAAGATTGGGGTCTAAAAACTTTTTCTCAACCTGACGCGTTATATGATCCATAAGGTACAAACGTTCAGCAGTTAGATTAAAGGGCATTTCAGCTTGTAACCCAACAGGTTTATTTTTTTTAGTTTTTAAATCGACATTGCTTATTTTGCCATCACTTAAAACAAATATGTTTTCATCATTTTTATCAAATTCAATACTTCCACCATCTCCAAATTGACCTAAAGATTTTATTTCTTTAGAATTTAAATCGAGTTGCCATAAGTCAGCTTTGTCCGACGCTTTGCCTAAGTAGTATAAGTATTTTGATTTACTGTCTATCAGAAAATCAGTGAGACGCGTTGAAAACAGAGAAAGTTTTTCTTTTCGTTTATCCAATCTATTAAATTCAATTGTAATGGACTTTGTTTTTTCTTTGAGTTTTTCTTCATCCGTTTTAGCGTTTTTGTCATCTTCTTTTTTATCCGTATCTTCTTCTTTATCATCTTTAAAAAGAAAGAATTCATCCTTACTTAACTTGAATTCGTCATAGGCTTTTTGTGTTAAAAACACGCCGTATATATCCAGTTCAGAAGGACCGGTTTTGGCAACACTGTGCATACCATTTCTATCCGAAGACCAGTATAAAATGGTTCCATCTGGCGACCATTTTGGAGATGAATCGTCAAATCCGCTTTTAGAAACGTTAACTAGTTTGTTTTTTCCTTTGGAATCTATAATACCAATTTCTCCATGCCAATATTGGTCAGGATAAAAAGTGATTGCTAACCATTGACCGTCTGGGCTCCATTGAAAATCTTGATCCCCATCTTGATAAGAAAAATGTTTTTCCCCGTTATGAATGGTTGTTATGGCTTTAGTTTTTAAATTGATGGTCTTAAGCTTTATTCGTTCTTCAATAAAGGCTATTTCTTCTCCAGTAGGTGAAAATTTTGGTTGAAATGTTTCAAATTCATTGGCCAACAAAACATCTTCTTTCAGTTCTATGGCATTAGTAAAATAGTTGTCATCTTTATTGGGGATAGTTTGTGTGTATAGATTCCAACTGTTGTTTCGTTCTCCTGCATAAACAATGGTTCTTCCATCTGGACTTATATCAATGCTTCGCTCTTGTTCAGGGGTATTGGTTAATCTACGTGTTAGATTTCCTTCAACGGTAGTTACGAAAACATCACCTCTATATATAAAAATCAGCTCTTTTTCGTTTGGAGAGGTTTTAAATTCGCTAACATCACCATTAACAAATAGCAATTCATTTTGTAAGATAGATTCATCACCTCCAATAGTAAAACTAACTAGTTTTGGTTTCTCATTCTCTTTTTGAGTATAAATTTTCCCATTATAATTATAGCATAAAATTTGATTGTTAGAAATTGATAACTGCCTAACAGGATTCGTTTTAAAATTCGAAATTTGGGTTACAATGTTTGGATTTGAAAATGAAGATTTCTGCACATTAAAACTTCCAGAGGCTTCTGATAAGTAGTAAAAGGTATCGTCTTTTCCAAAAACAGGGTTTCTGTTTTCGCCTTTGTACCCTGAAATTTTTTGATAATTTCCAGAAGTCTTTTTTATCCAAATATCCCTCGTTACTGATGATGTATGATGTTTTCTCCACTGGTCTTCATAGCCTTTAATTTCCTCGAATAGAATATCTCCTTTGGTATTGTTTTTAGCCTCGTAAGCAGGAATGCTTAAAAGTTGTGTAGGTATATTTGGATTTAGTGATACACTATATAATTCGCCTAGTTGATGAAATAATAAAGAGTTTTGAGCGTCTAAACGAATTGAGTTAAACCAAACGGCATCATCATTATTTGAGAAATCTGTTGGCCAGTCATCGGCTGAGTGAAATGTTAATCTGTTAACGTTTGTACCAACAGACGACATGACAAACACATCAAAATTCCCATATCTATTTGATGCAAAGGCTATTTTGGAACCATCATGAGACCAAACGGGTTTTGTATCGTAAGCGCTATGTGTGGTTAGTCTTTTAGCAGTTCCGCCATTAGTTGGAACTACATAAATATCGGCATTAAAGGTAAATGCAATTTGACTTCCATCTGGAGAAATACTGGTGTTTCTAATCCATAGATTTTCATCTGTTTGAGAGAAAGAATCATTAAAAGATAAACAGCATACTAAACATAAGAGAGTTAATAATTTCATGTGAATAAAATTTATTTTCAGTCTTACAATTTAGGAAATATATTTCTTTAATTTTTTTAAATGAAGTTGAATTACTATTCTTTAATTTTGCTTTCTGAAGCACATTAAATTTGGTAACTTTGAACCATATGAAATACCCTAAAATTCCTCTCGCTCAAACGGTGATTCAACTGTGCAAGGCAAAAAAAATAGAGCATATTGTAATTTCTCCTGGAAGTAGAAATGCCCCATTGACCATTGGATTTACGAATGATGATTTTTTTAAATGCTATAGTATTGTTGATGAACGTTGTGCAGGTTTTTTTGCATTGGGGATAGCCCAGCAATTAAATCATCCAGTAGCATTAGTATGCACTTCTGGTAGTGCCTTGCTTAATTATTATCCTGCAATTTCAGAAGCCTTTTATAGTGACATTCCATTAGTAGTATTGTCTGCAGATAGACCAAAACATTTAATTGATATAGGCGATGGGCAAACTATCAACCAAAAGTTTGTGTTTGCAAACCATATTTTGCATTCGGCAAATCTTAAGTTAGATTTAAAAGATGAAAATAACATTCCGATTACTGAAGATTTGCCCATTATGAAGACCATTGAAGGTAAATTGGAGCGCTTTTTGGGGTTTCAAAAAGATATTCAAGAACATAATGAATTTGAAATAAATACAGCTATTAATATAGCAAATACCAATAGCGGACCGGTCCATATAAATATTCCTTTTGATGAACCACTTTATGAGACTGTTGATAAGCTAAGTGTGGCACCTAAAGTTATTGATTTTAACACTAAATCTAAGGACATAGAAGCTTATACGCTTCAGGAGTGTTTGGAATATTGGAATTCATCTTCAAAGAAAATGATTTTAGTAGGCGTTAACGGCCCTCGCAAAATAGAACAAAAATGGTTGGAAGAACTCTCTAAAGACGATAGTGTAATTGTTTTAACAGAAACAACTTCTAATTTACATCATTCTACTTTTTTTCCTAGTATAGATCAGCTTATAGCCCCCTTGTCAGTAGAAGAACAGAAACAATTACAACCCGATATTTTGTTGACGTTTGGTGGTTTAATTGTCTCAAAAAAAATAAAAGCTTTTTTGAGAAAATTTCAACCTAAACACCATTGGCATGCTGATAAAAAACGAGCTAATAACACGTTTTTTTGTTTAAGTATTCATATTGAAGCAACGCCTAATCAATTTTTTGAAAACTTATTGCCAAAAATCACTCATTATGTAAAGAGTGATTATAAAGACACTTGGTCTTTGGTTAAAGAAAACCGATTAGAAAAACATGCTTTGTATTTAAAACAAATACCATATTCCGATTTTAAAGTGTTTGATTTGGTGTTAAAATCTATTCCAGACAACTCTGTTTTACAAGTAAGCAATAGCTCAGCAATTAGATATACTCAATTGTTTAATCTTAACAAAACGCTTGAAGTTTATTGTAATAGAGGCACAAGCGGTATAGATGGTAGTACAAGTACATCTGTAGGTTGTGCTGTTGTTAATGAAAATCCAACCGTTTTTATTACGGGTGATTTAAGCTTTTTATATGATAGTAATGGTTTGTGGAATAATTACATTCCTAAAAATTTTAGAATTATTGTGATTAATAATCAAGGAGGAGGAATTTTTAGAATACTTCCAGGACAAAAAAACACAGAAAATTTCGATAAATTTTTTGAAACTAAACACAACTTAAATGCCAAATATTTAAGTAAAATGTATGGTTTTGAATATACTAGTGCTACTTCAGAAAAGCAGATAAAAAATAAATTAGAAGTATTTTATAATGCCTCTGAAGGACCAAAACTACTTGAAATTTTTACGCCTAGAATCATAAATGATGATATTCTTTTGAAATATTTTGAATTTATAGCGTAAATGATTTAAAAAGTATGTGACTTTTAGTGTAATTTGTGTCTTAATTAATATCTTTAGAACGCAAAAATTTAACATAAAACAAACAAAAACCTTTAATTATGAGTAAAAGAGATGAATTAATTGCAAAATATGCTGCCGATTTAAAAGACAAGTGCGGTGTGACTGCAGACATGGATTTATTAACTAAAGTAACCATTGGTTGTGGACCATCAATTTACAATGCTGATGCGGCAACTGTTTCAGGTTCAGATGAGTCTGAATTAGCAACAGTTAAAAATAATTTCTTAATTAAAAAATTAGGTTTAAAAGACGGGCCAGAACTAGATAAAGGTTTAGATTCAGTGATGGAAACTTACGGAAAGTCTAACAGAAATAAATACAGAGCGGTGGTTTATTATTTACTAACAAAACATTTTAAAAAAGAATCTGTTTATTAATAACCCATTAATTATAGTACCATTTTAAAGCGTTGCAATATTGCAGCGCTTTTTTATTTAAAAAACGTGAATATCATTACCTTTGCAGCATGATACATTTAGGAAAAACCAATACTTTAGAGATTGTAAGAGAAGCAGTACAAGGACTTTATATTGCCGATGAAGAGGGGAATGAAGTGTTGTTGCCAAACAGATATGTTCCCGAAAATTTTAAAATTTGGGAAAAAATAGATGTTTTTGTATATCTTGATAATGAAGAACGACCGGTTGCAACTACAGACAAACCGTATATTCAACTTGATGATTTTGCTGTGTTACGTTGTAATCAAGTCACCGATTATGGGGCTTTTTTAGATTGGGGATTGGTAAAAGAATTATTTTGTCCGTTTAAAGAACAAGCCTTTAAAATGAAACCTGGAGGTTGGTATTTAGTTTATTGTTATATGGATGAAAAAACGAATAGGCTAGTGGCATCCAGTAAAACAAATCGGTTTTTAGATAATAGAGAACTTACGGTAAAAGAGTTTGATAAGGTTGAATTAATAGTCTCGCACCCTTCTGATATTGGGATGAATGTGATTGTAAATAAAATCCATTCGGGATTAATTTATAAAGATGCCATTTTTCAAGATTTGAGTATTGGCGATAAATTAGAAGGGATTGTTAAAAAAATTCGTCCTGGAAATAAGTTAGATATTTCTTTAGGTCAAATTGGGTATCGAAATATCGAACCCAATGCAGACCGAATCATGAAAGAGCTGCAAGACCACGAAGGTTTTTTAAATCTTACAGACAAATCGAGCCCTGAAGATATTAAAGAGCAGCTTCAAATGAGTAAGAAAAACTTCAAAAAGGCCGTTGGCTCATTATACAAACAAAAACATATCGACATCAAATCAGACGGAATTTATTTAGTAGAATAAATTATTTATGATTCATCAAGATACCATTGTAGCATTGGCAACACCTTCAGGAGCAGGTGCGATTGCTGTTATTCGATTGTCTGGAAGCGACGCTATAAAAATTGCCGATTCTTGTTTTCAATCAGTTACCGCTAAAAAGTCATTGAGCAAACAAAAAACGCATACCATTCATTTAGGTCATATTATTGATGATAGCAAAACGATAGATGAGGTTTTGGTGTCAGTTTTCATAAATCCAAATTCATATACAGGTGAAGATGTAGTCGAAATTTCATGCCATGGCTCTAATTATATCCAGCAGGAAATTATTCAATTATTTCTTCGGAATGGTTGCAGAATGGCAACGGCTGGAGAATTTACCTTGCGCGCATTTTTAAACGGAAAATTAGACTTAAGTCAGGCTGAAGCAGTTGCCGATTTAATTTCAAGTGACAATGAAGCATCTCATCAAATAGCCATGCAACAAATGCGAGGTGGCTTTTCATCTGAAATAGCAAAACTGCGCGAAGAGCTTTTAAATTTTGCATCTTTAATTGAACTTGAATTAGATTTTGCTGAAGAAGATGTTGAGTTTGCAGATAGAACACAATTTAAAGCACTAATAGAACGCATAACATTTGTTTTAAAACGACTCATAGATTCTTTTGCTGTTGGTAATGTGATTAAAAACGGCATTCCTGTTGCTATTGTTGGCGAACCTAATGTTGGGAAGTCAACACTGTTAAATGCGCTTTTGAATGAAGAACGTGCGATTGTTTCAGAAATTGCAGGAACAACCAGAGACACCATAGAAGATGAAATCTCTATTGGAGGTATAGGATTCAGATTTATTGATACTGCCGGAATTAGAGACACCAAAGATGTTGTTGAAAGCATTGGTATTAAGAAAACATTCGAAAAAATAGACCAAGCGCAAGTGGTTATTTATTTATTTGATAGTACACAATTTGAAGCGTTAGAATCGCAATTTATAGTTGAGCTTGAAAAAATTAAAAATAAGTATCCGCAAAAACCACTGATTGTTATTGCAAATAAGATTGATCAAATCGACGACACTCAGATTGCCATTATGCAAAACGACATTCCAGAAATTCAGTTACTCTCGGCAAAGACTGGTTTTGGTGTTGAGCAATTAACCAATAAACTCTTAAATTTAATTAATACAGGAGCTTTAAGAAATAACGAAACGATAATTACTAATTCACGTCATTACGATTCGCTTTTAAAAGCCTTTGAAGAAATTCAAAAAGTAAAGTATGGTCTTGATACTAATTTATCGGGCGATTTAATGGCGATTGATATCCGTCAGGCTTTATATTATTTTGGAGAAATCACGGGTGAGATTACAAATGATGATTTGTTGGGAAATATTTTTGCTAATTTTTGTATCGGAAAGTAACTAACACAAACTACATTAAACTATATATTCATATCAAATTAATTTGATAATTCATAGTTTTTAAGAATTGTGGAGATGATTATTTGGAATCTTTAAATTTCTTTTAATGTTTTACCATTGTTTCACTTAATTATTTTGAATGATTTGAAATGCAGTAAATAGAAGGGTTTTTGAAACAAGGTTATGACCTTTGGATGGTCAAAAATACTTAAGATAGAAATAAATAGGCTCCAATAACCTTTGAATTATAGCAAAGATACTATGAGTTCTATTTTTTAAGTTGTCTTAGGATAACTCATAGGGTAAGCACTTTTTTAAATATTAGATATCCTAACTAGAACAAGAATAAAATTTTTAATAATTGTTAAAAATATTGCCCTATCCATTGACTTTTTGGAATGCCACTTACTGAGGTCACAGACACTTTATCTGGAAATGATGCTGTCCCATTTGAGTTTGGTTTAGAAATATGTTCAATCCTATACTCAATAAAATTAAACCCTGCTTTTAAGTTAAGATTGTAATTATAGGATATTTGAGCGTTACTCTCATCCAGCATTCCTGTTTCAGAACAGCTTCCTTGGTATTGAAATGGTTTAGCCACATATATAAGCTCAAAATAAGAGCCCATGATAGGCTCCATTTGATCAGGGTCTTCTATCCACGGCAATAAGTTTGGATCTGAAACTGCTAAAACAACACCTACATAACGATCTTCACTAGTCCAAAGTGACAACGCTCCAGTATCAAACGAAAAGATATTATCCGCTTCTGTAACCATATTTGAACCCTTGTCGCATTGCGAAAATAGGGTGTTCCATAGTTTTGAAGATTCACTTTGCTTAATTTCTTGTGGTAGATTGGAAAGCTCCTTAGGAAAATCAAAATTGATATCTCCAGATTTAGCCATAGTTCCAATTTTTATAGGAGTTTTCATTCCTAAAGGAATCACCATAATGTTAACGTCTAAACTCCCAAATGGGTAATTGTTTATTTTTGGTTTGGAGCTGGCATAGCTGGTCTTTTTTTT
>TARA_R110002033_G_scaffold1757_3_pt1 | contig 14048 bp, 8 predicted proteins | sample TARA_R110002033 | Tara Oceans TARA_R110002033 (sample SAMEA4397051) | marine metagenome | biome: Polar Biome; feature: [SRF] surface water layer (ENVO:00010504); material: water (ENVO:00002006), including particulate matter (ENVO:01000060) such as... | depth 5 m
TAATGCTATTTTAATGTGGGAATTAGGTAACGAATATAACTATCATCCAGAATGGTTTGATGGTGATATAAAAAACTGGTACACTGCAATGAATGATGCTGCAGCATTAATTCATAAAAACGACCCTGCTCACCCTGTCACTACAGCACATGGCGATTTGCCAAAAGAATTAGCGAGTTCTATGAGTCCGAATATTGATGTTTGGGGAATGAACGTGTACCGTTCAGTTAGACCAGAAACTATTTTTAAAGAGTGGAAAGAAGTCAGTGATAAACCAATGTATTTATCAGAAACGGGAGCTGACAGCTACATGCAAATTGCTAAAGATGGCTATGCACAAGGTGTAAATGAATTAGCGCAAGCGGATGCTACAGATATTATTTTAAAGGCAACTTTTAAAGGTCAAGATATTTGTTCTGGAGTCACGTTATTTCAATTTACAGATGGTTGGTGGAAAGCCGGAAACAATAACGTCCAAGATACAGGTGGAGCTGCACCAAATAGTACAGGTGTCCCTTTTGATGGTAGCCCAAATGAAGAGTTTTGGGGTATTGTAGATATTGATAGAAATAAGAAAAAAGTATATGATGTTGTTAAAGACATTTATACTAATGTAAATAAAACAACTAATTAAAAAACACATGAAAACGATAAGATATAGCATATTAGCACTCTTAATTTTTACTGTAATGAGTTGTAATTCTGAAAAAAAAGAAAGTAAAAACTTAAATGTTGAGGTTTATGAAACTTCAGAAAGCGGGAATAAACTCACTAGAATTACCGAGTTTTCTAAAGTAGATTCTTCAGCGGTTATAAAATTATTACCAGAGCAAAAATTTCAAACTATAACAGGTTTTGGTGGTTCGTTTACGGAATCTTCAGCTTATTTATTAAACAAGTTGAGTAAAAGGAATCGCGATACTATTCTTCAAGCTTATTTTGCTGAAGATGGTGCACGTTATTCATTAACAAGGACTCATATTGCGTCTTGTGATTTTTCATTAAATAATTATACTTACGCACCAGAGGCAGATGATATGGAATTGAAAAGCTTCAATATTGAAGAGGACCGTGATGATTTAATTCCTATGATAAAAGATGCTCAGGCTATTTCTCAAGATGGATTTAAAATTATTTCTTCACCTTGGTCTTCACCACCATGGATGAAAGATAACAAAGCCTATGTTGGAGGAAAATTGTTACCTAAATACTACGATGTATTCGCATTATATTTTTCAAAATATTTAGAAGCTTATAAAGCCGAAGGGATTGATATTTGGGGACTGACGCCTGTTAATGAACCACACGGAAATGGGAATAATTGGGAAAGTATGCACTTTTCACCGGAAGAGGAAACTGATTTTGTGCAAAACCATTTAGGTCCTAAGTTAGAAGCTGACGGTTTTGGCAAAGTGAATATTCTAGGTTACGACCAAAATAGAGCTGGCTTAAATGAGTGGGTGGATGCAATGTTTAAGGATGAAGCATCTTCAAAGTATTTTGCAGGTACAGCAATTCATTGGTACGAAAGTACATTTGATTACTTACCAGAAGCATTGCAATATGCACATAATAAAGCACCAAACAAATATCTTATTGAAACTGAAGGTTGTGTAGATTCTGAAATCCCGAAATGGGAAGATGATGCATGGTATTGGAAAAAAGAAGCTACAGATTGGGGTTGGGATTGGGCTTCGCCAGAAGACAAACACTTACACCCAAAATATGCACCAGTAAATCGTTATGCCAGAGATATCATTGGTTGCCTTAACAATTGGGTAGATGGATGGGTAGATTGGAACATGGTTTTAGATAAACAAGGTGGTCCAAATTGGTTCGAAAATTGGTGTGTTGCACCAGTCATTGTAGACCCAGTAGCTGATGAGGTGTACTTCACACCATTGTATTACACTATGTCTCATTTTAGTAAATACATAAGACCAGGAGCAGAAGTTATTGGTGTAGAAAATGCCGATGCCGATTTAATGGTGACTGCAGCTAAAAATCCAGATGGTTCAATTGCTGTTGTATTATTCAACGAAGGTAAAATGTCTAAAGGCTTTACGTTAATACTTGGTGAAGAAACGGTAAAAGTAAAGATTAATCAACAAGCTATTCAAACGATTTTAATTCCAACTAAAACTAAATAATATGTCCACATTAACCAATAAAGTTCCGTTAGGTCAAAAAGTTGCATTTGGATTGGGTATGCTCGCTAATCAAATGTTTCCCGCTGTTATTGGTATTTTTATTGTGGTATTGGTTAAAGATTTAGGTTTTCCAGGTTGGATGTGGGGCGTTATTTCCCTCGTTCCAAGACTTTTTGATGCCATTACAGACCCAATTATGGGTTATATCTCAGATAATACTAAATCGCGTTGGGGAAGACGTAGACAATATGTTTTTATCGGAGCCGTATTAATGGGTGTTGCCTTTGTAATTATGTGGCAGCTCTTTAGAGAAAATTCACTAGACTATAACTTTTGGTATTTCTTATTATGGTCGTTTGTGTTTTATTTAGGCTTAACGATTTTTAGCGTGCCTTACGTAGCAATGGGTTATGAAATGAGTGATGATTTTCATGAGCGTACAAGCATCATGGCAGTCGCACAATGGATTGGCCAATGGGCTTGGGTAATTGCACCTTGGTTTTGGGTTATTATGTACGATCCAGAATGGTATCCTACTGCTGATGTTGCAGTACGAGAATTGGCCATTTGGGTCGGAATTATATTTGCAATTTGCGCTATGGTACCAGCCATATTTATAAAAAGTAAATCCACAGTCAATGAAGATTATTCACCATTAACCTTGAAGAATATTGGTGGTAGTTTAAAAGAAATTGGAAATAATTTTGTGGAGGCATTCAAATCAGTGCCATTTAAAAAACTTTGTTTTGCTACATTTTTTGTTTTCAATGCTTTTAATACTGTAGCGAGTTTCACATTTTTTATTATCGTCTATTATCTTTTTAATGGCGATGCTGCAGCTGCAGGTATTTGGCCAACGTTATTTGGGAGTGTTGGTGCTCTAGTGACTACGTTTCTTGTAATTCCTATAGTCGCTAAAATGTCGAAAGTTCTAGGAAAGAAAAAAGCATTTATGGTATCACAAGGTATTTCAGTGATAGGTTATATTATGTTGTGGTTCTTATTTATTCCTGGAAAACCTTATATGTTTTTATTCGCATTGCCTTTCTTTTCTTTTGGAATAGGTGGCTTGTTTACTCTTATGATGTCTATGACGGCAGATGTAATAGATTTAGATGAACTAAAAACAGGTAAACGACGTGAAGGTGTTTTTGGTGCGATATACTGGTGGATGGTAAAATTTGGTTTTGGAATTGCAGGTGGATTAAGTGGAGCAATTTTGTCAATTATTGGGTTTGATTCTGCTATAGATGTGCAAACCGAAGGCGCTATTACTGGACTAAGATTATTCTTTACCGGATTTCCAATATTAGGAACTCTTGCTGCCATGTATATAATGCGTAACTATGATTTAACAGAAGAACGCTCTAATGAAATTAGGGCAGAATTAGATAGTCGTAAACCTGTAGAATAGTTAAGATATCAAAAGAAAACACTGAATTATGTCTATTAGAGAAGAGAAATTTTTTGCGTTAGGGTCTACAGAATGCGCTCATAAAGATATAAATGAGTTAAAAACTTTATATAAAGAATATTTATCTCAAGGCACACATGGACTTTGTTTTAGTCCTTATATGGATGGGCAAGAACCTGGTGATGAACTTTCGGAAGCTCAAATAAGAAGACGAATCGAAATCATAAAACCTTATACAAAATGGATTCGTTCATTCTCTTGTACTGAAGGTAATGAGCTAATTCCAAAAATAGCTAAAGAGTATGGCTTAAAAACATTAGTTGGTGCATGGTTAGGTGATGATAAGGAAATTAATAAAAATGAAATTGCTGGACTTATAGAATTAGCAAATCAAGGCTATGTAGATATTGCGGCCGTAGGTAACGAAGTAATGTATCGTGGTGATTTAACAGAAGAAGAACTGATTCAGCATATTTATAATGTAAAACAATCAATTAAGAATGTTCCGGTTGGGTATGTAGATGCATACTACGAGTTTGCTGACCGTCCTAATATCACAGAAGCCTGTGATGTTGTTTTAGCAAATTGTTATCCGTTTTGGGAAGGCTGCGACCAAGATTATGCTTTATTATATATGAAAGATATGTATAATAGAGCCTTAAAAGCAGGTCAAGGAAAAAAAGTAATTATTACAGAAACAGGTTGGCCAAATAAAGGTTCTAATCTATATGGTGCTTTTCCTTCAGAAGAAAATGCTATAAAGTATTTTATCAATTCCCAACAATGGTCTAAAGAGGAAGATATAGATATGTTCTACTTTTCATCTTTTGATGAATCTTGGAAGGTTGGTCCGGAAGGTGATGTTGGTGCTTCTTGGGGAATTTGGGATAAAAATGAACAACTTAAGTATTGACTATTCAACCGGTTTTTAATTATGAATAAATACTAGAGATTTCATAATTCCATATATTTACTATATTCAGATAATTCTATATTTATTATGAAGAACATTAAGATTCAATTTATAGTAGCAAGTACACTTTGCCTATTCCTTCTTAACTGCAATCAAAGGCCAAAAAGAGATTTATATCCTGAAACTTTAACAGGTGGTTTTGAACTATTATCAGCCGAAAGAACAGGAATAGATTTTAATAATGCTATTACAGAATCAGAGAAAGTAAATCATTTATACTACAACCAATTATATAGTGGAGCAGGTGTTGCCATAGGAGATATAAATAATGATGGTTTGCCAGATATTTTCTTTTGTGGTAATCAAGTTAGTGACAGATTATACTTTAATAAAGGGGATTTAAAATTTGAAAATATTACGAAATCATCTCGTGTAGCAAGAAATTCGGGTTGGTCTTGGGGAGTAACGATGGCAGACGTCAATAATGATGGATATCTAGATATTTATGTCAGTAGAAATGGTGAATCTATGAAGCCCGAAGATCGAAAAAATCAACTTTTAATAAATAATCAAGATTTGACTTTTACAGAGTCAGCTAGCCTTTATGGACTCGCAGATGCTGGGTTTTCTTCTCAAGCTGTATTTTTTGATATGGATAATGATGGTGATTTAGATATGTATCAAGTCAATCAACTTCCAGATGCTAGATTATTTAGACGTTATTCTAATATTCCTAAAAAACGTGAAGTATATTACAAAGACAAACTTTACAGAAATGACAATGGGAAATACAAGGATGTTTCAGAAGAGGTTGGGATTTCGCGAGACATGACCTATGGTTTAAGTGTTAGTGCTTCTGATTTTAATAATGATGGTTGGACAGATTTATACATCGCTAATGATTATGACAAGCCAGACATCTTATATTATAACAATGGAGATGGGACATTCAAAAACGTTACCGACGAAAAACTAAAACATATTTCTCAATTTAGTATGGGTACAGATACTGGTGATATTAATAATGATGGATTAATGGATTTAATCACATTAGATATGGCATCAGATGATCACTATAGATCTAAAACGAATATGGGATCTATGAGCGCTGAAAAATTTCATAAGCTGGTTGATGAAGGAAATCATTATCAATACATGGCTAATACACTTCAAGTAAATAATGGAAGTAGTTTTTCTGATATTGCTAATATTGCCAGAATATCTAAAACGGATTGGAGTTGGGCAGGTTTGTTAGTTGATTTAGATAATGATGGCTTAAAAGATATTATAATTTCAAATGGTGTTAAGAAAGACGTTAGAAATAATGATTTTTTAACAGGTTTAAATGAAAAGCTAAAGACCGATTCTCAAGATTTTTACGAAATGACAAAATCGGCACCTTCTGTACCTCTGTCTAATCATGCATTTAAAAATACAGGTAATTATAAATTTGAAAAAGTCGAAGAAAAATGGGGATTTGATACACCGAGTTTTTCTAGCGGAATGTCTTATGGAGATTTAGATAACGATGGCGATTTAGACGTTGTGGTAAATAACATGGAAGTTTCTGCATTTATTTATGAAAATAAAACCAATGGTAATTTTCTTAATATTAAATTAAAGGGTTCAGAAAAGAATACGTTTGGTTATGGTGTAAAAGCTATAATTCATCATAATGGTAAAACGCAAACGGCAGAGAATGTAGTAACTCGCGGTTACCTATCGTCTGTAGAATCTGGATTATTCTTCGGCTTAGGAAAAGATACAGAGGTTAATAAAGTTGAAGTTATTTGGCCAAACGGAAAAACTAATATAATTAAGAATGTTGGTGCAAATAAAGAACTGGTTGTTAGTTATGACGATGCTAAGATCACATCAAAAATTCAGGTTAGTAAAACGACAATATTCAATGAAGCTAAGGCTTCAGATATTGGTATTTCATTTGTTCATAAAGAAAATAGTTTTAATGAATATGAAGAAGAGGTTTTATTGCCTCATAATATTTCCCAGAATGGACCATTTACAGCAACAGCAGATATTAATAACGACGGATTAGAAGATTTATTTATTGGTGGTGCATTAGGTCAACAAGGTATACTTTATTTACAAAAAAGTGATGGTAGTTTTGTTGAGAGTTCATCTCAACCTTGGGCAAAAGACAAGGATTCAGAAGATCAAGGTGCTCTATTTTTAGATGTGGATGGTGATAGCGATTTAGATTTATATATCACTAGTGGAGGAAGTGAGTATCCTCAAGGTAGCAAATTATTAAAAGATAGATTATATATTAATGATGGTTTAGGGCAATTCATTAAAAACGATAAAGCATTACCTAATATTTTTGAAAGTACTATATGCGTTAAATCATCTGATATAGATAAAGATGGAGATTTAGATTTATTTGTTGGTACAAGACTTAAATCTGGACAATACGGTTTTCCTGCGAGTAGTTATATACTTATTAACACTAATGGTATCTACACTAGGGCTTCAAATGAAGTTGCTGTAGATTTAAATAACTTAGGAATGGTTACAGATGCTGTTTTCTCAGATATAGATAACGATGGTGATGAAGATTTATTAATTGTAGGCGAATGGATGGAAATCAATATTCTTGAAAATAATAAAGGAATTTTTGGAAATAGTGCAGATAAATTTGGTTTGAAAAATACAAGAGGTTTATGGTGGTCTATTAGCGCAAGTGATATAGATAACGATGGAGATGATGATTACATAATAGGAAACCTTGGACTAAATAATAAATTTAAAGCTTCAGTAGAGCATCCTTTTAAAGTATATGTTAATGATTTTGATGGCAACGGAACCAATGATGTCGTGCTTGCAAAATTCTATAAGGATGATTATGTGCCAATGAGAGGAAGAGAATGTACGAGTCAGCAAATGCCATATGTCGCCGAGAAATTTAAAGACTATCATAGTTTTGCCTCTTCAAAATTAATAGATATTTTGCCCGAAGATAAAGTTAAAGATGGTGTGGTTTATGAAATTTCAAATTTTGAAAGTATTATTTTAGTAAATGAAGATGGTCAATTAGTTAGAAAATCCTTACCTATTGAAGCACAGTTATCACCTATTAAATCTTCTATTGTGATGGATTTAAATAAAGATGGTAATAAGGATATCATAACATTTGGAAACCACTACGGAGTAGAAGTTGAAACAACACGTTATGATGCAGGTTTTGGAAATGTTCTTTTGGGTGATGGCAATAATAACTTTATAAATATGTCTGCAATAGAAAGTGGACTTTACATTTCTTTAGATAGTAGGGATGCTAAAATAATAAAACAAAGCAATAGTAATTTATTGGTTATTAGTAACAATAATGATTCGGTTTCTGTTTTTAAGTTTTAAAAATAAACGGTTATTTTATATTGTAACGACATTAAGTATTCCGTTTTTATATTAAAGTTTAATAAGGCAATTAATTATAATATGAGTTTTTTAAGTCAAATTACTATCTATGTTAGATTAAGGAAACACAACGGCTTTGTTATTAAACACTACATTACCCATACAAAGCTTAATTTATTTGTACAGTGTTGATTATTGTAAGATTAAAAAAATATCATCAATCCTTATGTTTGCTGGTCTTATTATTGATTTCATATAAAAAACAATGTTTTATTAAGATGTATGTATTTTGTAGTGAATATTTTTTGGATATCAGTAATATTTCAACTTAAATTTAATGCATTCAATAATTAGGCGGATTAGTTGGGTTTGCAAAACACATATTAAAAACCAAAATTATTGATTTTACTAATTAATTAAAACAACAAATTATGATGAAAAAAATTACTTTAATGTTTACGCTTTTGGTAGTGTCCTTTGGGTATTCACAATCCTTGCCATTTGATTTTAGTGACCCAATTCAATTGATGACAGGGCAAGAAGGAACTTCGGCAAGTTTAATTGATGACGCAGGTAACGATGTTATGGAAGTTGTGGGTGGAATGACAGATTGGGATCATGTAGCTATTACTTTCGCTGAGAATGTTGACCTTTCTGACGATAGTAATAATACTATGACGTTAAGAATTAAACCAACAACGGATCTAGGAACTAGAAACCACATTTTAAAATTTGAAGGTGGAGTAGATGGAGATGCTGCAACAGAGATGCCGTTTACAAGTACTGGTACAGATTGGCAAGATATCACTTTAGATATGCCAGCTGGAGCCGGAAATTATTCTAGCATGATTATTTTTACAGACGCAGGTGGAGGAACCGCTACAGGTACTTATTTAATAGATGATGTGGCTTGTAGTTGTGGTAACATTGCTCCACCACCAGCACCAGAAGCTATATTGCCAATAGATTTTAGTGATGCTTTTGAGTTGTTTGCGGCAGGTGGTTCTACACCTAGCTTAACAACAGATCCCCTAGATGCTACAAATGCTGTTATGCAAGTAGATGGAGGTGCAGGAGATTGGGATAATGTAACAATCAATTTTGCTCAAAATGTTGACCTTTCAGATGATACTAACAATACTATTACTTTTAGAATTAACCCGTTAAATGGTACAGGTAGTAATAATCACTTATTAAAGTTTGAACAAGGTACAACAGCACCTACCGAAGTTGCATTTACTACAACAGGGACTGGGTGGCAAGATGTAAGTTTAGATTTTCCTGCAGGTTTAGGTAATTATGCCTTAATGGTTTTATTTACTGACGCTGGTTCTACTGGTCAAGATGTTTATTTAGTTGACGATTTTGCAGGAGCTACAAATATTGTTCCCGTTGAGGATCCAGAAGCTGCACCTTTACCAACTTCTGTAGATGGTGACACTTATAGCATTTACAATGATACAAATGGTTATACAACAGTATTTCCAGTAATTTATTCTTTCGGAACAATTGATGGTGAACCAGATTTGGATTCAGGAGCAGGAGTTAATCAAGCTTTAAAATGTGATTTTTCTTTTTCAGGGTTTGGACAAGGAGAAGGTGGTCCAGATGATGTTTCAGCATACAATTTTGTGAATTTCATGTATTGGGCTGCACCAGGTGTACCTGGTTTTCAGTTCAGAATGATTAGTAATGATGGAGGTGTTGGAGAATATGCTTATGAAATAGGAACACAAGAAGCTGTTGTAACTGGTCAATGGACTCAGGTATCAATACCAATGTCTTATTTTACAGGTTTAGGCTTTTCCAGTACTAACTTTTTTCAATGGAAGGTTGAAGCATTTATGGAAGTTGTAACAGATCCAGGAATTGTATTTATTGATAATATTATTTTAACGCAAACCGCATTATCTGTTAATCAGTTTGATACGGCTCAATTTAGTGCTTACCCTAATCCTACAAATAATGATTGGAATATCTCTAGTAGTGTGCGTATAAACACTATTTCTGTATTTGATGTTTTAGGAAAGGAAGTGATTTCTTTAGCGCCTAACGCAAATGAAGCTGTAATTGATGCTTCGTCATTAAAAACAGGAATGTATTTTGCTAAAATAGAAGGTGATAATGGTTCAAAAACCGTAAAATTGATTAAAGAATAAGATTAATAGCAATAAATTTATCTTTTTAAAAAAGTGTGTTTATATTATTTAAACACGCTTTTTTTATTAATTAACCTTGGATGTTTTAACTTAGTAGTGAAATCATCATTGAAAAATTAAATTGTATAGATTGAAAAGAATAGTTTACATCATACTTGTAGTTATATTTAATATGAGTTGCTCTCAAAGCAACCAATCTGCAGATATTAATATTGAAAAAAAGGCCAACGATTTAATTAAAGAAACGAGTCCTTATTTACTTCAACACGCTTATAATCCGGTAAATTGGAAGGCTTGGAATAATGAATCTTTAGAACTAGCAAAAGTGGAAAATAAATTAATTGTTATTTCTGTAGGTTATTCGGCTTGTCATTGGTGCCATGTAATGGAAGAAGAAAGTTTTGAAAACGATTCTATAGCAAAACTCATGAATGAAAATTTTATTAATATAAAAGTAGATCGTGAGGAACGACCAGATGTTGATCAAGTTTACATGAATGCCGTTCAATTAATGACAGGAAGTGGTGGTTGGCCATTAAACTGTATAGCTTTACCAGATGGAAGACCTGTTTTTGGAGGAACTTATTTCACAAAGAAACAATGGTCAAAAATTTTAAAGGATATGTCTAAGCTATACAAAGATGATCCAGAAAAAGTTATTGCCTTTGCAGAACAACTGACTGAAGGAGTAAAAAAATCTGACTTAATTACTATTAATAAAGAAGAGATTCAATTCAATCCATTGGCAATGAAAACAATGGTGAAGCAATGGAGAACTTCTTTAGATTTTAAGAATGGTGGGCGAGAAAAGGCACCTAAATTTCCAATGCCTAGTAATTTAAATATTTTGTTACGTTATAGTTTTCAATATGAAAATGAACAGATTCAAAATTATGTGATTAACACATTAAGTAAAATGGCCAATGGCGGATTGTATGATCAAATTGGAGGTGGTTTTTCAAGATATTCAGTAGATGAAAGATGGCATGTGCCTCATTTTGAGAAAATGCTTTACGATAACGCACAGTTAGTGAGTCTCTATTCTAAAGCGTATCAATTAACAAAAAATGAAGATTTTAAAAAAGTTGTCATTGAAACCATAGATTTTATTGAAAAAGAACTCACGCAAAAGGATGGTGCATTTTATTCGTCATTAGATGCAGATAGTTATAATGCTGATGGAGAATTGGAAGAAGGTATGTTTTATACTTGGACTTCAGAAGAATTAAAAGAAATTCTAAAAAGTGATTACAGTTTATTCAAGTCTTATTTCAATATCAATGCCACTGGAAAGTGGGAAAAAGGCCAATACATTCTGTATAAAACAAAAACGGATGTTGAGTTTTCAAAATCTAACAATTTAGAATTACTAGAATTAGAAACTAAAATTCTGTCATGGAAAAATACACTCTATAAAGTAAGAAGTAGTAGAAATCGACCAAGAACTGATGATAAAATACTTACCTCATGGAATACACTAATGCAAAAGGCTTACATTGATGCTTATCGTGTTTTTGGAAATTCGTCCTATCTAGAAAAGGCTATAAAAAACGCAAGTTTTATTAAAGAAAATCAAATTAACGCAGATGGTTCAATGTTTCATAATTTTAAAAATGGAAAAAGTACAATTGCTGGCTTTTCTGAAGATTATGCACATACAATAGCAGCTTTTATAGAATTGTATCAAGCTACTTTTAATGAAGAATGGTTAAATTCTGCAAAGCAATTGGCGGATTATTCAATACAGCACTTTTTAAATAAAGAGAGTAGTATGTTTTATTTTACTTCAGATAAAGAAGAGAATTTAATAGCCAGAAAAACGGAAGTTTATGATGATGTAATTCCTTCCTCTAATTCTGTTTTAGCAGAGAGTTTATTCAAATTAGGGCATTATTATTCAAATAAAGAATATTCAGATTTAGCGAAGCAGATGTTAAGTAATATGAATGAAGATATAGAAGAATCACCATCTTCGTATTCAAATTGGTTAGTTTTGTATCTAAATTATTCTAATCCTTTTTATGAAGTTGGAATATCTGGAGATAATGCACAAGACAAATTGAAAGAACTAGATCAATCATATTTACCAAATGTCTTAATCTCTGGTGCTAAAGCTAAAAGTGAGTTACCTTTATTACAAAATAAATATATTGAAGGAGAAACTTATGTTTACGTTTGCGTAAATGGTACTTGTAAAATGCCAGTAACAAGAACTGAAAAAGCTTTAAGCCAAATATTAAAATAATCATTTTAATTAAACAAATATTTTTAAAAAGGTATAATTAGTAGTATCTTTTTTATTTAAAATAGAACTATAATGACAACACTCAAAGAATTAGCTGCGCTCTTAAATATTTCTGTATCAACAGTTTCTAAGGCTTTAAATGATAGTCATGAGATTAGTGAAAACACTAGGATACGTGTTAAAGAATTAGCAACAAAGCTTAATTATAAACCGAATAGAATTGCACAGCAATTAAAAACAAATAAGTCTAAAACAATTGGTGTGATTCTCCCAACAGTTACGAATCCATTTTTTGCAGAGGTTTTACATGGTATCGAGATGGCTGCAACAGACAGTGATTATGATATTATTGTTTGCCTTTCTAATGAAACTTTGCATAAAGAAAAACGTAGTTTGGAGTTGTTGTCTAATGGAAGTGTTGATGGGTTTATAATGGCTGTGGCAAGAGAAAGTCAAGTAAAAAAGCAAACGGATCATATTAAGGATATTATTAATAGTAAACTACCTGTATTAATGTTTGATCGTGTGGTAAATGAAATTGAATGTAGTAAAGTTATAGTCGATGATTTTCAATCTGTTTATGAAGCTACCGAACATTTAATTGTAAAAGAGAATAGAAAAAACATTTTATTAGTAAGCAATATAGAAGAATTAAGTGTTGGTAAACTTAGAATCGAAGGTTGCGCTAAAGCTGCAGCAGATCATAATCTAAAACTAGATATTTTAAAACTAGATCACGCATTAGATGCAGATGTAGAGACTAAAATTTATAATTATTTAAAAGAACATCAATCCATTGATGCGATACTTTCAATAGATCATGTTACCGGAATAGTTGCTATTAATATGGCTAAAAAAATGGGAAGAGATATACCTAAGGACTTATCTGTAGTAGGTTTTGGATATGAGCACACACAATTATTATCGAGTCCTAAAATTTCAATAATTCATCAGAAAGCACATAAAATAGGAGAAATGTCTACAAAACTACTTATTGATCATATAAACGATGAGGATTTAAATATACAGACCATAATAGTGCCAAGTGAATTAAAATTTAACGAGTCTGTTAAATAATAAATTTAAATATTGAGCATAAAAAAAGGCCTGATTAAATCAGACCTTTTTTTATTTGTTATAAAGGAATATTAAAGACCTTTAACTTTATTTGCAGCGGCATCAACAGCGTCAGTACCTGCTTTTTTAGCAGAATCTACAGCATCTTTACCAGTTTCTTTAGCGCTATCTACTGCACTGTTAGCAGCATCTTTTACGCTATCTACTGCATCACCAGCAGCTTCTTTTGCACTGTCTACAGCATTACCTGCAGCATCAACAGCTCCATCAGCAGCATCACCTACAGCTTCTCCTGCAGCATCAACAGCATCTCCTGCAGCATCAACAGCTCCTTCAGCAGCGTCACCTACAGCATCAGCAGCATCACCTACAGCTTCTCCAGCAGAATCAGCAGCGTTTTCAACAGCGTCAGCAGCGTTTTCAGCAGTTTCTCTACAAGAAGTGAATGATAAACCTAATACAGCAACTAGTGCTAAACTTAATACAACTTTTTTCATTTTAATAGTTTTAGTGTTAATTTTTGTTAATGTACGAAAATACTAATTTCAAAGTAATTTTAACATAATTTTTTAATTATTCTTCGTACATCTTTTGTATATACGTGTATAAAAATGGATTTGGACTATATTTCTATATTATTTTTTCATTTTTCTTTTGCCTTTCATACTAATATTGAAATTATATTTACCAAGTAAAACATTTACAATAGTTTAAA
>TARA_R110002033_G_scaffold1274_2_pt1 | contig 14047 bp, 6 predicted proteins | sample TARA_R110002033 | Tara Oceans TARA_R110002033 (sample SAMEA4397051) | marine metagenome | biome: Polar Biome; feature: [SRF] surface water layer (ENVO:00010504); material: water (ENVO:00002006), including particulate matter (ENVO:01000060) such as... | depth 5 m
CAATTCACTTGGAAATGCTTCTAATAGAGGCATGTTATCAATTGCCTCTCCATAATAAGCTGAACCCGAAGGGTGATTTGGATTGTATAATGTATAATCAATTTCATCATCTCCTAATGCAAATTGTGTAATCTGAAATGAAGCATCATTTCTAGCTAACAATTCTCTACCTTTTGTTGTTAAGATAGCATCAACTGTTATTACTGCGTTATTTAAATATCCCATGTTGTGTTTTAATATAAGTATTTGTTATATGTTATAAATATATGTTCTTATTAAGAATCTATTATTCCTTTTGAAATTAAATCATTTACTATAGATGATGCACTTTGTATCAAATATTCTGTTGGAAAATCCGGGAATAAAATACCGGGAGTTGATGCTAATTCCAAATTACTTACTGAACCTGTATATTCACCTGTCCCATCAATACTTCCAGATAAACCAAAACCAGATGAACCATTAGATCCAGTATTCATTATTACTTGACTAATACTTCCACTCGATAATATACCATAAGGGAATGGCGTATCCAAGTAAAGAGAATTAGGATTCACAACTCTTCTTCTTACTAGGAAGAAATCTTTGTTTATTGAAGTATCTACAGCTCTATCTAATTTTAATTTTAAATATCCTTTACTATCACTTCCAATATTTTCTTGTGGGGCAAATACGTCTAAAACTCTATATGTAAAGTTTTCGTTATTAGCAAATCTAATTTCATCCCCTTCTATAATTTCTAATGGGTTTTCAATTGGATCAAAGGCAGTTGTTGCAGGTTCTACATTACCAGGGAAATATTGTGATGTACCCGGAAGGTAAGGAACATCTCCTTGATAATATCCAGTACCATAGGCTTCATTAAAGTTTGAAGAAGTCATGATAAGTATAGTATGGTCTGTAGCTGCAAAATTACTATCATTATCCGCTGTTCCTGTTACCCAATATGGAGCAGCAGCCTGGTTAGCTTCACTCATTAGGTGATCAAAAACACCAGCACCTTGGATTTTAGTAGGAGTATATTCTCCAGTATATGTTGCTGGGAAGAAATATCCTTGTTGGTATCCACCTCTAGCATTTCTAAAAGAACCTGACATATTCCATTTAATACCTCCGTCTGCCTTTATAGATTTTTTTCCTGAATTGGCAGAAAATATCCATTCTAAAGCTACAACACCTGAACCATTTCTTGGTGATCTTTCTCTCATTAAACCTAAGTCAAATAATGTATCATACATCTCCCAAGCTACAGTACATATTATACCATCGCTTGGTACTAGGACTCTAGATGTTGTCCATCTATCTAATGAAGAGTTATATCTAGGACCGGTATTTTGTTGGTTAGCTAAGTTTTTTATTGTAAACCAACCATAACTATCTACATTTTGTATCAAATAAACTTGACCTGTTTCAGTATAAACTTTACAATCAATATATTCTAAGTTAAATGAAGTTGATGCAAAACTAGTTAATCCATCTGTACTATATAACATTTGGAAATGAAGTTTTAGTTCATCTGTTACAATTCTTGTTTCACTTACATAAGTAGTAACTACGGATGTTTGTATTGATACTATTTGTTCATTATTTAAATCTTGTCCCGCTGTTCCCCATTCTGGTGAAGGATAATGAGTAATACCAGAGGACGCAGTATAAGGTAAGTTGGATGGTGCTGTAGAAGTCGTGTTTTGAGGGTCTAATACATAATCTACTGATTGTAATTGTGCTCCTGTACTAATAGAAGCAGGACCTACAGCTGTAAATTTTCCAAAATCTATATCAGTATCATCATCGTTATCATATCTAGAAATATACCCTGACCCAGATAATGGGATTGAATTAGTATAATTTTCTCCAGAATTTTGAGAGTAACATATTGGTGTTACATATTCCATTGTACGACTAATGGAAGATGGTGAACCTAAATCTTGGTATTTACTATTAATATCTCTTACAGCTAATTTACCAACTGTTGTATTTGGGAAAACGGCATTAAAAGTATCTATAGTTATAGGTTCTAATGATGGAGGTAAAGCATTACCTTGTTCATCAACTAAATAACTTAAGTTAACTCTAGTTAAACCATTAATATTTGGATAAGGATCATCTAGATCATTGAAATATCCAAAGTATGCATCTCTTAATTCTACTGTAGGTGTTTTTCCATATGTTCCAAAATCCCCAATAGACCACACATTTAATTTTGCACTGGTGGATTTTACACCATTATATCTTGGATTAATTGAACTTAAGGCCGTATAGTTTGAATCAGGTACTGCTGCTCTTACTGCTATTCCCTCTAATATTTGTTCTTGGTTTACGGGAATTATTGGACCTGATTCATTTGTGTAATCAACATCCATTATAAATTCACTTTGTCTTTGTAATATAAAGTTATTTAACATAGGTTGGCAGTCTAAAGCCAAGTTAAATGGTAAAACATCTCCATAATAAGTAGGGACAATAAAATCAGAATTTGCTGGATCTCTATAATTGTTATATGCAGGTACAAAAGGTGTTGTTAATGGAGACCACATAGATTGACTTGGGGAGAAACTAGCAGTAAATTCACTTACTAACATTCCTGATCCTAAACCTACTTTATTTAAGGCTATGGAGAATCTATTGATATCATTGGAGTTAAAAAACCCATCATATGACCCTGATACTGTTACCTGTTTAGTTCCAGCACTTAAATTATCTAAAAGAAAGGGCATTGATACTTCTTGAACTCCTACAGTAGTAGTATTGGTAAGGGAATTACCTCGTCTAAGTATTACACTACCTGTTGCATCAAAAGTACTTGTACCACCACCTTCTCCGGATGCTGTTATTTGCATCCATGGGTAGTTATTATCACTTTGGAAAGCAATTTGTTGGTTAAGTTGATTAACACCACCTAATACACCTCCTGAGAAATTACTCATTGAATATTCAACATAATACATATCACCTATTTGACCTCGAGTACTACCTGTACTTGCAGATGCATCATCAACAAATGGAATATCACTAAAGGCACGTATTGGAGATTCTGAAAAAGTTAATAACGAACCTGAAGCTATTGAACCTGAATACCCTCCTGTTGATCCATCCCATTTAGAGGCTGTAATAACAAAGTCACCATCTGAACCTGTTCTTTTTAAATATGCATCAACAATTGCTGTACTATAACGATCTCCAGAAACATTTGATTCTAATGTACTTGAAAGTTGGAAGTTATTAGAAGGGGATGAATTTCCTCTCCATGCACCACCATAAGTACTAGTACTTGGGTATGTATCCTGTAGCCAATGGAAAGAACCCCCACCACCATCATCATACCATTGGTAATCAAATTGCATATCTGCTGTAAAAGCACTTATCACATAATCAAAATCAGCACCATCACTTCTATTATTTTTAACAATAGCCCTAAATTTAATATCATCCCAAGAAGCGGGTGCACTACCATTAGCATTTCCATTATTCCATGTAAAAGCAACAGGGAGGTTAGTTGCTGTACATACTGGACTTGAAGTTCCAGTTGTAGTAATTGCTGCGTTATTCGTTAAGGCCCATTCTCCTTCACCTTCATCATAATATTCAAAAGTTACGGACATATCATCTCCAGTAGTCATACCGGCTGCTGTAAAGTCAATTAAGAATGTAAAACCATATATATAATTTGGAGTTTGAAACGTTTCGTTTATTGGTCCTAAAACAAGAGTATCTACATCTATTACTATTTCTCCTCCATGAGAAACACCTTCACCTGTTGCTGTAGAAAATTCAAAGGGCTGACTAAGAAAATCTGAGTTATAGTCAAATTGGGCTGTAAAATTAGCATTTCCTGCTAATAATGAACTTCCTGAGAAAGGACTAAATAAATCGCTTCCACCACTTAAGGTAGGAAGTGTTCCTGCTAGTTCTAAAGAGGTAAAATCCCAAAGTATGGATGATGTTGAGGCTACTTTAAATTTAGGATGACCTCCTAAATCCGTTACCGGAACACCAGAACCAGAACCACCCGGGATCTGAGTATTGTAATTACCATCGTTAAATAATACTGTACCTAAACCACTTACATTTAAGGGTGCAGGTTGAAAGGTTGTTGAAGTTGTTATACCTGTTACAGACTGGAGCGCGGCTTTACTAAAGCCAGTTGGGTATCTATTTCCTGTTTGTAAAGTAGCTGTTTGAGCAGCAAACGTACTACTAGGAGTTACATATACAACAAAAAAATATTGTGTACCATCAGTAGTTAAATTTGAAAACTTATAGTATTTATTGATAACAAGATCTGAAATTCCTCCACTTGCACCTAATGATGAATTAGGGTATATGTTTTCGGGGTTACTAAATAAACCACCATCATAATATACTAATGGGTCTGTAGCATCAACATCAGCACTTGAAGCAGCAGCAGTTGCAGTAGAATATCCAACTTCAGTTGTATACATAGCTCCAACACTTACACTTGGACCTAAAACGAAATTTTGATTTGTTAAATTAGCATTTTGATAGCTACTACCTGAATGGTAAATGGCTTCATTAGTTGTAGTTCCCCCGGCATTAGAGTTTAAATCTGTTGTATATTTAACATCTGCTATTACGTGCCAAGATACATTGGGTGTATATGGTATAGTATAAGCACCCAATTGAGTGTATAAGGGGTTTGTTAGAAGAGTTGATGTGTTATAATACAAACTACCAGTATCAAAAAAACCTAACGCATCTCCTATACTACCATTCCAATAAAAGTAATTTTGTTCTTGATAACTTACATTAGGGTTTTGAAATACACCTTGCATTATTAAATCACTTGATTCTGTATTAACAGTACCAATTTGATAATCTGTTGAAGCAGATAAACTCCAATTCATTGAACCACCATTATCTGAACTTGTAATTGGAAAATAATTAACTAAAGAAGCACCTTCATTAACTTGTTGGTAAAAGTTATTACCTTGGGTTTGTGATACTTGTAATATAGCATGATCTGAGAATATTGTTCTACCAGTTATAACATATTCAGTTGCCGTTTCTCCAAAAGGTACAATAGCATCAGGGAATATAACTCTTAAACTAGCAAAATCATCTAAATAGTTAATTACTTCAACCCCATTATAATCATTTTGGCTTAATTTTATTGACTTTACTTGTTGTACACCAGAAGCACCTTGATCGGTTTGTGTAGAAGATATCCAAGCATACCCTGATGGTGGAGAGTTTAAACTATTAGCAAATTCTCCTGGGGTTATTACATTATCTAAACCGGCACTAGTACCAAAGAATAATGGTTTATATATTACAGGTGTATCATTAGCGTTTAAATATGGATCACAACCCGGATTTAAAGATTGGGTTGCTACTATTATCATAGAACCACTAAATATACCATCATAAAATTCTGATTGGTTATTTTTTACCCATGTTCTAGGACCTAAATATGAACCACTGATAAATTGTGAACTACTTTGATTAAAGTTAGTTGTATTTAATATTGAACCATCATTTCCATCTTGCCAGCTCTGTGTTACACCAAATCTATTATATGGGTCAGTTACAGGACTAGTAAGGTTAATTAAATCACTAGTTAACTCTATAGTAATACTTCCTCCTCCTTGGCTAAATTCACTACCTAGTATTGTAATTATATTTCCTGCGCTCCATGGGGCAGTGTTTGTACTCGCCACTTCTAAAGAAGCTAATTCATATACACCAGGTACAACACTTTCTTGGGTTGTTATATTAACAGCAAGATCTGCATTTAATGGGAATGGACTGTTACCAGCATTAGGAACGTCTATAATAACATTATTGTAAGTACCTGCTACCCCATAATTAACACCATTAGAAGTAATTGCGGACATTAAAGAGGTATTTATTAACAAACTACCATATCTTGGAATTGGGCTAAATGTTTGTAAACCATTAAATCTCTCAAATGAACCACCGGTACCACCACTAAATTTATATATGGCAGAACCTGAAGTTGAATATTGAGGGAAATCGGTTGAACCTGAACTATAATTTTTAGGTAAATTTACTACTAAACCTTCATAATCGTGAAGTGATGAAGTAACTTGTGCTGTTCTTTGTCTGTTTCTTTCTAATAAATGTTGTTTTACTACTACACCAGAAGCTAAACTTGTTCTAGCAGGAGTAAAATCTTTAATCATTTTAAATAATGAATTATCGAAGAATTTTATTAAACGAACAAAATCAACAACATCATAACCACTCATGTATTTTTCAAAATATTGGTCTCTTAATCTATCTAAATCAGGGTATGATCTTAATGATGAAGAGAAAAATCTTGGATCACCTATGTATTCTCCTAAATTAAAATACCCTAATTGAGCATTAATATCATCGTTAATTTGGTTAGAGGGTGAAAATGCTACTTCTAAATAATCAATATTTGGGGTTATACTTTGACTTGTAAAAGAAGTTTGTTGCATCGATTCCATTGGAGAAATCGTTTGTGTATAATTTCCAACACTAGATATTTCTGGTACTGAGGCTGATGGGTTTGGAAAACCATATGGTGCTTCAGCTAATATTACTTTTTCTAATTGGATTTTATCTGTTATCCTGTTTTTAATTCCTACAGGAGCTTGATCTTGAAATATATCTTCTACATTTGTAACCCAGTTTTCACCTATTAAAGTAAAAGAACTATCAGCATCGAATGATGATGTTATTTGTACTGCAGATCCTGTTACTCTAGGATGTATTGATGTTCTACTCCCTGTATCTAATTGAGTACCTAAAGCTGCTCTAAAATATAATTGGTCGGGTGTACCATTTACACCATTTCCTTCTGCAGAGAAGGGATTAACAGTGTAATCATAAAAGTTACTTTGGGATGGGGTTTGTGCCCAATATCTTAATTCTTGAAAAGAACCAGAAAAGGGTTGATAAACTCCCATTCCAGAAGGTGTTTGGTTAATATCGAAATTTAAATAAGCAGTTTGAGCATCCGCCCATTCAGAAACATCATAACCTGTAGTAGAGGAAGAGACATTAAAGCCAATTTTCCCATCTATTTCATTTGCGGCATATAAGGAGGCGGTATTACTATTACTAACATTTATCTGTATTGACCACCAATCTTCATTAAAGAAGGGTAAATATACACTAGCACTAAGACTAGGGTTATCGGATGCAGCTGGTATGAATTTAAGTGTTCCGTAATTATCATAAGGACTAGCTATAGATCCTGAATAAGAACCTGTTACAAACCCAGAACCTGTATATTCTAATAATAAATAACTACCATCATCTGTTGAAAATATAGATTGAGAATATCTAATATTAGAACTGGCTACATTATTAGATGTTACGGGTATTGGAGCTGATTTAAATCTAAGTTGAACGGATTTAGGGGAGTTATCACCATCTGGAAAAATTGGGTTTGAATCTATTTCACTACGTAACATATTTGTAGCATTAACCCCAGTATCAAATGCATAATTAAATACATCTTGTTTTAAATCGTAATCTTGAGATTCGTTTCTATCTTTACCTCCAAATTCACTAATTCGTAAAATTGTATCTGGTATTCCATATGAAGTAACTAATGCTCTTATACCAGCTACTGTACCCTTTGTTTTAAGTAAGTAAGGTATGTTATGGTAAATTCGTTTATATACTCGCTTATTAACATCGTCCAATGGGACTATATCATTCGACGCAGATATTTTAGTATCCACGTACTCATACCCAGTAGGTGTTGCAACTGCGCCACCAATTGACCCCGTCATATATGGAAATGGAAAGGCACTTCCTGATGGTGTTAATCCTAAAAATGCTGTAAATAAATCGTCAGTATTAAAATTATTAGAATATAATTTAACTGCAAAGTCTTGTATAGCATCGGATACTAAATCTTTTGAAATACCATAATCTAAACGATTATCAGCATCAAATTTATTAGTTACATCCTTTGTATAAACCCAAACATTATCGTAATATTGGCCTACCATGTCAACAAATAGTTCGTAATTTCTATTTGCAGGATCATCTCTTAAATATTCAGGAATTGAGTTATATAACCAATCTCTGTTATTATCATCATAATTAGAAGCTGTAGCCGCTGATGATGTTAGCCAATTTTGTACTACTGAACTGCCTGTTGGATATAATACAAAAGGTGGTTCTGTATTAGATTTAGGGTAAGAAGTTGTTGAACCACTATTAAAATATAAAAAATATTCATACCCATCAAAATTCTTAATTATAGTATCTATGGTACCTGTTAATGAGGCAGCACTTGAACTATATGAAGGAGTTAAAACGGTATCGGTTGCTATTTGATTTAAAAAAGTAGATAATTGACTACTCGCAGATTGTATCAAATCAACTTTATAATAAAAATTTTCTAAACGTGTTTTAGCAGAACTAAAGTTTACAAAATTAGAAAAATTTTCATAATTAATGTTTATATCAATTTCCTTTTCACTCAATAAACTTTGTATTTGATTGATTGAGCTAGTTACATCAGAATTAATTAATGTATTATATGAAAATTGTTCTCCAGGTGATGCTGTTTCTCCTATAACATTTAAATTATAATTTGGACCAGCAATGTATGTAAAATCATCTTCTATAAACGGTTCAAATGGAAAATCAACTTGGTATGCTTGTGGGGAAGAAAGTAATTCAACTACCCATAACTCAGTTTTAACATTAAAGTCTAGAGGTAGGGGTTCATATAATTTAATTAGTACTGTAGGATCAATTCCTTCTTCAGTTTCTAATTTTATATTATTAGCAATCGTTAATTTGTTATTACCAAAATTTAGGTAAAAGTCAACAAAATAAGTTGCTGCTTCCCTATACTGTATAAAATCGTTAATAGATGATATTATATTACTATTTTCAATTGTATTGCTATCTAATCTAATTTCAGTTCTATCTGATGAGATAGAGGCAATAAAGTATTTTTCAGTAATAGATGAAGATGCTCTTTTTCTATAGAAGGAATATGAAATATTATATATTCCTACATCAAAACCTAAAGACTCTAAATTAGAACTAGGACTTAGTAATACATCTCCTTCCCTTACATCATAAGCGAGTAATGGAGTGGTAGTTAATGGATATATTAAAGTTTTATTTTGATCATAGACATAATATTCTATGTAATCAGTAGAAGCAGAAAATACGGTATCTAATTCAGATTGTACAATTAATTGTTCATCGGAATTAGAGTAAGTTTGATACTCGAAAGTATCTGGGTTAATTGGAAGTATTGTTGGTTCTAGTGTCATAAATTTGTAATCTTATTTTTTTCTAAATACTTAATATATACTTGATGCTCCTGTACTGTTTCCTCCACCTGTTGAAGTGTTTGTATTTTCTGATAATGTTGTACTAGCGTTTACTAATTGAGCATTTGCTGTCTTTAATTCTTTAGTTGCTGTCTGTAATATAGCATCACTTTCGGGATCATTAGACTTACTAGCTTGTGCCGTGATTAATTCCATTTGGGCATTAAGTAGATTTTCTCTAAGTTGAGCAATTTCTGCTTGTAATGCTTGTATTTCTTCACTTATATCATCAAAATTAATATATTCACCACTAGTTCTAACTAAATATTGATGTGAATTAGTTTCACCTAGAGCGGGTATATCATAAAAAAGAGAATTGTATAATCCAAAGAATTCTTCAACACTAGGTTGAGCTTGTAAATCTTCAGTTAGAGAAGTATTACCTAGCTCATTAAAACTGGTATTAATAGTTTTAATATATTGTGCTTTGTTAAATACCTCTTTTCTAAGATCTAATCTTTCTTCTGCCATTATCCATTAACTATTTTAAAGTAATAATTATCATCTTTAACTAATGTGCTACCACTAACCGTTGTTTGAATTAAAATTTTATAATATCTTTCTGGTTGTAGTCCTGTCATATATACATCAAAGTAATTACTTTGGGAATCACAACTTATTTTAGTATAAGAATCATCAAAATTAACTACAAACTCATTAGTATCTAAATCCTTAATTGCCCATAAAGAACCATCAGGTAAGTAATGATTAATTGTATCTATAGATGCTGTTTGAAATATTCTTACAGGATAATCAGGTCTTACATTTAGTCTAAATCTATTAATGCTTTCACTATAAAATACCCCAGGGTTATTATCTAACGCTACAAACATATCCGCAGTTTGTAATGGTGGTAAGCTACCTGTTTCAAATACTTGATCATCCCATTGTATTTCTAATACTGGGGGATATATTGTATTTGTATCTACTGAGTAAAACTGCATTATAGGTTGAATAGCATCGGATGTGTTAAATTCTATAGCATTTTCCCATTTTACAATAAAGCCTTCATTCTGTATATCTGTGTGACCTCCAATATTACCATTTGAACTTGAATACCAAACGTTTACTATATCACTAACATCCGCTCTTAAATCTTTATCTGATCTTAAAGCAAATGATTGAGTAACTTCAATATTTGGGTTGTTTGTATCTGATGAACCGGTAAACCAATTTCCACCTCCTTGAAAACTTCCTGAAAATGATGCTGTTACATATGTTCCTAACCCTGCTGGGTCTGTTAACCAATTAATTGCACCTGCACCTGATCCAGAAAAAGTACGTGCTTTCCAACTTACACCATTAGTTGTAAAAGGAGAGTCTAAATATGTACCACTACCATTATTCCATGAACCTGAGATAGGGTATATTTCTAATTCAGTATCAAAGATAACTCCTTGAGCATTAGCTATATAGGCCTTTAAAACACTATTAAAAGCTTTTGTTGCACCTATTTTAGTATTAACTACACTATTAATCTCATTTTGGTCGAATTCAATCAAATATCTAAATACTTGAGGAACAGGATTAATGTTAACGTTTAAATTTCCTATTTCAATAATAGGATCTATACCCGTATTCATATAAGGGTAAAAAGAATACATTGAAGCATCTTGTAAGGGAAATAGTTTATATACTGCCATATCTTATTTTTTAATATCCACCATAACTAAAAGTTCCTGTACCTAATGATACTACTCTTCCTTTTATATCGTCATTAGGAAATTTGATTTCAAATATACTAGGATCCAATGAAGGATAAATTACTCCTCCTTGTGTAGCACCTGGAATACTATATGCATATTCTGAGTAACCATTATTAGTTCCTGCTTTATTTATTATTTGTATATTAGCTACAGTTTGTACACCAGATACAGCATCTAATAAAATAGTTAATTCTCTTAATATAATAGGCTGGTTTATTTGCCATTTACGTGTTTGAAAATAAGTTTGAACTGCTCCTATACATTGGGTTAATATTTCATTATTGTTATAGTTAGGAAGAGTTATAATATCAAACTCACAACCTATATTAACTATAAAAGCATCTTTAATGTTTACAGAATCCCCTATCATTCTATATTGGTTTACATAGGATTTTAGGTTATTTTTAATAGAATCAGAAGATTTAGCTAAATTACCATTAAGATCTTGTGTTAAGATATATAAATCTAAAATGGCATCCGGGTCTTTTGCTGATGCTTTTGCTGTAAAAGCCTTTGATACTACACCATATTTAGAAGGCATACTTAAAGCTCTAATTAAATAATCATCGGCCGTTACATTACGTAATTGAGTATTATAATTAGATAATGAGTTTTGTCTTATTTCTTCTATTGTATCTCCACCACCACCACCACTTGCAGCTGAAGGGTTATTTATGGCTATGGAATTAAATATAAAATTGGCTTGTGGGTTACTATTTAACCCAGAAGTTAAGAATTTTACAGTTGATGTATCTATATTACTTAAGGTGTTTGCATTAATATTAGAAACAACTCCACCACCAGTTAAATATCTTACAGTTAATGTAGTATTTGAAGGTGCAGTACCATAAGTATTCGTAAATATAAAATTTGAAGGTGAATATGCGGTTGTAAGTTTATCTTGTTCGAAAGGTAAACCTAAACCTACATTATCCGGGTTTGGTACAACTTCTTCATCTGTTTGGAGAGGTTTTCCTGCTCCAAATTGGATCTGTAAAGTAGTGTCATTTAAAAATCTAGTTACAAACCTTCTGTTTACCGATTTTGTTTTTAATATGTAAGGAGTATCTGTATTAGTATAATTATTAGGATCATTTGTGTTAGTATTTTTTATACTATCATAAATTAAATCTTGAGCTAAATAATTTACTTCATAATATTGATTACCATCGGAATCTACAATATCAATTATATTAGATATATTTGACACATTAAGATCTAAAGTTGGAAACTCAGTATAATTACCTAATGTAAAATTAGTAGAAACAATAGTACCGGAAACTGCTTTTCTAGTCTTTTTTAATAGATAAAAAGTTGGTTCTCCTAAAGATATTTGAGAAATTGTAACTAAGGTAGGATCATATGAGGATGACACTGTAAAATCTACCGCATCTTGAATTGCAAATTTTGTACCTGCTGTTGATGAAACCACAGTATTTTGTGCTATTTCTAAAGCATAATCAAAGTCAGGTACTGTTTCCGAACCTACTACCTTAGAAGGTAATTGCTGGAATACATCAACATCTACAACAGCTAAACCTGTTACTTTAGGTTTATAACTAAACATATAAGCTAAATCATATAGATTATCAAACTGTCTAGCATATTGTAAATAAGTTTCTTGTATTTGGTTATCTAAATAGAAAGATAATACATCTGAAACATATGCCGCTTGTTCTATAAACATCATCCCAGGAGATGCTGGGCTGAAATCAGTATAGGTATTAGGGAAATAGGTTTGAGAAAAATTAATAAGTTGGGATCTAATGTCGTTAAAATCCTTATTAATATATGTTATATCTTTATTTTGTGTTGCCATTAGTTAAAATTTAATTCTAAAGTATCATTTATTCCTGTATTTGGTATACTATAGTTTAGGTTTACTTGTATTGTATTTGAGTTTGCACTCTGTAAAACTTCTACCGATTCAAGGGATATTTCTGGGAAGTTTGCTTTTATTTTTTCTTGTAAATCTTCCTTTATATAATCAAGATTACCAGTTGATATTTGGGAGAAAATATAAGCCCTTAAACCAGCACCAAATTGGGGATTTTCTATTCTTTCACCCGGGTTTGTTAGTAAATAATTAATTAAATTATTTCTTATAGCGTCTTTAGTTTGATAGTTAGGAGTGAATGCGATAGGACCACTAAATGGTAAATCAACACCAATAGCGACTCTAGGTCGTAAATCATTTGGGTATACATTTCTTGCTCCGAATGCCATTTATTTAAACTTTACCTGTCATTAATCCCATTATTTGATCCATACTTACATTCCCATCGGGTAAACTACCATTAGGTGATGTTGTATCTCCACCTCCCATTTGTAAGGGAATATTTGCTGTTGTAGCTGATAATGTTCCGTTTGCCCCAGGCATCATTCCTCCTAAAACATTTTGGATATTTTCTTTCATTATCATTCTTTTATCTTCAGACATTGGGGTTTGCATTACAGGATTCATTGGACTAGGTGCTGCTACCTCTGTATTGGGTGTACCCATTCTATTTTCGTAAACAGTAGCTTTAGGAGAACGTACAGCTTCCATAAGGATGTCTTTCATTTCCTCTTTAATGGCTTCTTTTACAGCTTCTTTTACGATGGATTTTAATTGACTTAATTTCATGTTGTATTGATTTGTTATAAATATTAAACTAGTAAGCTTTTAAATCGTTTTGTTGTATATAAAATACTAACTCGTCGATTAATACTTGATCACTTGCACTAAATGAAGGTTCACCCTTTAATTGGACTACACCTTGTGTGTTTTTTGCAATAGCATATCTTCTTTTTAGACTACCTACGGGATTTTGATCATCTGTTACTACTGCCATAGTAAAACCATTAAGGTTTGAAATAATAGGATTACCATCTTCTTCTTGTTCTGCAGATAAATCTAATAATTCCTGGTTAATAGCAGTAAACTCTAAGGGAGTAGCACCATTTTCTTGAGCACATTCTTGTGCCATTTTATCTATACCTTGTAATAAAAGTATACAAGTGATAGTTCCTGCTATTAAA
>TARA_R110002033_G_scaffold1111_1_pt1 | contig 14023 bp, 12 predicted proteins | sample TARA_R110002033 | Tara Oceans TARA_R110002033 (sample SAMEA4397051) | marine metagenome | biome: Polar Biome; feature: [SRF] surface water layer (ENVO:00010504); material: water (ENVO:00002006), including particulate matter (ENVO:01000060) such as... | depth 5 m
ACCCACTCACTACTTCTATTATATATAGGTACATCTTATTGCTGTGCTTTAAGCTCTTTGGCTTTGCTTTCCCAGAAGTCGTTTAGCTTTTCAATGTCTACAGGATTAGCAGGAGGCTGATTTGGCAATCGCCTACTTTCAAAAGCTCTTTGGAGAATGCTTTCGATTAAATAATCTTCATTAACTTCATAAGGGCGATATTCTGATTTTAAATCAATGTTGAAAGCAGCCGCTGCCGTATTAGACCAAAAGGCTTTCCAGCCATTTTTTAAAGTTTTGACCAGTTCATAAGTTGTACTACCTGTTTGCCTGTGGATTAACTTTACTAAAATCCTACCCTGACTTTTAGACAACTTTTTTAATTTTGCTTCAAACTCATCATTAAGATAATCCTCTACGATTTTAAAATACTTTTTCTTTTCTTTATTAGTTGACAATCTTGCCATCCCCTTGTTGAGAAGAACCAAGCGATCTGCTGCGAGTTTTGCATAAGGGTATACTCTAAGTACTCTGTTTTGTAATATCAAAAATTGCTTGCGAGCTTCGGGATCTAATTTTTCTTTAGAAATTTGAATCTCCTCTAATACAATAGTATCCTTATCAAAATTATAGTCTTCATCGATTTCAATTGTTGGACGATCTGGATCTACAGGAATGACTTGACCGTAGTTTGCAATAGAAAGAAATAAAAATACTAGTAGAATAACAGACTTCATAAGGCATAATTTAAATGTAAAATTATATATAATATGTGCAACTGTGATGCCAAATTTATAATTTAGCAAAAAATAATTATTATGAGCACAAAATCAATATTGAACGAATCATCGATTACATTTTTAGAAAAATACCTCAACAATGCTTCACCAACAGGTTTTGAAGCTGAAGGACAAAAAATATGGATGAATTACATGCAACCTTACGTTGATACTTTCATCACAGATACATATGGAACAGCAGTAGGTGTTATTAATCCTGATGCAAAATACAAAGTGGTTATCGAAGGACATGCCGATGAAATTTCATGGTATGTAAATTACATTACTGACGAAGGTCTTGTTTATGTTATTAGAAATGGTGGATCAGATCACCAAATCGCACCTTCAAAAAGAGTAAATATTCACACTAAGAACGGAATTGTAAAAGGAGTTTTTGGTTGGCCAGCAATCCATACACGTAACCGAGACAAAGAAGAAGCACCATCTATAAGTAATATTTTTATAGACTTAGGTTGCGAAACTAAAGCACAAGTAGAAAAATTAGGAGTACATGTAGGTTGCGTGATTACGTATCCTGACGAATTCATGGTTTTAAATGACAATAAATTTGTTTGCCGTGCCATCGACAATAGGATGGGTGGTTTTATGATCGCCGAAGTTGCCCGTTTACTACACGAGAATAAAGTAAAATTACCTTTTGGTTTGTACATTACAAATTCTGTTCAAGAAGAAGTTGGTTTGCGTGGAGCTGAAATGATTACACAAACGATCAAGCCTAATGTAGCTATTGTAACTGATGTATGTCACGATTCTACAACACCTATGATTGATAAAAAGATCGAAGGTGAAACTCAAATTGGTAAAGGTCCTGTAGTTACTTATGCACCTGCAGTTCAAAATAATTTGAGAGAATTAATCTTATCTACAGCCGAAGAGAAGAAAATTCCTTTTCAACGTTTGGCTTCTTCAAGAGTTACCGGAACGGATACTGATGCTTTTGCTTACAGTAACGGTGGTGTGGCTTCAGCATTGATTTCTTTACCATTGCGTTACATGCACACTACCGTAGAAATGGTACACCGTGATGATGTTGAAAATGTGATTAAATTAATTTATGAAACATTATTAAAATTAGAAAACAACGATACTTTTTCTTATTTTAAATAATAGAAGGAGCTATTCCTGCTATACGCTGTATTTTCTAAAAAAATTTTACGGCTAAAAAGCCTGATAATTTTTGTAGAAAGATGCCGCTGCTATCAGGGCTAAAAAAAAGAAACCGCAACTCAAAACTGAATTGCGGTTTCTTTTTTATCATAAAACGAGACTACTTATTTTTTAAATAACTCAAAACATTTTTTTCTATACGACTATCTATATCTGAAATATCAGCTTTTACAAACTTCTCACCCAAAATTTTCTCGTATAACTCAATGTATCTTTCAGAAACAGAAGTAATATACGCTTCGTCCATTTCAGGAATTTGCTGTTCTTCTTTTCCTTGAAAACCATTTTCGATTAACCAGCGACGTACAAACTCCTTAGATAATTGTTTTTGCTCTTCACCATTATCTTGTCTTTCTTGATATCCTTCTGAGTAAAAATAGCGAGAAGAATCAGGAGTATGTATCTCATCAATTAAAACGATAACACCATCTTTGGTTTTACCAAATTCGTATTTTGTATCTACTAAAATCAAACCACGACTTGCCGCTATCTCAGTTCCCCTTTGAAACAATGCTCTTGTATATTTTTCCAGAATTAAATAATCGGCTTCACTTACAATTCCTTTTTCTAAAATAGCTTCACGCGAAATATCTTCATCGTGTTCACCATTATCCGCTTTAGTAGTAGGAGTAATTATTGGTTCTGGGAATTTATCATTTTCTTTCAATCCTTCTGCCATTGTTACACCGCAAATTTGTCTTTTACCAAGAGCATATTCACGTGCGGCATGACCCGAAACATAACCACGTATTACCATTTCGACCTTGAAAGGCGTACACAAATGCCCTACTGCAACGCTAGGATCAGGAGTAGCTATTAACCAATTAGGGACAATATCTTCTGTAAGTTCCATGAATTTTGTTGCTATTTGATTTAGGATTTGTCCTTTATACGGAATCCCTTTTGGTAACACCACATCAAATGCTGATAGCCTATCAGTGGCCACCATAACAAGTAGTTCATCATTAATATTGTAAACTTCTCTTACCTTACCGTGGTAAACAGATTTTTGATTTGGAAAGTCAAAATTTGTCGTTGTTATAGTGTTCATGTTTTTTAGTTGTGTTGTGTTTTTGCAAAAGTAGTTTGTTTCCCAGTAATACACAATATAGCGACTGCATTATTGCGTACTCCTGTTCTTTTTTATTGCTCTTTTTTTAGTAACGTATTGTTGAATAAATTAAGAATTCTACCATATTCATCTACCCATGAATAGGTTTCTGTGAACCCATGAGCTTCCACGGGGTAGGAAGCTAAATTCCAATTTTTCTTTCCTAATTCGATAAACCGCTGTGATAAACGAATGATATCCTTGTACTCTACATTATCATCCACCATACCGTGCAACATCAACAACTCTCCCTTTAAATTATTAGCATAATATATAGGAGAGCTTTTCTTGTAAGCTAAAGGATCTGTTTCTGGGAAATTCAAGATATTCCCTGTATATCCATGATTGTAATGTGCCCAATCAGTCACTGAACGAATGGCAGCTCCTGATTTAAACTCGTCAGGTTTTGTAAGCAAAGCCATCAAAGTCATGAACCCACCATAAGAACCACCGTACATTCCTACCCTTGCAGAGTCAACACCCAAATTGTCAACTAGATATTTTTTACCATCAATTTGGTCACTCAAATCTTTGCCTCCCATAAATCTGTATATGCCTGTTCTAAAATCGCGTCCGTAACCATCACTTCCTCTGTAGTCAATATCCATAATGGTATATCCTAAATCAGTTAACAAATTATGGAACATATACTCTCTATGGTAACTACTCCAATAATTATGAGCATTTTGTAAATAACCAGCACCGTGAACAAATATGATTGCTGCACCATTAGATTTTGCTGACTCTGGTTTGTAGACACGTGCATTAACATTTGTGCCATCTTCTGCTTTAAAGGTCACCACATCTGGAGTTCTCCAAGAATACGATTCAAATGCTGGAGTTGTAGAGTGTGTGATTTGTTTTAAAGAAGCCTCTTTTTTATTAGCAGCAATGAAAAACTCCCATGGTTTGTTTTTGAAAGAATAACGAACTAGCAAATTCTTTTCATCTGGCGACAGATTTACTTCATGAGCACCACCGTTTGTTAGTATTGGAGATAAATCCCCTCCTAGAGCTGATAATTTATAAAATGATCTGTTTCCAGGATGTGTTTTATTTGTGTTTAAATAAAAATTCTTATTATCCTTTGATAACGTGACGTCTCTAACTTCCCAATTACCAGAAGTAAGTGCGGTTTTCTTATTGCTCTTTAAATTATACGTATACAAATGAGAATATCCCGTTGCTTCTGACTGAAAGTAGATAGTTTCATTATCGCCCAAAAAGTCTAAAGTTCCCTGGCTGTAAGCATAAGACGGAATTCCAGGTCCGCCTATCCAAGCCTCATCATGTTGATAATCTAACTCTTTGAAAGAGTTGTTTTCCAAATCAAGTTTTACTATCCAGCGGTCCTTATTGTCAAGACTTCTAATTTCAGTAACTGCAAGACTACCATCTTCATTATAAGTTGGTTTTTGAACAAATACTAACCGATCTTCTTTTACCTTATCTTTTAAATTATCGTATTCTTTGTAATACGTTGGCAGGTCTTGGATATGGCTTAGCGAACTAAAATTCATATAGTAAACCGTGTCTTTCACAACGTTGTAAATTCCGAATTTCGATTTATTTAAATTAGACGTTGACACCTTTTCCTTAGTATCGACAGATTTATTATAGCCATCACTAGTAATGAATTTCTCCATTATTTCGTTTTTATTATCTATGATTTGAGACAATCTAAAGGTAGCATAAGTTCCTGTTGGATTACTTTTTAAACTTTCGAATGCGTCGTCACCATAAAAATATTGCTCTGGAAAATCTGACTTGGTGCTTTCGGCTTTTGCTTTCCTCCATTTGTCTTTTGCTTCCTGGTTTCTTACATATTGAAACAATTCTTTTTGTTGCGTCTTTAAAAAAGCTTCTTTGTCCTCATTTTTATCCTTCTTACTTCCGGTAACAAAATTCGTCATTTGTACTAAAGTCCCCTTTGATGAATCAAATTTTAATAGATTGTCCTTTTGAATTAAATATAACACTCCAGGTTCAAAACCTAATTGCAAATCAGTTATTGCATCTGATTGTTGCAATAATTTTTTAGAGATGTTACTTTGAATATTGTAAGAGTATAAAGCACCTTTATATAAATAATAGGCAATATTACTATTAGGCTTTACTTTAAAATCAGATTTTGATAGGGCAGCTTCTTGTGGAGAAGCTAATTGCGGAGTCTGCATTCCTGCTTGCCAAAAATAAGTACTCGGCCCGAGATCACTTTTTGGATTCCATTCAAAAAAGACTTTCTTATTATCAAGAGACCATCGGCCGTTAAAAGGTTGTTCCCCTATATAACCATCACCCTTCATGATGTCTTCTAATTTCAAAGTTTGACTTTGAGAAAAGAAACTCAATAATAGAAATAATGCAGTTATGGTATTTTTTGTCATTGGAAAGTGATTTAGTTAGTACAAAAATACACTTTGCATTGAATTACAAAAGAATAAAATGATTTAAACACTCCCTCTTGATTGTATTAAACTGATCAGCCACCCGCAAAAGCAGGCAAAAAAGCGAGCTCGTCTCCCGTTTGTAATCTTCCGTCGTAGCCTAATTCTTGATTGACCGCAACTTGTAAAGATTCGATGGAAGCCAATTTATATTTATCAATCAACAGCTGTTTCAAATCAACTATAGCTATAGCATCGTCAACCTCAACAAATTCTTCTGATTTGGCTGTTGCTTCGGCTATCATTCCAAAATATTTAATTTTTATTCTCATTACTATTCTAATTGTTTTAATCTCAGGACATCTTCTGCGGTATCCACATCTATAGTCCCTTGATCAAATTTTACTATGTTGTATTTAAAATTTTCGTCTTTTAGTAATTTCTTAGCTCCTTGGTCTGCAGTAAGTTGTTCTAAAGCTTTAAAATTAGTTTTCGAAAAAATAGCAGGTACACCTACCACATCACTATACTCACAAAAGGTAGCATCACTTTCTGATTCAATGTGTTTTGAAATTAAATTTTCGATCACTTGAACATTTACAAACGGTTGGTCAGCTAATAAGATAATGATGTGTTCTAAATCTTTTACTTTATCAATAGCGTGCTTTAATCCTAGCCGAATACTACTTGCCATGCCTTCTTCCCAATCCTCGTTTATGACAGCAGAAAATATTTTTAACTCAGTATCTTCTAAAATTTCATGTGCTCTGGCCCCAACAACGACAGTGTTACTACAAAATTGAAAGTGGGACGCAGCATCAATACTATGTTGCAATAACCTTTTACCTCGAAAGTGTACTAACTGCTTTGCATACCCTAGTCTACTGGATGACCCTGCAGCTAAAATAATGACTGCTGTTGTATCGGCAAACATTAATTCTCTTTCATTTTAAGATGCGGAATACTACAATGAATTGGTGTCGCTTTTTTCTTTAAAGGCTTCGCTGCTGTTTTTGTTAATACTGATTGAATCTCAGCTAGAATTGCCAGTCCGATTTCAGCGGGAGTTTCTGCACCAATTTCCAATCCTATTGGAGCATGAATTTTGTTTTTGACACTTTCTTTGATAATTACTCCCTCTTCCAATAAGTCATCTTGCATTCTCAAATATTTTTTCAAGGGACCTAAGATTCCAATGTAGGGAACTGAATCTTGCTTTAATAGCAGTTTTAAAACAGCCAAATCATACTGGTAATTGTGGCTCATTAGTGCAAAGCAAGTGCGTTTATCAATATTAATATTCTGTAAAGTGTCTTCTGGTTTACTAACAATGATTTGGCATGAACTTAAAAAACGTTCGCCATTAGCATGAGTTGGTCTTCCATCAGTTACAACAACATCCCAACCCAACATAGCAGCTTGTTGTGCCAAAATTTGCGCATCATTTCCTGCTCCTACTATTACTAATTTGACGGGAGCCAGATAATATTGAATAAAAACGTTTTGTTCTACAAACTGAGTTGTTATTATTTTACTAGCTGATTTACTCGCAGTAAAACATTCTTTAGAAAATGCTATATAAGATTTCATATCGACTTCATCCTCAAGCTTACCTTTATAATCCCAATTTTCGTCAACAGTTAAAAGGGTACCAATTTGGTTTTTTGTTCGATCTAAATTAAATTGAACCAAAATACAAACCGCCTTTTTATTCGAAACAACCTCCTTTAAAAGTTCGCAAGGATTTAGTACATCTTGATAATCTAACGGTTCAAATAATACTTGAATGATTCCGTTACATCCTAATTGAGCACCAATTATCGCATCGTTTTCATCGCTGGTATCGTAAGTTACTAATTTGTTTTTACCCTGATTTAAAGCATGAAGCGCCTTAGTTAAAGCATCTCCCTCTAAGCATCCACCACTTATTGCACCCGTGATATTTCCAAATTCATCAATCAACATACGAGCTCCTTCCCGTCTATAAGACGAGCCTTCGACTAGCACAACAGTTGCTAAAATACTTGAAATATTTTGCTCTTTTAAATCTTCATATTGTGCCACAATCGCATCTAACTCCCTCATGCTGTCATTTTTTGAAGTGAATATATTGCCTCTTTTATATTTAATATCGCTAATTCAATATCTGAGCTTGTAGTTTCCTTACTTAAACTTACTCTAAAAGAAGCTAAAGCTGTATCGTTACTAAATCCCATTGCCTGTAAAACATGAGAGGGCTCAACAGTATTTGCATTACAAGCAGAACCGCGAGAAACTGCTATTTTATTTAATCTACGTAGAAGTTTACCTCCGTCTATATTAAGGACTGCAAAATTTACTGTGTTTGGCAGCCTTTCATTATTTTTTGCATGAATAAAAATACCTTCGATTTCTTCAAGATTAGCTTCAAGCATTTTCCTCAAACCTAGCATTTTATCAATATTATCTTTCAGTTCATCTTTTACAAAATAGGCCGCAGTCCCAAAACCTACAATAGCAGGAACATTTAAAGTTCCCGGACGCAATCCTCTTTCTTGACCGCCTCCGTAAAAAATGCTGTTTAATTTCAATTTATTTTTTCTATTCATGTATAATGCGCCACATCCTTTTGGGCCGTGCATTTTGTGTGCAGAAAAAACAGCTAAATCTATATTTAAGGTGTCTAAATCAACCTTTATTTTGCCTACCGCTTGAGTGATATCACAAAATAATGCGCTTCCTTTATCATGAACAATTCTTTCAATAGCAGGAATAGGGTGAATTAAACCCGTTTCATTATTTGCGAGCATAATAGCCACCAGAACTGTTTGATCTGTAATTGCTGCATCTAATTCTTGCAAATCGATCATACCGCAGTCATCAACATTCAAATAAGTGATCGTAAAACCCTTCTTTTCTAAAGCTTTAATAGGTTCTAAAATCGCTTTATGTTCAGTTCTTACTGTAATAATATGTTTGCCCTTAGCTTTATTAGCCCTGCAAAATCCTAGTATTCCAATGTTAGCAGCCTCTGTCGCACCTGAAGTAAATAAAAACTCCGAAGGTTTGCAATTTAGCAAATCCCCAATTCTCTCTCGTGCTATAGCAACCACTTCATTTGCTTCCCAACCAAAAGCATGATCACTACCCGCATTTCCAAAATTAGATTTAAAGATAGGCAACATCGATTCGATCACGCGATCATCAACCGCAGTGCTCGCGTTATTATCTAAGTAGATTATATTTTGATTTGTGATTGCCATAATTTGGTCCTCTGCATTTAATTTATTCGAATAGTTCGCTTAGAATCAGTAGTATATATTTTCGAAAATAAATAGTACTTAAATCTTAACACCAGGTTCTAATCCTGCTTCAATTAATTTCTCAGGAGTAATAGGTAGGTCCCTCATACGTTTTCCAGTAGCATTAAAAATAGCATTTGCTATAGAAGCTGCTACACTTGTAATTCCCAATTCTCCAATTCCTTTAATTCCCATTTTATTAGCAATTTTATCTTCTTCGGGTAGAAAAATCACATCTACATTGGCCATATCTAAATTTACAGGAACATGATAATCAGCAAATGATCGGGTGATAAAATTCCCGAAATTAGGTTCGATCTTACTTTGCTCAGCAATGACCATTCCTGCACCCATCGTTATTCCTCCTATGATTTGCCCATAAGCAGTTTTAGGATTTAAAATCTTCCCTGCAGATGCTACATTTACCATCCTTTTAATTTTATACATTCCGGTATCTTTATCAACCCAAACCTCGGCAAAATTAGCACCAAAAGAAAAAACCGAATGCTTACTAAAAGCATCTGATGGCTCAGCCATTCCCTCTGCTTCAAAAGATGTTAGCTGATTTCTCTTAAGTAAATCTGCTAAAGCAACTTCCTCGCTATTTTTGATATTTCTGTTTTTCTTTAATTTGCTAACTGCGTTTTCACAAGCTGATTGCACCCCATTACAAAAAGACGCAGCACCCCAAGAACCACCAGAACCTGGCGTAGGTGGAAAATCAGAATCACCTAATTCAACTGTGATTTGTTCAATAGGAATGCGCAAATATTCTGAAGCTGTTTGCGCGATGATTGTGTAGCTTCCTGTACCAATATCTGTAGCATCCATTTGAATAGTTACATTTACTTTATCCTTTTCTAATTTCAAAATCACCTTAGCATACGTTTTTTTATATGGTGAATTACGTGATGCTGCGCTAACTCCGTACCCTATTAACCAATTCCCATTTTTATTAGTTCCAGGTTCTGGTTTTCGGTTCTCCCATCCAAATTTATCTGCTCCAATGCGCAAACATTCGACTAATAATCGAGATGAAAATGGTTTGTTGGCGTGTAAATCATGTTGCGTATCATTTTTAATTCTGAATTCAACCGGATCCATTTTAAGTTTCCAAGCCATTTCGTCCATAGCTGATTCTAATGCAAAACTTCCTGTTGCTTCTCCAGGTGCACGCATTGCAAAAGGGGCTTGAAGATTCATAGGCATTAATCGAGCAGTAACTAAATTATTAGGGACGTTATAAAGCATTTTTGAAACCATTCCACACGGCTCTTGAAAAATTTCTTTGATAGAAGTATGTGACAACGTTTCATGTGACAATGCAGTTAAAGTACCATCACGCTTAGCACCAATACTCATGATTTGCTCATTTTGTTGTCGCATGTTCGTGTTTGTAAACATTTGATGTCTTGTCACTGTAGCTTGCACAGGTTTACCAATCATTTTTGACGCCATCAAAGCCATTATCACGTGGCGATCTAGATTTAATTTAGAACCAAAACCTCCACCCACAAATGCTGCAATAACTCTTACATCTTCATTTGGAATTTGAAACGTTCCCGATATTGCTATCGAAGCATCTTCAACAATTTGTTGACTTGCATATACCAGTACTTTACCATTGTTCCAACTTGCAATTGTAGCATGAAGCTCCATAGGATGGTGGTGCTCGATTGGTGTGTTGTATGTTTGCGTCACAACCTCATCAGCTTCTGACATTCCTTTTTTAAAGTCACCTCTTGAATAATCTGATTTTTCAGATGGCTTAAATGCTTTATTTCTTGATTTGTCAAAATTTATAGTTGGTTTAGGATCTTCTTTGTATTCGAACTTAACTAAGCGAGCCGCATATTGTGCTTGCTCAAATGTTTCGGCAACTACAAAACCTACGTATTCCCCAAAATAATGTACTTGATTACTTTGCAATACTGGAGCAATAGTATCTGTGCTGATAAAAGGCATTTCTTGATCGTAACCTTTTAACTTTTCGGCATTTTTATAGGTGATGATTTTAAGGACTCCTTTTACTTTTTCAGCTGCAGAGGTATCGATACCAATGATTTCACCTTTGGCAATTGTACTATTAATTCCTTGACCATATACTTTATTTGGGACTGGAAATTCAGATGCATATTTGGCTTTACCCATCACTTTTAGATGACCTTCTACTCTATTTATAGCATTTCCAACTCCGCTTTCGTTTGATGTTTTCATAGTTATATTTTTTCGAAAATCATATTAATTTTTGCGTTCGTAAGCTTGGGTTAACGCTCTTACAATTGCCTTCTTCCCCATGTCCACCTTATACTTATTAGCTTCAAAAGGTTTAGCTGATTTCATTGCAATCATTGCAGCTTCTTCAAAATTTGCTTGACTTGCTGATTTTCCGGTTAAGAAAGCTTCTGCTTCAGTCAACTTCCAAGGTTTATGTGCAACACCACCCATGGCGAGTCCTATTTTACTGATTGTTCCGTTTTTAATTTGCATTCCCGCCGCTACTGATATTAGTGCAAATGCATAACTAGAACGCTCTCTAATTTTTAAGTAATAGTAATGGTCTGAAAATGCAGGCTCATTTAAATGAATTGCAGTGATTAACTCTCCTTGATTTAAGGTATTGTCTTTTTCAGGTTGGTCTTCGGGCAAGCGATGAAAATCATTAAAATCAATCATTCTTGAAGAGCCATCTTGTTTTTGTACCTCAACAGTAGCGCCAATTGCAGCAAGAGCCACACACATATCCGAAGGGTTTGTTGCAATACATTTTTGGCTGTAGCCAAAGATTGCATGTGTTGCATTCATTCCTTTTAAAGCGCCACAGCCAGAACCCGGAGCTCTTTTATTACAGGGCATTGAAGTTTCAAAAAAGTAAGGACAACGAGTGCGTTGCAATAAATTACCGCCATTAGTGGCCATATTTCTAATTTGAGCCGTAGCCGCAGACAACATTGCCATAGATAACAAAGGATAATTTTGTCTTACATCTTTATTATTTGCAGTTGCAGCATTACTCAGCATAGCGCCTAGCGTAAATCCACCTTTGTCATTTTTAACTATTTTATTATACTCTAGATTATTAACGTCTATAAGTTGGTCTGGACGTGCCACATCTTCCTTCATTAAATCCACAAGATTAGTTCCTCCTCCTAAATAATGTGAAGTTGTTGTAAATGCTCGTAAAGCTGCCTCTTTATTGGTACTTGCTGTATATGTAAATGGTCTCATTGTTGTAATTTTTAAATTTTAAAAGCGTACTAATTATTCCTTTTTTTCGAATAATTTACATTAAGCATTTTTAGCTTTCTTCATTTGCTCGGCAGTTGCAAACTCCCAAGTTGGCATAACATCGTCTCCAGAATGGACTTCTTTAAAAGCTTGTACGATATTATTGTAGGCACCGCAACGGCAAATATTTCCCGACATGCGTTCTCTTATTTCCTCCTCAGATAATTTGAGTCCGCTTTTTATATTTTTTAAATCTTCTGTTACATAACTCGCCTCTCCATTTTTTGCTTCTTCTAACAACGCTACTGAAGAACATATTTGACCAGGCGTACAGTAACCACATTGAAACCCATCATGTTTTACAAAGGCTTTTTGCATGTCATGCATTTCGCCATTTTTAGCTAAGCCCTCAACAGTTGTGATTTCTTTTCCTTCGCAAGTAGCTGCCAGCGTTAAACACGACAGTTTTCTTTTACCATCAATTATCACCGTACATGCTCCACATTGTCCGTGATCACATCCTTTTTTTGTCCCCGTTAGTGCTAACCGTTCTCTTAAAGCATCCAGCAAACTCATTCTTGAATCAATCGCTAGTGGCTTGACCATATTATTTACTCTCAAGTTTACTTTTATTTCGTTCAATAAAATTTGTGCTTGCTCTGGCAAATCTTGTACTGTTTGTGCAAATACTTCCGATGAGAAAAACGACGAAGCGTAAATTCCTAAACTTCCAGTAGAAACCTGTCTCAAGAATTTTCTTCTAGACGAGGCCGTTAATCCCATTGCATCTAAGATAATATTTTCATCTGGTGTTAATTCATCTGGTGTATTTACTTGCTGCGATTTATCAGACTTTTTCATAAATATGGATTTTGGCATGGCTACTTGCTTTTTATTAAAATTGTGATAATTGTATTAAAAAAGGATGACGCTAAATTTTTGTGTTTTTGATCTAAAAGCAATCCGTCTAAAATTTAAAAACACCGCTCTATACCATAAAACTAGGTTAAACAAAATTTATCCCTTTATAGCAAATTTGCGACAGCTTCTGCCTTCCAATTAACTCTAAAGATTAAAAGATTAACTCAATAGATTATTCTATTCCATTTATGAAATAATTATTTGATGGTTTAAATAATCCTTTATACTTTTCAAAATGAAGCGTTATTAGTCATTATAGCAACGCTGTCTCTCACTTAATTTTTAGGTATGGAAAAAGAAAATCAAAACAATCAAATACATCATTATGATGAATCAAATGCTTCCGTTGTTAATTTAACTATCAACGGAAATTTGAAACAGCTTAAGGTCCAACCATGGGTAAGTTTACTAGACGCAATTCGGGATCACAGTAATTTAACTGGAACAAAAAAAGGATGTGATCATGGGCAATGTGGCGCCTGCACTGTTTTATGTGATGGTAAAAGAATATTGAGTTGCTTGTCACTAGCAGTAATGAAGGATGGCTCACAAATCACAACAATAGAAGGCATTGCTATAGATGGGGACTTACACCCGTTGCAAACTGCATTTATCGAACATGATGCTTTTCAATGTGGATACTGCACACCTGGACAAATTTGTAGCGCCATTGGCATGCTTCAAGAAGGGAAAGCTCATACCAGAGAAGAAGTGAAAGAACAAATGAGTGGGAATTTGTGTCGTTGTGGAGCCAATACAAATATTATAGATGCCATTATGGAAGTAAAAGAGAAAACGCTATGAACAATTTTACCTATAAAAAAGTTGAAACGATAAACGAGGCGGTTCAAGAAATTTCGAAAAATAAGAAAGCAAATTTCATCGCAGGTGGAACCAACTTGATTGATCTATGGAAATATGATTTGGCACATCCAGAGTCTTTAATCGACATCAATTCTATTTCTACTATGAAGCAAATTAAAGCATTGGATAGTGGCGGACTCTCTTTAGGTGCTCTAGTAACAAATTCAGATACTGCTTACGATGCTCTTGTAAGTACAAAATATCCTTTGTTATCTCGAGCAATATTAGCTGGGGCATCTGCACAAATTAGAAATAGTGCTACAAATGGTGGTAACTTATTGCAAA
>TARA_R110002033_G_scaffold10940_2_pt1 | contig 13935 bp, 10 predicted proteins | sample TARA_R110002033 | Tara Oceans TARA_R110002033 (sample SAMEA4397051) | marine metagenome | biome: Polar Biome; feature: [SRF] surface water layer (ENVO:00010504); material: water (ENVO:00002006), including particulate matter (ENVO:01000060) such as... | depth 5 m
ACGTCTCTCTATTGTTAAGTTAGTGGAAAACCATCCCTCCCTAAACTTAATTGCAGAGTACAGTAGTGCTTTAGAAACCAAAAATGGTTTAAACACCAATCAAGTAGACCTTATCTTTTTAGATATAGAAATGCCTGTGTTAAATGGGTTTGAACTTTTGGATGTTCTAAACAACAAACCCCAAATTATTTTTGTAACCGGTAAAACAGAATATGCTTTTAAAGCCTTTAATTATGATGCTACCGATTATTTACACAAACCAATTACCAGAGAACGCTTTAACGTTTCTGTAGATAAAGCGCTTGAGCAACACAAACTGACTCTAGACTTTAATGAGGAAGAGGGAGAACATATCTTTGTAAAAAGTAACCTTAAAAAACGTAAAGTTTACATCAAAGACATTAAATGGATTGAAGCTCTTGGTGATTATGTAAAACTAGTAACTGAAGAAAATAGTTTGGTAGTTTTATCAACCATGAAATCTTTTGAAAAAGAATTACCAGAAAATAAATTCTTAAGAATTCACAAATCTTACATTGTTAATCTTGATAAGATTGACAGATTTAATAGTAAAAATGTTGAAGTTGGTGCTTATGAAATTCCTTTAAGTAGAAATAAAAAGACCCAACTTGTTGATGCTTTAAACAATATTTAAGCAAACTAGCAACCTAAACTAATAGTTATCGACATTTAAAACTACTTTAACTGACCGAAAATCTTTTATACTCAAGAAGCTGTTATTAATTTTAATAATAGCTTCTTTTGTTTTTGCGAGCGACTGTTTTTTAGGAATTTTAATTAAAATGTTTTTATGAAACTGATTTCTAATTCTTGCAATAGGTGGTGATTCGGGTCCTAAAATAGCAGAACCAAAAACTTGTCGTAACGATTTTGCCAACCATAAAGACCCTGCGTCAACTTTATTATAGTCCTTATGCTTTAAGGTTACTTTTATTTGTTTATAAATAGGTGGATATTTAAAATTATACCGCTCATCCATTTGCTCCTTATACATTCCTAAATAATTATTGGTAGATACTTGCTGCAGTATAGCATGATACGGGTTATAGGTTTGTATTAATACTTTACCTCGTGTGTCTGTTCTACCAGCCCTACCCGACACTTGTAACATGAGCTGAAAACTACGTTCATGAGCTCTAAAATCTGGAAAGTTTAGCATAGTATCAGCATTCATAATACCTACCAACTTTACATTTCTAAAGTCTAAACCTTTAGTTAGCATTTGAGTACCTACTAAAATATCCACTTCTTGCTGTTCAAAAGCTGTGATAATTTTTTCGTAACCATATTTCCCTCGCGTAGTATCCAAATCCATACGAGCCACTTTATAGTTTGGGAAAATCATTTGCACTTCAGATTCTATCTGTTGTGTACCCAATCCTTTACTATCTAAATCAATACTACCACAAGCCATACAGCTTTTTATCATAACAGTTTGATAGCCACAATAATGACAACGCAACTGGTCTCTATATTGATGATAGGTTAAACTAACATCACAATTAGGGCATTGAGGTGAATTTCCACAGGTATTACATTCTACAATAGGCGAAAACCCTCTCCTATTTTGAAATAAAATAATTTGTTGTCCATCTCGCAACGTATCAGACATTTCCTGAATAAGAACATCGCTAAAATGCCCTTTCATAAGCTTCCGCTTATGTTTTTCTTGAATATCAACCAACTGTATATCGGGCATCAATACGTTATTATAACGCGTATTAATCTCTACTAAACCATATTTGTTTTGTTGCGCATTAAAATAACTTTCTAAACTTGGTGTCGCAGATCCTAAAAGTGTTTTTGCCTGATGCATATTCGCTAAAACAATAGCCGTATCTCGAGCATGATATCTTGGTGCGGGATCAAATTGTTTAAAAGATTGTTCATGCTCTTCATCAACAATAATTAACCCTAAGTTTGTAAACGGTAAAAAAATAGATGAACGGGCTCCTAAAACAATGTGTGCTTTAGAGGTGTTTTCTAAAACATGGTTCCAGACCTCAACACGCTCTTGTGACGAATATTTTGAGTGATAAATAGCGACTTGTTCTCCAAAATAATTTTGTAAGCGCGTTACCAATTGTGTTGTTAACGCTATTTCTGGCAACAAATACAATACTTGCTTTCTAGAAGCCAATGTATCTTCAATTAATTTAACATAAACTTCTGTTTTTCCAGAAGATGTCACACCATGGAGCAAGGTTACCTGCTGACTTTTAAATGATTCTTTTATTTCATCGAGTGCTTGTTCTTGAAATGAATTCAGAACTTTTGTTGCTTCGTTCTCGTCTCCAGAGTATTCTATTCTGTCTGTTTGAATAAAATATTCCTCCAGAATACCTTTATCAATTAATGCTTTTATAATAGCTGAAGACGTTTTACTCTCTTCTATTAACTCTGAAACCTTTATAGGTTTTTTTGTTTTTGCTGAAATTGAAAACAACGTAAGGATTACCTCGCTCTGTTTAGGAGCTCTACTTAAATCATCCAATAAACTTTGTAATGCCTTTTCTGATGTATAATTGGAATGCAATTTTACATATCGTACTAAGTTGGGTTTGTACTTTTCATATATTTCTTCTTCAATAAAAATAGCGTCCTTATCTATTAACCGTTTTATTACAGGAAGAACATTCTTTTTGTCCAGAATATTTGTGATATCATGAATTTTTAAAGACGATTGATGCTGTAATGCTTCATAAACCAAAAACTCATCATCTCTAAGTTCGTTATCATTAAGTATTTTTTTAGTATTTAAAACAATTGATGTTTCGCTTTCTAAAATAAACGCATTGGGCAAAGCAGCGCGCATAACATCACCCAAGGTGCACATATAATAACTAGCTATCCATTGCCATAGCTCAAGTTGTTTCACATTAACTATAGGCGTTTCGTCTAATATTTGATGAATCTCTTTCGCTTCATACACCTTAGGTTCATTAGTATGAATATTAAAAACAATACCGGTATATATTTTAGATTTCCCAAAAGGGACAGACACACGCATGCCTTTGCTTAAAAAATCGGCTTCTGCTGCTGTTATACTATACGTAAATAACTTTTCGAGAGGAATGGGAAGTATAACGTCTATAAAATATTGCATCTGCTGTGTTTATTCGTTTTCTCTTTTCCAATATTGTGTAGAGTAAAAAAAGGCAATATATCCTCTAACCTGCAAAGTATTTTTATCATGGAGTTTTAAGCGACAGCGATACGTTTTACCATCTTGTGGGTCGGTAATAGTACCTCCAATATACAAGTCATCCTCTTTTTCCATATTCTTGATAATGTTCAATCCCAGAATAGGCTTGTTATGGTCTTGCCCTTTACAAAATTTACAAACTAAATCGCGCTTTTCAGGATTGAAAATTTCAATAATCTTACCAAATACTTTTCCGTTATTCTCATATATTTTTACAATCGATTTTTCCTCTCCAGTCTTATCATCTACCGTTCGCCATTTACCCAAAATACTTTGAGAAACAGCTGAAAAAGTCATCATGACCAACAGTAAAAAACATAACAATTGTCTATTCATTATTTCTTATATTTTTCTTTCTCAAAAGTCTTATTGTGGCATTCAATTCAAATCCCAGCAATAAAATATTAGAATTCAACCAGAGGTAAAACAATAATATTAGTAGCGCCCCAATTGATCCATATAGTTTATTGTATTGTCCGAAATTTTCAATATAAATTCCAAATAAATAAGACGTCAGAATAATTAAAATGGTTGTAAACAAAGCACCTATGGAAAAGAACTTAGAATCTCGACCTTCTTTAGTTCCGAAATAGTATAAAGTAGACGTAGACAAATATACCATAATGACGAAAAACAAGTATTTAGCTATATCAAACCAAAAAACACTTTGTGATTGTACCTCGTAGCCCCTTTTTTCAAGTGTATCCAATACTTTTTGTACTGCGAAAATTTGGAAATATCCTAAGACAACAATTGTAAAAATTAAAAGAAAAGCCAAAATTAAAGCAACCCCTAAAGCATATAAATACTGTCTGAATACATTACGCGATAATTGTTCGTGATACGAATTTTCAAAACCCGAAAAAACCGCATTAACACCATTTCCCATTAAAACAATTGATAATAAAAAAACACTTGAAACCAAACCGCCTCTTTGGGACTGGTCTACATTCTCAAAAATATTTTGAAAGAAAAAATCGGAGGTATTTGGTGGCAAAAATGAATTTAAAAATTGTAAAAATGATATTTTAAAATCGTCAATAGGTACATATGGAATTACAATTAAAACAAATAACAAGAACGGAAATAACGCCATAAAAAAACTAAAGGCAATCGAACTAGCTCGAGTGGTTAAAGCACCTTTAACTATTCCAATAAAATAAAGTTCTAATAAATCGTAAAATGAAAGCCCCTCAAGACCAGGCAGTTTTATTGTTTTTAGAAGTTTTACTAGAATATTGACAACAGGAATTTTATCAAGCTTATCTTCAATGGGTTTTGTCATTAATTATTGTATCTGTTATTTTAGGTAAAGTTATTAAATTAAAAATTTATTTACTTCCTATTTTAACAAATTCAAAAACTAACTTTCTGTTACTACTTTATGGCTTTTAAACTCAAATCCATATTATGAACAGAGTGTGTTAGTGCTCCTGAAGAAATATAGTTAACACCACATTCTGCATAATGTCTAATTGTCGCTTCATTTATGTTACCTGAAGATTCTGTAAAACATTTATTTCCTATTAACTTTACTGCTTTTTTAGTGTCTTCGTAATCAAAGTTATCTAGTAGAATTCTATAAACGCCATCACTTTTTAAAATCTCATTTACTTCACTTAAATCTCTGGCTTCAACCATTATATATAAGTCTCTCTCTGTATCCTTTAAATATTGTTTTGTCATTTCTATGGCCTTTGTAATGCCCCCTGCAAAATCAATATGATTATCTTTGAGCATAATCATATCATATAAAGCGAACCTATGGTTTTCACCACCTCCAATTTTTACAGCCCATTTTTCTAAAGCACGAATACCTGGTGTTGTTTTGCGGGTATCTAATATTCTGGTTTTGGTACCCTTCAATAAATCGACAAACATTTTTGTTTTAGTAGCAATAGCACTCATACGCTGCATAGCATTTAACACAGTCCGCTCCGCTTTTAAAATTGACTGAGGAGCTCCTTCCACATACATCACAATATCTCCAAAGGAAACTTCTGAGCCATCTTCAATAAGTATATCTACCCTTAAAGTTTTATCAACATAAGCAAACACTTTTTTAGCAAATGCAACACCTGCTATAATACCTTTGTCTTTAACCAAAAGTTTTGCTTTTCCTCTTGCTCCATCAGGAATACATGCTAGTGAACTATGATCTCCATCTCCAACATCTTCACGAATAGCATTAGAAATTATAATCTCTATTTCTTTATCAAATTGTTCTTTAGTTATCATTAGTTAGAATAATTTAACGCTAAAATAATAAATTGATTTGCTTTATTTGATTTTAGAATTATGAATTTTATAAAAATTCTATATTTAAATACATAATTGATGATTTTCAAATTGTAATTTTGTGATATGACAATAAAGCTTCTTGCCATTGGTAAAACAGACAGTAAATCGCTTCTAAATCTTATTGAAGACTACCAAAAGCGCCTAAACTTTTATATTAAGTTTAATTTGGAGATTATTCCTGACATAAAAAAAGCCAAGAACCTTAGCGAAGCACAACAAAAGCAAAAAGAAGGTGAGCTTATTTTAAATGCATTAAACCCTACCGATATTCTTGTTTTATTGGATGAAAATGGCAAACAACTAGATTCTGTTGCGTTTTCTAAATACTTACAAAAACATATGAATTCAGGTATCAAACAACTGGTATTTGTTATTGGTGGCCCCTATGGATTCTCTGAAGATGTTTACAATAAGGCACAAGAGAAAATATCATTATCAAAAATGACATTTTCTCATCAAATGGTGCGATTATTTATGATAGAACAGCTTTATAGAGGTTTTACAATTTTAAGGAATGAGCCTTATCATCATAGATAATTATCAGTGTGCTTTTAAAATCTCTTTCCGTTTTTTTAATTGTACATCTAGATCTTTAATTGTGTTTTTAACAGCCAATTCGTAATTCTTTTCATTTGAAGCTGCAAAAATTCGAGGACCAGGTAAACTCAATTCCATTTTACAAACTTTGCCTTTTCCGGTAGGATCATTTTCATGTTCAAAATTAACTTCGGCTTTAATAATCCATTCATATTTCTCGCCAAGTTTTGATAATTTTTTAGTAACATATGCATTCATAGCTTCGCTTGTTGCCATATGCAAGTATTGAATATTTATAGTCATAATATTGTATGTTTTAAAATTAATAGCTGTTTAAAAATAACACTCTTTTTTTTATTTTCAACTGACAATTATCATAGCAAATAAAAGTTAATTTAAAAGTTGATTATTGAAAAAATGGCTACACATTTTCATTATTTCGTAATGTCCTTTATCATTATAATGAATACCATCATTCATAAAACAATCTTTATCTAAATTTTTAGAAAAATCGATAAAATAATTCTCCTTATTTTTACAATGATTAATTAAAACTTGCTGAAAACTCCTTATACATTCTGAATAATCTTCACTAATAAAATTAACTTCATTAAGATTAAATGACGGTGTTGGGATACCAATAATAGGGATACTATTAGCATATATAGCTTGCTTTGTCATGGCATAGATATTTGAAACAATGAATTCATCCTTCAAACCAAACCACAGGTCGTTGGTGCCGCCAAAAATGAGCGTATGCGTTGGTTTAAAATCATTTAACGCATTCATTAACCTTGCCAGCATCCCCGAAGTGGTATCGCCATTAATACCATAGTTAAACACCTCAATACCTAACTCTATTTCAAGTAAATTGGTCCATCGTTTTGATGACTCCGTTTCATATCCGTAGGTTAAACTATCACCTATACAAAGTAGTTTTATGGCGCTCATTTATTCAAAAATTATCTTGTCATTATTTTCAAACCATTGTTTATAAAAGGGTTGGTGAATTTTCTCTATACTATTGCGTTTAACCTTAAATGTTGGCGTAGTTAAACCATTATCAACATTCCAATCTTCTTTCATAATAATCACCTTTTCAATTTTTTCGTGTTTTTCAATATTTTTATTCACCTGATTAACGGTTGCTATTAAACCTGCACTTAACTCTTTTGTTGACTTTGATTTTCCTAATTCAGATAAGGTGATTAATGCAATGGGCTGAGGAATACCGGTCCCTACGATACATATTTGTTCAATATCTGTATTTTTTGACATATCCAATTCCAAAGGAGCTGGAGAAATATATTTTCCTTTATCTGTTTTAAACTGATCTTTTACTCTTCCGGTAATCGTTAAAAAACCATCATGATCGTATTCTCCAATATCACCAGTTTTAAAATAGCCCTGTTCATCAAAAACAGCCGCTGTAATTTTTGGTTCTTTAAAATACCCTTTAAACATACAAGCGTTTTTAATACAAATTTCGCCTTCTGCTGATAGTTTAGTATTTATATTTTTTAGAGGTTTACCAACGGTTCCAACCTTGTTTGTTTCAGGCATATTCCAATGAGATACACAACAGTCTTCGGTCATACCATATACTTGCAAAATCTCAATCCCAATGGATTTAAACCAACGCATTAAGCTAGGTGCTAAAGGAGCCGCCCCTGACAAAACAAATTTCGTTTTTTTTAAACCTAATTTCTGCTGCAATTTCTTTTTTATTACTGAATTAAGGATTGGTGTTCTTAGTAATATGGTTAATTTTTTCTGCGGAATTTTTTCTAAAATTTTTTCTTGAAATTTTGTCCAGATTCGTGAAACAGCAAAAAAGCCAAAAGGTTGCGTTTTTTCTAAATCTTCAGCAAACGTTTCAAGAGATTCTGGAAAACTTACTTGAGCTCCTGAAATAAAACACACGGTTTCTAGCACGCGCTCTGCTACATGCGCTATGGGCAAATAGGAAAAAAAACGTGCCTGATTGGGTGTTTGATATGAATTTATTAAGTAATACGAACTTATCATAAAGTTTTCTACCGTATGCATAACACCTTTGGGGGTTCCAGTAGTTCCTGACGTATAAATAATAGTATGCAAACCATCAGGCTTTTGATTATATACCGTTTCAAGTTTTTGACCCTCTTCAACAATGTCCTCCCAAATCTGTCCTTCTTTAACATTGTAAAGACTTGTAGAAATTTTAGGAATCTCAGGAATACCTGATTTTTGTAATTCAAAATTATCAAGTTTACCTATAATAATGGCTTTCGATTCACTATGTTCTAAAATTTGATGAATTGAATGGGCATTTAAAGTTGGATATATGGGAATAGAAACATGACCAGCCATCATGATAGCCAAATCAGACATATGCCAATGCGCACAATTTTTTGAAAGTAATGCAATATGACTGCGTTCTGAAAAATTATGGGATTTTAATACATAAGCTATCTTTCTAGCCTGAATACCTACCTCAGAAAATGAATAACTAATGATTTTCCCATCAATAGGCTGATTTAAAAAAATAGCATTAGGCGTTGTTGTCTCCCAATGTAAAAAAGCTTCTAAAGGTGAATTAAATTTTAACATCGATTTTTGGTTGGTTAAAAAACTAAATATAAGTAAAGTTGAAACCAAATAAAAACAATATTAAAAAACCAGTTATTACCAGATGTTAATTCTTTTCTTTAAACTTATCGAAATCTGATTTTTCCTCTACTTTTGGGAAACTGTTGTTTGTCATATCAGTATCTGCAAATTCAAAATTAGGGTCTAAATTGACTTTAACCACTTCTTTATCTTTAACAAACGTCCTCTTTATTTCTGATTCATTTAATCGCCAAACTTGAGCTGGTAATTTGTCTATTTCAGTTGTTCCATCCTTAAAAACCCATTCTACAGTGACTGGCATTACAAGTCCGCCTACATTTTTTATAGTCACTTCATAAATATTTTTTCCAGATAGTTGTTTACGCAATTCTGGCTCATTGAGTCTTGATAAAAATCCGCCATAACTTTCATCTGGTGTTGAAGCCACGGTTATAACCTCTGGACCACTTGAAAAATCTTTAGCTTTTTCACCTGCGTTTTCACCTTCAATCTTCATTTTCACATTCTTACTTTGATCTTCAATATTGAGTTTTTCTTCATACACTTTAAACCATTTTACATTTGACAACTCCATATCCACATTATCGGTAGTAAAAAACCAACCTCTAAAAAACCAATCTAAATCTACAGCAGTCGCATCTTCAAGAGTTCTAAACAAATCGCCTGGATTTGGGTGCTTATATTTCCATCTGTTACAATATTCTTTAAAAGCTTGGTCAAAAAGTTCTTTTCCAACAATAGAATGTCGCAACATTTGAAGGCCAACAGTTGGTTTCTGATAAAAATTACTTCCAAATTGACTAAATAACTCATCATCTGAAGTCGTCATAATAGGCCTCATTATACTTTTATCTCCAGACATATAAGGTACAACACTTTTGGGTGTGGTGCTGTTAAAATCTGGATAGCGTTCTGCTAAAGTTCTCTGATGAATAAACGTATTTAAACCTTCATCCATCCACATCCATTTACGCTCATCGGAACTTATAATCATGGGGAACCAATTATGTCCCACTTCATGCACTATTGTACTAATCATGCCTTGTTTGGCTCTATCACTCATCGTTCCGTTTTTTGGTCGACCTCCGTTAAAACTAATCATAGGAAACTCCATCCCAATATTCGATGTATTTACCGAAATTGCTACTGGGTAAGGGTATTCAAACGTGGATTCTGAATACACTTCTAATGCATTAACAACAGCTTTTGTAGACTCTTCTCTCCAAACAGGTAAGCCTTCTTTAGGATAAAAAGACATAGCCATAGTTGTATGATCTGAAAATTTTACAGCTTGCGCATCCCACATAAACTTTCTGGATGATGCAAATGAGAAATCCCTAACATTGGTGGCTTTAAATTTCCAAGTTTTTAATTTTTTTGATTTTGTTTTCTCATTAGATACTGCTTCTTCTTTGGTAACAATTAAGACAGGTTTGTCAAACGATGTCCTAGCTTCTTGCAATCTTTCTTGTTGGTTTTTTGTAAGTACTTCTGAGGGATTTTGTAATTGGCCTGTAGAGGCTATCAAATGATCTGCAGGTACTGTAATATCCACTTCATAATTTCCGAATTCCAAGGCAAACTCACCTAATCTTTGAAACTGTTGATTTTGCCAACCTTCAGTATCATTGTAAACAGCCATTCTGGGGAACCAATGTGCTATTAAATACACCGTATTATCATCCTCTGGAAAATACTCATAACCTTCTCTCGACAACATAAACATACTTCTATCGGTAATTGGATACGACCACCCTATAGAAAAACTCATAGACTCCCCTGCTTTTAACGGTTGGTCTAGAAGTACTTTCATCATGGTATTATTAACCAAAGATTTTATTGAACTACCATTAACATCTTTAATATATTTGATGGTATAACCAGCAGGAAAATCGATAGCTCTGGTAAGAAATTGCATTTGGCGTGTACTTATACCATCCTTAATATCGTTTAAAGATCCAAAATCTTCACTTCCTTTTTTATTGATATTCTGTTCTAACTGAATCCATAAATAGCTCAAATCATCAGGAGAATTATTGTAATAAGTTATCGTTTCTTCTCCCGAAATGGTGTTTGTAGGTTCATCTAAACGCACTTTTATTTTATAATCGGCACGTTGTTGCCAATAATCTTTTCCTGGGGCACCACTAGCAGACCTATACGTATTTGGTTGATCGACCATATTATCAATAGGTTCAAACTTTCCTTGCCAAGGCTTAGTTTGTGATTGAAGATTTAATGCAAAAATAGAAGTAAAGCAAACTATGAGAATCGATTTCATTTAAGGTGGAATTAAATTAAATTGCTAAAGATAATAAGATATCTATTTTAGGTTAATTTTTTTTAAGTTAAAATTCAGAGTTAAATTTTAAATCCTAATTTTGTTAAAAAAGATTCAAAACCAAATCTGTATGCAACTCGTTTTCGCTACCAATAACCTTAACAAATTAAAAGAAGTAAAAACTCTGATTCCAGACCATATAAAATTGCTTAGCCTTGAAGATATTGGATGTTTTGAAGATATTCCAGAAACACAAAACACTATTGAAGGTAATGCTATTCAAAAAGCAACCTACATCAAGGAGACTTATGGTTATGACTGTTTTGCTGATGATACAGGATTAGAAGTTAATGCTTTAAATGGAGCACCTGGTGTTTATTCGGCACGATTTGCTGGAGAGCAACGAAATAGTGAAGACAACACCAATAAATTGCTTAATTTACTTGAAGGAAACACCGACAGAACTGCTCAATTTAAAACCGTTATCGCCTTAACTATTAATAACGAAACACATACATTTACAGGGATTTGCGAAGGTAAAATTACCAAAACTAAGTCTGGACGCAAAGGTTTTGGCTATGATCCTGTTTTTAAACCAAATGGCTATAAACAAACATTTGCTGAGATGGATTTAAAATTGAAAAACACCATAAGTCATCGTGGTAAAGCTATATCTTTATTAGTTAAATATTTCAATTTATAACCTATTCATTTTCTAAAGGAAAAAACAATAAAGTTATTGCTTGTTAATTTTCTTTATAGTACTTTTAATTTATGACAGACGTAGAAATAGAAGAAGAAAATGCAGCCATTACAAGAGCTTATAAAGAGCTTTTAAAAGTTAGCTATACAACACTTTCTGATGACGACAAGAAACTGATTAGAAGCGCATTTGATGTAGCGCTTGATGGTCATAAAAACCAACGTAGACGTTCTGGCGAAGCTTATATATTTCATCCGCTCGCAGTGGCAAGAATTGTAGCTAAAGAAATAGGCTTAGATGCCACCTCTATTGCTGCAGCCTTGTTGCATGATGTGGTTGAAGATTGTGATGACTATTCTATTGTAGATATAGAGCGGCTTTTTGGAAATACAGTAGCTAAAATTGTTGATGGTTTAACCAAAATTTCATCATTAAGCAAAGACCAAGACATGGATGTGTCTTTACAGGCAGAGAATTTTCGTAAAATGCTGCTTACGCTAAATGATGATGTACGAGTTATTATTATAAAAATTGCGGATAGGCTGCATAACATGCAAACAATGGATGCCATGCGTCCTGATAAGCAAGTTAAAATAGCATCTGAAACGCTCTATATATACGCTCCTCTAGCCCATAGAATTGGTCTGTACAACATCAAGACCGAACTTGAAGATTTAGGATTAAAATATACAGAACCTGAAGTTTACAACGATATTCTTTATAAAATCAAAGAAAGTAAAGAAGAACAAGATTTTTACATTAAAGAATTTAGTCAGGTTATACAAACTTCTTTAGATAAAGAAAATCTTCATTACACCATTAAAGGAAGACCAAAATCCATTTTTTCTATTAGAAGAAAAATGCTAAAACAAGGAGTGTCTTTTGATGAAGTCTATGATAAATTTGCTATTAGAATTATTTACAAAAGTGATTTTGCTAATGAAAAGTTTTTAGCTTGGAAAATCTATTCTATTGTCACAGATCACTTTAGACCGAACCCTGTTAGATTAAGAGATTGGATTTCATCGCCTAAATCCACAGGATACGAAGCACTTCATATTACAGTCATGGGACCTAAAGGCAGATGGGTTGAAGTTCAAATACGTAGCGAACGTATGAATGAAATTGCTGAAAAAGGATATGCTGCTCATTATAAATACAAACAAGACACCGAAAAGGAAGACAACTTAGAAAGCTGGATTAACAAATTACAAGAAGCGCTTGAAAACCCTGATACGAATGCTGTTGATTTTGTTGAACAATTTAAACTCAACCTCTATTCAAAAGAAATTTTTGTTTTTACCCCGAAAGGAGAATTAAAATCATTACCAAAAGGCGCTACAGCATTAGACTTCGCTTTCAATATCCATTCAGAAGTAGGCCTAAAAACACGAGGCGCTAAAGTAAATGGTAAACTCGTGCCTTTAAGTCATGAACTTCAAAGCGGCGATCAAGTAGATATTTTAACTTCAGAAAGTGCGAAGCCCAACGCTAACTGGTTGGACTATGCGACAACAGCCAGAGCCAGAAGTAAAATAAAATCTGCCCTTAAAGAAGATAAAAAACGTATTGGTGAAGAAGGAAAAGAAATTTTAAGAAGAAAACTAAAGCAACTTAAAATTACTTTAAACGAATCTAGCGTCAATGAACTCGTGAGTTTTTTCAAGCTAAAAACTAGTCTGGATTTATTTTACAGAGTTGGTATTGGTACTATTGATAATACCATGCTAAAAGACTTTGCTTCAAAAAGAAGTAATGCCTTGATGAGTTTTATTAAAAATAAAATCACCAGAAAGGCTAATATTAAAAAAGAAGATTTAGAGAAAGAAGAAGTAACAGCCAACTATGATTCTCTTGTTTTCGGTAAAGAAGAAGAAAAATTAGACTATAAATTAGCTAATTGCTGTAACCCTATTCCAGGTGATGAAGTATTTGGGTTCCTAACGGTAACCGAAGGCATTAAAGTGCATAAAAAAAACTGTCCAAATGCGGTTAGTTTACAATCTAATTATGCCTATAGAATCATGTCTGCTAAATGGATTGATTCATCTCAACAAGAATTTTTGGTTCAAATTAATATAACAGGAATTGACCATTTAGGCTTAGTCAATGATATCACAAAAGAGATTTCTTCTAACATGCATGTTAACATGAAAAGTCTAAGTTTTGAAAGTGACGATGGCTTGTTTAAAGGAAAAATTAGTGTTATCGTTAAAAATAATACACTTGTTAAGAAATTGTTAGAAAAACTTAAAAAAATTAATGGAATAGATA
>TARA_R110002033_G_scaffold2080_3_pt1 | contig 13935 bp, 8 predicted proteins | sample TARA_R110002033 | Tara Oceans TARA_R110002033 (sample SAMEA4397051) | marine metagenome | biome: Polar Biome; feature: [SRF] surface water layer (ENVO:00010504); material: water (ENVO:00002006), including particulate matter (ENVO:01000060) such as... | depth 5 m
ACTTATCCTTGGAACATGACTCTGGGCGCTATCCAAGATATGAAACTAATTGAAAAATTAGGAAACCAAATGGGGAAGCAGAGTGCACGCTTAGGCATACAATTTAATTTTGGGCCTGTTGTAGATATTAATACAAACCCAAACAATCCTATCATTGGCTTTAGATCTTTTGGTGAAGATAAAATAAACGTGGCAAATAGAGCGGTGGCGTTGATGAAAGGTTTTCAAAACCAAGGTATTTATGCTACTGCCAAGCATTTCCCTGGGCATGGTGATACCGAAACTGATTCTCATAAAGGATTACCAACGGTTAATTTTTCGAAGGAACGCTTAGAAGAAGTAGAATTTTATCCTTACCGAGAAATGATTAAAGAGGGACTTTCCTCTGTAATGGTGGCACACTTAAATGTTCCTAGTTTAGAGTCGCGTCCTAATTACCCTTCCTCAATTTCTTATGAGGTTGTAACCAATATTTTGAAGAAAGATTTAGGCTTTAAAGGTCTGATATTTACTGATGCTTTAAATATGAAGGCCGCTAGTAATTATAAAAATCCGGGCGAAATTGATTTGGCTGCTTTCTTAGCTGGAAATGATATTCTGCTATTTTCTGAAGATGTACCATTAGCTATTGCTCTTTTGAGGAATGCGTATAATGATAAAGTCATTACTGAGAAGAGATTGGCGTTCTCAGTAAAGAAAATTTTAAAATACAAGTATATTGCTGGTTTTAGTAAATTAAAACCTATCGACACAACTAATTTGGTTCAAGATCTAAATGATTTTCAAAATGATGCTTTGCAATATGAGTTATTCGAAAATGCTTTAACAGTTTTGAAAAATAAGGAAGCCATTTTACCAATAAAAAATCTAGAATCTAAACAAATTGCTTACGTTAAAATAGGAGACGGTAATAATATTGATTTTGTCAAAACATTAAAAAAATATGCTGATGTCACAGTTGTAGAGGAAGACAACTTAGATGCTTTACAGCAAAAACTCCGTAACTTCAATACAGTTATAGTAGGGTACCACAAATCAGATGCTCCTTGGAAAAGTTATAGTTTCAATAATTCAGAATTAGCGAAATTAGATTTTATAACCCGTAATAATAATGCGATTGGCACTGTGTTTGCGAATCCCTACTCATTGCTAGATGTTCGCGATTTTACAGCAATAAACGGGCTAATTGTTTCGTATCAAAATAGTGCTGTTGCTCAGAAAGTATCAGCTGAATTGATTTTTGGAGCTATTGGTTCTAAAGGGAAATTACCAGTCACTATTTCTTCTGAGTTCAAAACCAACTTTGGACTAGAGACAGAGAAACTTGATATCCTGGGTTTTGCGACTCCAGAGAGTGTGGGAATGAATTCGGCGGTATTAGGTAAAATTACTGATCTTGCTCAAAAAGCGATTTCTGGAAAGATGGCTCCTGGTATGCAGGTTTTGGTAGCCAGAAAAGGAAAGGTAGTTTATCAAAAGTCTTTTGGTAACCTTACTTACAGCAATAGTCCTATGGTGAATGACACAACATTATATGACGTAGCATCGTTGACAAAGATTTTAGCAACGCTGCCAAATGCAATGCTGCAATATGATCGAAAAAATATCGATATGACGACCACTTTGGGCCAGATGTTATCAATATTTCAAGATACAGATAAAGCGGCAATTCCTTTCAAAGATTTATTATCACACTACGCTAGATTGAAAGCTTGGATACCGTTCTATAGAGCGACAATTAGTAGTAAAGGAGATCCTTTAACAACATATTACAGAACAAGCTCTCAACTAGATTTTTCTACTAAAGTTGCTGATAATTTGTATTTACGCAATGACTATCAAGATACCATAGTAAAAATTATAGCTGAAAGTAAATTGATGCCTGAGAAAAAATATCGGTATAGCGATTTTACCTTTATTATTTTAAAAAATTATATCGAAAAATTAACGGGGCAATCTCTTGATGTTTTAAGTGATGAAATATTGTTTAAGCCTCTAGGTGCTAACCACACTATGTATAACCCTCTAAAAAAGTTTAACAAGAACGGAATTGCACCTACTGAAATTGATACTTACTACAGGCATCAATTAATTCAAGGTTATGTGCATGATATGGGAGCCGCCATGGAAGGTGGAGTAGGTGGTCATGCTGGCATTTTTTCTAATAGTATGGACGTTGCTAAGATTATGCAAATGTACTTACAGAAGGGTAGCTACGGTGGACATCATTATTTCTCAGAGAAAACTTTTGACGATTTCAACACCTGTTACTTTTGCATGGAAGGAAATAGAAGAGGTGTAGGTTTTGATAAACCCCAATTAGGTGAGAGTGGTCCCACTTGTGGTTGTGCATCCATGACTAGCTTTGGGCATACTGGATTTACTGGAACAATGGCATGGGCTGATCCAGAAAAAGAAATAGTATATGTTTTTCTTTCGAATAGAACCTATCCTGATAGTGGTACTAACAAGTTATCGAGAGAAAATATCAGAGAAGATATTCAGCAGCTTATTTACGAGTCGTTACAAGATTAAAGAATTGTTTCTAAACGCACTAATGCATTTGATTTTTTATAATGTGATTTAATTTTGATATTTATCATACCCCTTATGGTTTAAACAAACTTGTATCGTGTCTTTAAAATAGAACAGTTTTGTGTAAAAGGAAGTAAACTTTCCTCTGTAAGATGCTTTTTAGCATTTAATTAATGCCAAAAATATGCTCTTTTACTTAATTTTATTAAAAATGATTTATAATGAAGATACTGCAGAAAAACAACCAACATTCTTGCTGTGGGCAAGATGAGGATTCACATAAAGAATCAAATAAAAATCATAGCGAAGCTCATGATGGCCATGATCATAATCATGATATAGGCGATGAAAGTTTGTGGATTATATTTCTACCAGCAATTGTTAGCTTAATCTTATTGGCTACAGCGATTGTTTTTGACAATTTCTTGACACAATCTTGGTTTCAAGGATACGTGAGAGTGATTTGGTACGTAATTGCTTATATTCCAGTAGGATTGCCCGTTTTGAAAGAATCAATTGATAGTGCTAGAAAAGGGGATGTTTTCTCTGAGTTTTTATTAATGAGTATTGCTACTATTGGTGCTTTTGCGATAGGAGAATATCCAGAAGGTGTCGCTGTAATGTTGTTTTATGCTGTGGGTGAAATATTTCAAGGTATTGCTGTGCAAAGAGCAAAAAAAGATATAAAAAGTTTGTTAGATCAGCGTCCTGATGAAGTTACAGTTATAGAAAATGGAAAGTCTAAAGTTGTTAAGGCAGCTTTGGTAAATATTGGTTCTATAATTCAATTGAAAGCGGGTGAAAAATTAGGCTTAGATGGAATTTTACTTTCTGATTCCGCCTCATTTAATACGGCTGCTTTAACTGGTGAAAGTGTCCCTGAAACAAAGAAAAAGAATGCTACAGTTTTGGCAGGTATGATCAATGGGAATACAGTAGCTCTTGTAAAAGTTACCACAGCATACGAGGATAGTAAATTGTCTAAAATTCTAGAGATGGTGCAAGATGCTACTTCAAAAAAGGCCCCGACAGAATTGTTCATTAGAAAATTTGCAAATGTTTATACTCCTATTGTTGTTTTTCTCGCAATCGGAATCTGCTTAATACCGATGTTTTTTGTTTCGAATTATATTTTTTCAGATTGGTTGTATAGAGCGTTGGTTTTTCTGGTGATTTCGTGCCCGTGTGCTTTAGTTATTTCAATTCCTTTAGGATATTTTGGAGGAATTGGTGCAGCAAGTAAAAACGGGATCTTATTTAAAGGGAGCAACTTTCTCGATTTAATGGCTACAATTCAAAATGTGGTGATGGATAAAACGGGAACCTTAACAGAAGGAGTTTTCAAAGTACAAGAAATTGTATTGGACTCCGCTTTCGATCAAAACGAAATCTTACAGTTAGTAAATGCCCTAGAAAGTCAAAGTTCTCACCCAATAGCTACGGCAATACATGAAAAAGTAGGTGTAGTCGATCCAGGAATTAAAATGACTGATGTAGAAGAAATTCCTGGTCATGGACTACGTGCTTTAGTAAATGGGAAGGAGTTACTAGTAGGAAATTTTAAATTGATGGAAAAATTTGAAATTCAGCACAAAATAGTACATGAAACCATTGTAAACACGCTGATCGCTATAGCTTATAACAATCAATTTGTAGGATACATTACAATTGCAGATGTCATCAAGACTGATGCCGCATTAGCAATAACAAAATTAAAAAATCTAGGAATTTCTATTACCATGTTAAGTGGTGACAAGAACACAGTTGTTCAAGATGTAGCAAATAAATTGGGGATTACAAAAGCTTATGGTGGACTTCTGCCAGAAGGAAAGGTCGAAAAAGTAAACGAACTTTTGGCTAGAAAACAAACGGTTGCTTTTGTAGGCGATGGTGTAAATGATGCTCCGGTAGTTGCGTTGAGCACTGTAGGTATTGCAATGGGAGGTTTAGGAAGTGATGCAACAATTGAAACGGCTGATGTTGTTATTCAAGATGATAAACCAAGCAAAATCGCTACCGCCATAGTAATTGCTAAACAGACAAAAAAAATAGTTTGGCAAAATATCACAATGGCATTTATTGTTAAAGCAGCAGTTTTAATCTTAGGAGCTGGTGGTCTCGCTACAATGTGGGAAGCTGTTTTTGCAGATGTGGGTGTCGCTCTACTAGCGATATTAAATGCAGTGCGTATTCAGCGAATGAAATTCTAAGAATTTAAATATAAATGTTAAAAACCAAAGGGAATAGCTTGCTTTTCCTTAATTTCGTTCTACTTAAAATACATACATGAGAATTGCAATCGTTTGTTATCCTACCTTTGGAGGAAGTGGTGTAGTCGCTACAGAATTAGGACTTGAATTAGCACGCCAAGGGCATGAAATACACTTCATAACATATAGTCAGCCAGTGCGTTTAGCACTTTTGAATCCAAACGTTCATTACCATGAGGTAAACGTACCTGAATATCCATTATTTCACTACCAGCCTTATGAGTTAGCCTTGTCAAGCAAGTTAGTTGATATGGTTAAGTTGCATAAAATTGAAATTTTACACGTACACTATGCAATTCCGCATGCTTATGCTGGATACATGGCCAAGCAAATGCTTAAAAGTGAAGGTATCGAAATTCCTATGGTAACAACTTTACACGGAACAGATATTACTCTTGTTGGTAATCATCCCTTTTATAAACCCGCAGTGAGTTTTAGTATCAATAAATCAGATGTGGTAACATCAGTATCTAAAAGCTTAAAAGAAGATACTTATAAGTTATTCAACATTAAAAAGGACATTCACGTTATTCCTAATTTTATCGAATTAGATAAAAATACGACTGACCCTACAATACCTTGCAACCGATCTGTGATGGCTCAAGGTGGCGAACGTATTATTACCCACATTAGTAATTTTCGAAAAGTAAAACGCATTCCAGATATCGTTAAAATTTTCTACCAAATTCAGAAAGAAATTCCAGCTAAATTAATGATGGTTGGAGATGGTCCTGAGAAAGAAGTAGCAGAAGCTTTATGTCAAGAATTAGGTATCGCCAATAAAGTGATCTTTTTTGGTAACAGTAATGAAATCGATAAGATATTAAGCTATACAGATTTGTTTTTACTACCTTCAGAAACAGAAAGCTTTGGTTTGGCTGCATTAGAAGCGATGGCTTGGGGGGTTCCAGTAATCTCTAGTAATTCTGGAGGGTTGCCTGAAGTAAACTTTGAAGGAGTTTCAGGTTTTCTTAGTGATGTAGGAGATGTTGATGCGATGGCACAAAATGCAATTAAGATCTTGGAAGACGACTTAACATTATGCGAGTTTAAAAGAAATGCACTTACGGTGGCACAAAAGTTTGATATTAAAAATATTCTACCTTTATATGTCGAAATTTATGAGGAGGCAATCAAGAAATACTCTAAGTAAAATAGTTCAATTATAACCATTAAAAAAGCCACTATTTCTAGTGGCTTTTTCAATAAATCTAATCTTGATATTAGAACTGGTATTTGATTCCAAGTGCGATATCTGGTCCAAAGTCTTTATCAATGTTATCTGTAAAATAAACTTCTGGTCTAAAGTCTAAAGATAATAACAATGGAATGTCAAAGTTGTACTCAATTCCTATGTCTCCAGCTGCAAATAAATAAGTGTAGCTATCTTTATCTCTACCGTTATTAAATCCCTTGTCATAACTAGCGTTAGCTAATCCACCACCTACACCAGCATACCAGTTGAAGCCACCATCGATATTCCATACCCATTGGTATAATCCTGCTAGTTTAACTGCATCATAGTTATTGCTATTTCTCCAACCTAAATCTAGTTCTAATCTATTATTATCACCTAAACCTCTTTGATATGTAACTTCTCCACCAAATCCGTCATTGTCACCCAAACGTAGTCCAAGTGCATTCTTTGAAATTTCTTGTGCTTGAGCCGTAAAAGCTAATCCAACTACCATTATAGCTGATAAAATAAGTTTCTTCATAATCATCTTTGTTTTTTTTACAAAACTAAGTTAATAAAGAAGTCGTTCTCTTATGCTTAAATGATCATTTGTTATGGAACTATCATTTTTTAATTTCAATATTTCAGTAAGTAGTTGTTAATCAGTATTTAAGGTTATTTTTGATTTTTAACAGTTGTTTGGCTTAAATGCTGGTACGTTAAGTGCTCTATTTCCATAAAATTGTCGTCTTCTATATAATCACTTTCTTTATAGTGATACAGTTTCCACCGTTTATTATTGTACTCTAAGGCAGTTAAATTTTCTACCCAATCTCCAGAGTTTAAGTAGAGTGTGCTTCCATGATTATTCTCTTTCAGTATTATTTTAGGTTCGTGAATGTGACCACATAACACGTAATCGTACTTTTGTTCAATGGCAAGGTCAGTAGCTGTTTCCTCAAAATCAGAAATATGCTTGACCGCTTTTTTTACACTAGCTTTTATTTTTTTCGAAAAAGAATAGGGTTCTTTACCTAGTTTTTTAAGAAACCAGTTGATAAGCCGATTGAACAAAATCAGGTAATCATACCCTTTGCCTCCTAGTTTCGCAATCCATTTGGCATGATGCACCGATGCATCAAAAATATCTCCGTGAAAAATCCATGCTTTTTTTCCGTCTAGGTCCAGTACTAGCTTGTCTAGTAGCGATATATTACCCAAGTTCATGTCGCTAAACTTGCGTAACATTTCATCGTGATTTCCGGTGATGTAATACACTTTTGTACCTTTAGACGCAAGACTCATGATTTTTTGAATAATCTTTAAATGTGTGCCAGGGAAGTAAGATTTTCTAAATTGCCAAATATCAATAATGTCTCCGTTAAGAATCAATGTTTTTGGCTTAATACTAGATAAATATTTATTCAATTCGACAGCATGACTGCCATAAGTACCTAAATGAATATCAGAGAGGACAACTAATTCAACTTTTCGTTTTTTCACCAGTTTGTATTTTGGAGTTTTACAAATTAATCGAATTAAAAAGACTGCTATTTAAAATTAAGGTTATTAATTTAACTTTATTATTAAGTAAAAGATAAATTTTATTAGTGTAAATAGTAAAACTTTAAACCGTAATCTTTTAAACTTTGAACTAAAATATTACATTTGTTCAAAACTAGAAATAATGGCAGGAAATAGCTACGGCACACTATTTAAAATCACCACTTTTGGAGAATCACATGGTGAAGCTTTAGGAGGTATCATAGACGGTTGTCCGTCAGGAATCACAATAGATTTAGCAGCAATACAGTTAGAAATGTCTAGGAGAAAACCGGGACAATCTGCAATTGTAACCCAACGAAAAGAACCAGATGATGTACAGTTTTTATCCGGTATTTTTGAAGGTAAAACGACAGGTACTCCAATAGGGTTTATCATCCCAAATACAAACCAAAAGTCGGATGATTATTCTCATATAAAAGACAACTATAGACCAAGCCATGCTGATTATGTTTATGATCAAAAATATGGTACACGCGATTATCGCGGAGGAGGAAGAAGCTCTGCGCGTGAAACGGCTAGTAGAGTAGTAGCAGGTGCTATCGCTAAACAAATTTTACCTGAGATCAAAATCAATGCCTACACTTCTTCTGTGGGAGACATATTTTTAGAAAAACCATACCAAGATTTAGACTTTTCGAAAATAGAAAGTAACCCTGTTCGTTGTCCTGATGAAGCTTCTGCCGTTAAAATGGAAGAATACATTCGTGAGATTCGCAAGCAAGGCGACACAGTAGGAGGAACAGTTACTTGTGTAATCCAAAATGTGCCAATAGGTTTAGGCGAACCTGTTTTTGACAAGCTTCATGCTGAGCTAGGAAAAGCAATGCTATCGATAAATGCGGTAAAAGGTTTTGAATATGGTAGCGGTTTTTGTGGTGCTAAAATGAAGGGAAGTGATCATAATGATTTATATAATCCTGACGGAACTACAAAAACAAACTTATCTGGAGGAATTCAAGGTGGAATTAGCAACGGAATGGACATTTACTTTAGAGTAGCTTTTAAACCAGTTGCGACAATTATGCAAAAACAAGAATCACTAGACAATAAAGGAAATATCACCGAGATGACTGGAAAAGGACGTCATGATCCTTGTGTTGTTCCTCGTGCAGTGCCTATTGTGGAAGCAATGGCAGCGATGGTATTAGCAGATTTCTATTTAATCAATAAAACGTATTCTGAAGAAATTTAAAGCAAGATTACCAGGTGCATTTTACCAAAATGCAAAAACCAAAACTCAAATAATTTTTTAAAAACCAAATGCACACAAAACCAGAAAAGAAGGCGTCAATTTTATCTAATTTGACGACACAAATCCTAATTGCCATGTTATTAGGAGGGATATTAGGAATAATCATTCACAATACAATTTCACCTGAGACTGCTCTAGTATTTAGTGAAAAAATAAAAATCTTAGCGACTGTGTTTATTCGCTTAGTTCAAATGATTATTTCCCCACTAGTTTTTACTACACTTGTTGTAGGTATTGCTAAATTAGGGAATGTAAGTACCGTAGGTCGAATTGGAGGAAAAGCTTTAGGATGGTTCTTTACAGCATCGTTTATTTCTCTTTTACTAGGGATGTTTTTTGTAAACGTACTTCAACCAGGTGAAGGATTGAACTTATCAAATGTTGATTTAACTTCAGCGTCTGATGTTGCTGAAAAAACTAAAAGTATTTCTTTCGAAAATTTTATCGAACACATTGTTCCCAAGAGTATTTTTGAAGCTATGGCTACAAATGAAATTCTGCAAATTGTAGTATTCTCTATTTTCTTCGGATTAGCAGCTGCTTCAATTGGTGAATACGCTAAGCCTGTAGTGAACGCATTAGATAAGACATCACATATTATCCTTAAAATGGTGAATTATGTAATGAATTTTGCTCCTATTGGAGTTTTTGGAGCGATTGCAGGAGTATTTGCTGTTCGTGATTTTCAAGAATTAGCGATTACGTATTTCAAATTTTTCGGATCATTTTTAATTGGTATTGCCTCTCTTTGGGTATTATTAATTGCTGTTGGTTACTTATTTTTGAAGAGTAGAATGACAGTGCTTTTAAAACGTATTGTGAGTCCGTTGATCATTGCTTTTGGTACGACTAGTAGTGAGGCAGTTTTTCCTAAGCTAACAGAAGAATTAGAGCGCTTTGGTGTAAAAGATAAAATCGTTTCTTTCATGTTACCTCTTGGTTACTCCTTCAATCTTGACGGAAGTATGATGTACATGACTTTTGCTAGTATTTTTATTGCACAAGCTTATGGGGTACACTTAGATTTGGGTACACAATTAACGATGCTACTTGTTTTAATGCTGACAAGTAAAGGTATTGCTGGTGTTCCAAGGGCTAGTTTAGTAGTTGTAGCTGCAACCTGTGGAATGTTTGACATTCCTATTGAAGGAATCGCATTAATCTTGCCTATTGACCACTTTTGTGATATGTTTAGAAGTGCAACTAACGTTTTAGGTAATGCTTTAGCGACATCAGTTGTAGGGCAGTGGGAAGAAGGTAATGACGAAGTTGTTACGGCAGAATAAAGAAACCTTAAACTAAAATATATCAAGAACTCCTCCATCGTGAGGAGTTTTTTTTTGCTGTAAATTGAAGTAATTTGTGTTAAAAATATTGATATGCAAGCTTATCTCTTTATTTATTGCTAGATTGTAATCCTTAAACGGTGCACAATCAATATTAACTGCCGTTCTAACAAAAATTGATTAAAATAAATTTATGAAGAAACTGGCTCTACATTGGAAAATCTTAATTGCAATGGCTTTAGGATTACTGTTTGGCATCATTATGAAAAACTTAGCCTTTAACCAATTTGTAGTTGACTGGATTAAACCATTTGGTACCATTTTTATCAACTTGTTAAAGATGATTGCTGTTCCGTTAATCGTCGTTTCTCTAATTGTAGGACTGAGTGATTTAAAAGATATTGCCAAGATTTCTAAATTAGGAGGGCGTACTGTTCTATTTTATTTATGTTCGACAGTTATTGCTATCACTGTAGGTCTAGGTTTAGCTAACTTAATTAAACCTGGAAGTTATATCAATGAGAGTTCTAGAATTTCTCTTCTCGAAAGTTTCTCGGTAGATGCAAATCAAAAGATTGCTCTAGCAGAACAAGCGAAAACAAGTGGTCCTCTCCAACCTTTAGTTGATATTGTTCCTGATAACTTTTTTGCTGCTTTAAGTGATAATGGAAGCATGCTAAAAGTAATTTTGTTTGTCATTCTTATTGGGATTGGTCTTATTTTAATCGAAGAAGAAAAAGCCAAACCAGTTGTAGATTTCTTTAAAGGCTTAAATGATGTCATTATGAAGATTATTGATATCATTATGGTTTTCTCTCCAATAGGTGTTTTTGCTTTAATGGCGGCATTAATGGCTGAAATTCCTGATTTTAGTACCTTGGGTGCCTTGGGGATATATGGTTTAACGGTATTGATTGGGCTGGCATTTATGGTCTTCGTATTTTATCCTTCCTTGCTATTAATTTTTGCTCGAATAAACCCAATTACCTTTTTTAAAGCCATAGCTCCTGCACAACTTTTAGCATTTTCTACTAGTTCTAGTGCAGCAACTCTTCCAGTTACTATGGAGTGTGTAACCGACTTAGGTGTAGATGATGAGGTTTCTAGTTTTGTGCTACCACTAGGGGCCACTGTAAATATGGATGGAACCAGTTTGTATCAAGCGGTAGCTGCAATATTTATTGCTCAAGCAATGTTGCCTTATCCGTTAGATTTACACACTCAATTAATGATAGTAGTTACAGCAACTTTAGCGTCGATAGGATCAGCTGCAGTGCCAAGTGCGGGTATGGTGATGCTAGTGATTGTTTTAGGTCAAGCCGGTATTCCCGAAGCTGGTTTAGCACTTATTTTTGCCATTGACAGACCATTAGATATGTGTCGTACGGTTGTTAATATTACCAGTGATTCGACCATTGCTACTATCGTTGCAAAGTCAGTTGGGAAATTACACGCACCGCCAAAAAAGTTAGTATAAATAGACTTTATTTGAAAGTTGTGAATGGCTGAATAATCTATTTGTGGTAATTTCAATTGTACAAAATATTTAATGCATAAAAAAAAGCGTCTTTCAAATCTTGAAAGACGCTTTTTTAAGTTTATAAAGAGGGATAAATTAATACCATCTTTTTTTATTTGATTTAGAAGTGGCTGATTTTCTTGATTTGTGAGCAGCGCCACTTCTGTTTGAGTTTTTGGGTTGGTTTGAAGTTCCTGAAGCAGTTTCAGGACTACCTGAATGCCAAGGATAAGGATGCTCTTTTACAGTTTCAACATCGACTTTAATTAATTTTTGAATGTCTTTCCAGTAAGCATGTTCGTCTTTACTGCAAAACGAAATTGCAATTCCTCCATTCCCAGCACGACCTGTTCTACCGATACGGTGTACATAAGTCTCTGGAATATTAGGAAGGTCAAAGTTAATTACAAATGGCAACTGATCAATATCAATTCCTCTAGCAGCAATATCTGTAGCCACAAGAACACCTACTTCTTTATTCTTAAATGCTTCTAAAACGCGTTGTCTTGCATTTTGAGATTTATCTCCGTGAATAGCTTCTGCAGCAATATTGTTTTTTCGTAAAGCTTTAACCACATTATCAGCACCGTGTTTTGTTCTTGAAAAAACGAGTACATTAGATAAATTATCATTTTTTATTAAATGATAAAGTAAGTTTCTTTTCTCTGACTTTTCAACGAAATAAACCTTTTGCTCTACATTTTCAGCTGTTGATGAAACTGGTGAAACCGTCACCGTTTCAGGATTAGTTAAAAACATCTCAGCTAATTCTCTAATAGCAATTGGCATTGTAGCAGAGAAAAATAAGGTTTGTCTATTATTTGGTGTAAGCTTAACAATTTTCTTTACATCATTAACAAATCCCATGTCTAGCATTTGATCTGCTTCATCTAACACTAAAGTATGTAAATGATCTAGATCGATGAATCCTTGTTTGTGTAAGTCTAATAGTCTTCCTGGAGTTGCGATTAAAATGTCAACACCATTTTTTAAAGTATCCACTTGTGGGTTTTGTGAAACGCCACCAAAAATGGTAAGCTGCGTTAAATTTGTGTATTTTGCATAAGTCTCAAAACTTTGACCAATTTGAACAGCTAATTCTCTAGTTGGAGTAACAACTAGGGCTCTAATTTGTTTTGCTTTTTTTGACGAACCTACAATACGGTGTAATTGATGTATAATTGGGATAGCAAATGCTGCTGTCTTTCCTGTTCCTGTTTGTGCACATCCAATTAAATCTTTTCCTGCTAATACTAGCGGAATAGATTGCTCTTGGATAGGCGTAGGGTTAGTATAGCCTTCTTCATAAACGGCTTTTTGAATACTTTTTGAAAGTGATAAATCTTCGAATAACATATTTTTGATATTAAATATCCTGTATTAAGTACATGATAGTGTGGCAAAGATAGTGTTAATTATCGACTCGTTAAATTTTGTTGGATATCTGTTTGTTTATTGATTGGCTTTTATAAAATCAGTTACTAGGTAACCGATTAATTTACCTATGAGATGGTTGTTTTTTTCTTCACCTAAATCAGGTGCGCCTTCACAAATATGCAAATAGCTTGCATTTTTACTTCTACCAAAAAAAGAGGTGAATTGACGCAATTGTTCTACAGAAAAACCACTAGGTGTCATAGCGCTACTAGCAATATTGGGAATTGCATCTAAATCAATTTCAATTCCAAAAAATTCTGTTTTTACAAATTCGAGTGCTGTTGTAAGTTCGTGATCAAATGATTTTTCTTTTCGAATTTTAATACTGTCATAAGTAGTGTAGCGTACACGATCTTCGGTCTTTTTGATTAAATCCAAAACACTTTTTGATGTGTAGTTTTCGTGTAAACCAAAAATGAAGTACTTTTTTAAGAAACCTTCTTCGTAAGCATATGAAAATCCGTTTCCACTGTGTCTGCCTTCAAGAATTCTAAAATCAGAGTGAGCATCAAAATTAATAGCATTAATTGGTTTTCCTTTTGCTAGAGCAGTACCTTTTATATTACCGTAGGAGTTATTGTGTCCGCCACCTATTATTATAGGTGTTTTACCAGCTTTGACAATGGTAAATATAATGTGTGAGACCTCTTTATCAATACGTTCTACAAGTTGGCTAAGTTTAGATCTATCGTCAATGTCGTTAAAATCTAAGTTTTCAACCTCTCTCATTTCGTCGGCTACGTCAATTTCTCCTAAAATCAGAATATGACTTCCTTTACAAAAGCGGTTGTGCTGAATGTTTGCTATGTTTTTCATCGCCGATTCCCAAGCAGAAGCAGCTCCTGGGCGACCAAAATTTGCTCGAATACCAATGTCTTCTGGTATTCCTAAAA
>TARA_R110002033_G_scaffold60466_2_pt1 | contig 13898 bp, 14 predicted proteins | sample TARA_R110002033 | Tara Oceans TARA_R110002033 (sample SAMEA4397051) | marine metagenome | biome: Polar Biome; feature: [SRF] surface water layer (ENVO:00010504); material: water (ENVO:00002006), including particulate matter (ENVO:01000060) such as... | depth 5 m
GGTGAGATTGCAGGTTTAAAAGTTCGTAGAATTATTAACGAACCAACAGCTGCAGCATTAGCTTACGGAATGGACAAAAAAGGTGTTGATCAAAAAATCGTAGTATTTGATTTTGGTGGTGGAACGCATGATGTTTCTATCCTTGAGTTAGGTGACGGTGTTTTTGAAGTATTATCTACAGATGGTGATACACACTTAGGTGGTGATGATGTTGATCAACGTATTATCGATTGGTTAGCTGAAGAATTTATTGCTGACGAGTCAATGGACTTACGTAAAGACCCAATGGCTTTACAACGTTTAAAAGAAGCTGCTGAAAAAGCGAAGATTGAATTATCATCTTCTGCACAAACTGAAATCAACTTACCATACGTTACAGCTACAGCTAGTGGACCAAAGCACTTGGTACGTACATTAACACGTTCTAAATTTGAGCAGTTAATTGACGATTTAATTAAGCGTACAATAGAGCCTTGTGCTTCTGCATTAAAAGCAGCAGGTTTATCTAAGAGTGATATTGACGAAGTTATTTTAGTAGGTGGTTCTACACGTATTCCTGCAGTACAAGCGGCTGTTGAATCTTTCTTCGGAAAAGCACCAAGTAAAGGTGTAAACCCTGATGAAGTTGTTTCTTTAGGAGCAGGTATTCAAGGTGGTGTATTAACAGGTGATGTAAAAGACGTTCTTTTATTAGACGTAACACCATTATCTCTTGGTATTGAAACTATGGGTAATGTTAAGACAAATTTAATTGAAGCAAATACAACGATTCCTACTAAGAAATCGCAAGTATTTTCAACAGCAGCAGATAATCAGCCATCAGTAGAGATTCATGTATTACAAGGTGAGCGTCCAATGGCAGCGGATAACAAAACGATTGGTCGTTTCCACTTAGACGGAATTCCACCAGCAAGACGAGGAACACCTCAGATTGAAGTAACGTTTGATATTGATGCAAATGGTATCATTAAAGTATCTGCAGAAGATAAAGCTTCTGGTAAGAAACAAGATATTAGAATTGAAGCATCATCTGGATTAACTGAAGAGGAAATCCAAAAGATGAAAGCAGAAGCAGAAGCAAATGCAGATGCAGATGCTAAAGCAAAAGAAACGGCTGATAAATTGAACGAAGCAGATGCTATGATTTTCCAAACTGAAAGTCAACTGAAAGAATTTGGTGAAAAATTATCTGATGATAAGAAAGCGCCAATTGAAGCAGCACTTGAAGAATTGAAAAAAGCATTCGAATCAAAAGATATCGCAGTTATTACACCAGCTTTAGATAAAATTAATGAAGCATGGAAAGTAGCAAGTGAAGAAATGTACAAAGCACAAGCAGAAGGTGGAGCTGCTGGTCCTGAAGCAGGAGCAGAGCAACCAGCTGATGAATCTAGCGATGTAGAAGATGTTGACTTCGAAGAAGTGAAGTAATCTCAATTTGTAATTCTGAACTCATTTCAGAATCTAGAATATAAAAACGCAATCATTAATTTGATTGCGTTTTTTTGTTTTTAAATATATACATGGTTGAAATATGACGTTAGTCGAGAACTTAAATCACTTCTTCTAATACCTTTAACTTATTTGTTTCATTAAAAAATGGTGTATTACATTTACAGTAAATCCCTCAATAAATGAATCTTTATTCGTCGCTTAAGCGCATACTGATTAAACATGTTTTAGGTTACAGAAAACGCTTCTGGGAATTCAATTTAAAAATGAATGCTCGAAAATATGTTAAGGAAATTATTCGTCAGAATAAATCTCCAGAATTAAGCACGACTGAAGTTAACCAAGCCAAAGCTTTCTATAAATCTAAAGGATATAAACTAGATAATACCTATTGGCACAAGTATTATAAAGGGTTAACCAACGCATTTTTTGTAAACTATATTCCTGAGGATATATTTAATGCTATCATTGCTCCGAGCTTTAATCAAATGCGTCAATGGCCAGCATTACTAGATAAAAACTTGTCTTATAATTTATTTCAAGAGTTTGTGCAACCAACTGCAGTGGTTCAGAATATAAATGGATTTTATTTTGTAGATGGTAAAATTGTTAATGAATCTGCTGCGTTAGAAAAATGTAATACCATTAATTCACCACTAATTATTAAACCTACAATTGATTCTGGTGATGGAGTAATGGTACATAAATTTAATGTTACAAATTATAAAACTACTTATGAGAATCTTACCACTTTAGACTTATTTAAAAAATATAAGAAAGATTTTATAGTGCAAGAAGCGGTAGAACAAAGCGACGTTTTAAAATCATTAAATCCGTCTTCTCTAAATACAGTAAGGGTGATGACTTATCTAAAAACTGATGGTGTACATGTTTTATCATCTGTACTTAGAATTGGCCAGCCAAACAGTAGCACTGATAATTTTTGTGGTGGTGGAATTATTTGTGGCATTAAACCAAACGGTAGTTTAAAAAGTAAAGCATATACAAGGGATGGAGCAATTTTAAATAAATCGCATACTAAAGTTACTTTTGAAGGTATTACTATACCTAATTATAATGCGTTAATAGACATGGTAAAAACCATGCATCCTATAATTCCGTATTTTAAAATAGTGTCTTGGGATATTGGAATGAATAAAGAAAATCAACCTGTTTTTATTGAATTTAATACCTATTACCAAGATGTAGATTTACATCAAATTACAAATGGTCCTTTGTTTGGTGAATTTACAGACGAAATTTTAGCTATTAGTCTAAACCCTACTGAGACTGCTTATAACGGTTTATAACCTTACGTCTTTTACCAGAGGATAATGCCGGAATTTCATCTACATAAGCAATTGTTACTATAGCATCATCGCCAAAATCTGATTTAATATCTACTACTAATTCATCTTCAAATTGAAATGTAGAATCTTGAAGATTTAGTTTTACTTCATATTCCTTTTCACCTTGTTGAATGAATTGATATTGTTTCAGTAAATGATAATACTTATAAAACTTAGTATATACTACAAAAGACGATAACATATTGCCTTTTGAGTCATAGATAATATCCATTTTTCTACCATCAATTTGCGTAAAGACAATTGCGCCATTTTTACCTTCACCAAATTTCGCAATGTCACCTGTGTCATATCTAATGATTGGCATTGCATAATTAAACAAATCTGTAATTACAATTCGTCCAAATTCACCTGGCTTTGCTGGTAAATCTTTATCTAGGCTTAGTAGCTCAACTTGGTAACTAGCATGATTGATAATAAAGCTGTTAGGTGCATTTAAAGTTTGCTGAGCAATGATTCCAATTTCTTCACTAGAATATCTAGATAAGATAGCGGTATTAAGATGTTTCCCTAAGGTCGTTTTTGTATAAGGGTTTAAATATTCAGAATTTGCTATTATAGATGTGATTTTTAAATCTTCATAGAACAGATTCTTTTTTTCAAGATATTGAGCAATCATTTCAAGAGCAGAGGCAAAACCAAGTATTGTTTTAGATTGTTTATCCGTTTTTAAAATCTCTAAAAATTCCTCAATTCTTGGGTCAGTAAGCCTAGAAATGTCAAATTGAACAATATTCTGTAACCAAGATTTTAAGTTTCCTTTTTTATTATGGTTTCGCCAAACTTCGAGTTCATAAAGCCTATTTCCTATTTTAAAATTAGATTGATCATAGAAGTAAACCGCATCAGCGTGATTTCGGTTACGTTTATTTTGATTTTGAAATAAGAAAAAAGGAACACCTGTTGAGCCACTAGTGGAAACCTTAAAATTTTCTTTATCGATAAACGCAATAGATTGAAATTTTTCAAAATTATCTTGAATAATTGTTTTTCTAATCACAGGAAAATCAGAAAGAGGTGTGGTCTCACTAAAGGCTTTATAAAAAGGTGTGGTTTTTATAGCATGGTTGATTAAGTCTTTTAAATGTACTTCTTTTATATGCTTGGCTTGTTCTGAGTTGGGTTGTTCAATTCCAAGTTTAATCTCTTTTAACTGATTTTTAATTCGTCCTCCTTTTAAACTGTCTAAAAGCCAAAAGAATTTATGTCTTGCAAAATTTAAAAGCATCTTTAAAATAATATTAACTTAGATATTTAGAATCTTCATTTCTATCTTTTATGATATCGATAGGGTTTCCGTAGGCTGTTTTTAAATCTCCTATAGATTTTAAAACTAATGATCCAGCACCAATTACTGTATTATTTCCTATTTCAATATTTTGAATGATAATAGCACGAAGACAAATTGCAGAACAAACTCCAATCTTAACACTACCAGCAACAGTGACACCAGATGCTAAACTCGAAAAATCAGCCATTGTAGAATCGTGACCAAGAGTAGAGGATGTATTAATAATACAAAACTTACCGACTTTAGAACCAGAATTTATAACAGCTTTAGCCATAATAACAGAGCCATCTTCGATTATTATATCTTCTGCTAATGTCGCAGTTGGATGAACTATGGTAACAAATTTTAAATTAGGTAAGATGTTTTTAATGTTGTTTGCAACTTTCTGTCTGGTAAAATTGTCGCCAATTGCTATTATAATACCATCAATATTTAAATCTGTTTTTAGTTGTTTTAAATGTTCTAAATGGCCAATAACTTTATAGCTGTTTAATTGATAACCTAAAGGTTTATAAGTGTCAATAAAACCCATTATATTATGGCTTTTATTCTTTTCAATGACATCTACAATCATTTTGGCATGGCCAGAAGCACCATATATTAAAATGTTTTTCATCGGTCGGCAAATAGGTTTTGGCAATTACTGCCATTGATAGAGTTGGTTCTTATATGCAAAGATAAGCATTCGTATTTTAATTCTTATAAATACTAAATAACAGATTAATTATATATCATTGATTATTAATGATAAAGCCAATCGTTGAAGTCGAATGAAAAAATATTGAAGTAAATATTTTTAATGAAAGAATTAAACTTTTTTTGAGTAGATAGGAATATTAACCTAAATATAGGGCGTCCGCTTTTCTGTCTTTTAAAGTGCTTATAGGACTTCCAAAAGCTTGTTTATAATCTCCAATAGATTTTAAAACTAATGAACCAGCACCCACAACTGTATACTTACCTATTGATACATTTTGTATAATTGAAGCAGCCAGACAAATAGAACTACACTCACCAATTTTTACATTTCCACTTACATTAACACTAGGAGCAAGGCTAGAAAAATCAGACATTTCAGAATCATGATCTAAAGATGACTTTGTGTTTAATATACAGAATCTACCAATTTTAGCATGCACATTAATTATTGTGCCAGGCATTATAACAGTCCCTTCAGAAACAACAACATCTTGAGCTATAATAGCATTAGGATGTATTGCCGTAATAAATTCTAAATTTGGTGCAATTTTCGAAATTTTAGAATATGCATTTTTTCTAATGAAGTTGTCACCAATACCAATTATAATTCCTGAGATATTATACTCTTTTATTAAATCTGGTAAGCAATCAAGGTTTCCTAAAATTTTGAATCCGTAAATATCTTGGTTAACAGGTTTAAAGGAGTCTAAAAAACCTATAATATTGTGTTCTTTATTTTCAATAAGAATATCTGCTATAACTTTGGCATGACCCGAAGCACCATAAATTAGAATATTTTTCATTTTCTATAAATAGCTTGTAAAAGAATTTGATTTTTTTTAACCAAATTCATTGATAAATGATAGGTTCGGGTTATTCGTCAAATATATTACCTATAAAACTCTTATACTCCTTTAGTGGATTAACTGTATATTTTATCCTACTAAGTGCCGAATTAAAGATTTTTTAAAGTTAATTTGTGTTTTTTCAAGTTTGAATAGCATTTAATACGTTTGAAATAATTATGGAATTCAATATAAGCCTCGTTAAACCTCAAGTAAAGAACTTAGCCGTTAAACTAAACGGAAAAGGTGAGCAATTTGTAGTCAAAGGCCATCCTTGGGTGTTTTCTAATAGTATAGTTAAGATAAATGACGATGCAAAAACAGGTGATTTAGCAATAATTTTTAGTAAAAATAAAAATAAGGTTGTTGGATTAGGCTTGTATGACGGTAATTCTCCAATACGTATTAAGATTATTCATAATGCAGATACTAAAGCAAAGGTAAACGCTGATTTTTTTCATCATAAAATTGAAGTAGCTTTTGAGAAACGTTCAGAATTACTAAGAACTAACACTAATAGTTATCGATTATTATTTGGTGAAAATGACGGTTTCCCAGGTTTAATTGCAGATGTATATGATAACGTTTTAGTCGTAAAACTATATTCTGAAATATGGTTACCATATTTAGAAACTATTTTAGAAAGTTTACAACAAATTTCTAAAGCAGAAACTATTGTAATGCGATTAAGTAGAGGGTTACAAATCAGTAATAACCATACATTAAAAGATGGTGAGGTTATTTACGGAATGCTTGAAAATGAAGTTGTAGAGTTTGTTGAGCATGACGTAAAGTTTTCTGCGAACGTCATTAAAGGTCATAAAACAGGTTACTTTTTAGATCATAGAGCAAATAGAAAGCGCGTAGGAGAATTGAGTAAAGGGAAATCAGTTTTAGATATATTTTCTTATGCTGGTGGATTTTCAGTACATGCTTTAGCAAACGGAGCGACAGAAGTCACTAGCCTAGACATAAGTAAGCAAGCATTAGATATGGCTCGTGCAAACGGAAGATTGAACAGCTATTCTGGTAAGCATAAAACAATTTCCGGTGATGCTTTTGATGAAATGAAAGCTTTAATTGAAAAAGGAAAAACTTACGATGTTGTTGTAATTGATCCACCGAGTTTTGCAAAACAACAATCTGAAGTTGAATTAGCAAAAAAGAAATATGCGCAGTTAGCAGAACTAGGAGAGAAGCTTACAGCTAAAAACGGCATGTTAGTTTTGGCTTCTTGTTCGTCTAGAGTACTAGCGCAATCATTTTTTGATTTAAATCAGCGTGTTTTAAATGCGCAAGCAAGGCTTTTTGAAACTGAATTAAAGTCAATACACGATAGTGATCATCCAATTGGTTTTCCTGAAGGTGCATATTTAAAGTGTGGCTATTATCGGTTTTTAGAATAAAAGTATTATGCATGCATAATAAAAAATGTGTTATATTTGTTTTAAAATTTCTCTACAATGCAAACCAAACTTACACAACTTCTTAATATAAAGTATCCAATTATTCAAGCGCCTATGTTTTTAGTTTCTAATGTGGCAATGGTCACAGAAGCTATGAAAGGAGGTATTGCAGGATGTATACCAGCATTAAACTACAGAACTACAGAAGAATTAAGAGCAGCAATTAAAGAATTAAAAACCGCTAAAGTAGAAGGTGGTTCTTTTGGTTTCAATCTAATTGTTAATAAATCTAATGTTAAGTATAAAGGACAGTTAGAAGCTATTTGCGAAGAAGGATGTGACTTCATTATTACATCTTTAGGAAGTCCGGAAGAAACTATTAGACAAGCACACGCAGTAGGTATAAAAGTATTTTGTGATGTTACAGATTTACGTTTTGCTAAAAAAGTAGAACAATTAGGAGCTGATGCCGCTATTGCCGTAAATAACGAAGCTGGTGGACACAGAGGAAACTTATCTCCAGAAGAATTAACCAATCTTTTAAGTAAAGAATTAAGTATACCTGTGATTTCTGCAGGTGGTGTTGGTTGTAAAGCAGATATTGATAAAATGTTGAGTTATGGAGCAGAAGGTGTTTCTGTTGGTAGCCCTTTTATTGCATCGATAGAAGCAGGCGTTACAGATGAGTATAAGCAAGCTTGCGTAGATTATGGTGAGAAAGATATTATAATGACAGAACGCATTTCTGGCACACCTTGTACAGTGATTAATACACCTTATGTTCAGAAAATAGGAACAAAAGCTACTTGGTTAGAAAACCTTTTAAACAAAAATAAGAGTTTAAAGAAATGGGTGAAAATGGTGCGTTTTTCAATAGGAATGAAGGCTACTGAAAATGCAGCTAAAAAAGCGACTTATAAAACGGTTTGGGTTGCTGGTCCTAGTATAGAACACACAAAAGCAATACTTCCTGTTAAAGAAATAATTAAAGGCTTAACGACTTAAAGTACGTTATTCATTAACTTGGTTCTTTTTTTTCTTTCCAGTGAATATGTTAAAAGTATAACTTGCTGCAAGTCCTCCTATTCCTGTAAATACAGCTTCACCTGTATCAAATCTTCCTTGTACAATAGTTTTGTCAAAAATTTCTTTAGAGAAACCAGCTAAAGTAGAAAGTCCTAGACTATACCAAAATGCTTTTTTCTTATTTTTTGTTTTAGAATAAACAATGGCGTAAGTTGCAGAAGAAATAGCAGCACCTGTCGCAAAATGAAGCATTTCATCTTCTGAAATCGACTGCGCATTACTTGTCGATATTATAAAGAATGTAAGGGAGGTAAGTAGAATTTTCATTTGGGTTGTTTTAGTTTGCGACTCCAAAGTATGTTAATTCTAGTTTGGCGTTAACTATATTCGTTTGAATTGATATTTTTTGGATTAACTGTTCTAATAATCACAATTCTAACGATATAACGTGTTTTATAATAGGGGATTATTAAATTTTAAAATTGTAAATCAGGCTTTAATTTTATAGTTTATTCAAAAAAATCGAAAAAAGTAAAGCTATTTCAACGCAACCTTTTACGTATTTACGCATCTAGTATGTAAATACTATAATCATCAATCAATAATGAAAAGAAATTACCCTTTATTAGTTCTTATTTTACTGTTAGTTCAAAGTTGTTGTTTTACCAACGGAGAAGAAATAGGCCGTATTTATTTTACTCCCGAAGAAAAAGCAATAATTCCATATGCAGATAATCAGACTATTCAATTTATTACAGACGAAGACTTTGAATTTCAATTAAACACAACGGTTTCTAGTACTTTTTATTCTGACCAAGATTTTTGTGAAGATTATACAAGTTATGAAAATTATCAAGTTTATCTCAACTCAGAGTTACCAACCTTAGATGTTCAGTTAAGTTTACAGAATCGATACAATGGTGAAGATGATGACGACACTTTATACGTTGCTATTACAATTAATAATACCTGGTTTGATTATGATTTTTCAGAACCATTAGAAACTGTTGAAATCAACGGAACAACTTATACAGATGTCTATCATTACTATTCTGGAGTTTTAGATAACCCAATTTCTGAGGTGTTTTACAGTTATACATTCGGAATTTTAAAGATTAATTACTTAAATGGAGATTATGCGCAAATCAATTCTTAGATACACATTTTCATATTTTATACTTCTTAGTTTGTCTTCTTGCAAAGAGCCTTGTTTAGATGTACCATTTATACAAGATAAAACAGAAGAGTTACAATCTTGGTATACAGACACTGAGTTAACTATTAAAAATGCCGAATCTAGTATTGGTATTTCAGATAATGTGATTCTAACTCATAATTATCATAATTATGGAGATTCTATTTGGGACGATTGCGGTAATGTAACACAAGCCGAAAGGAGTGCAGTACGATACGATTTTTACAATTTCCCTTTTACAATAGAAACTGATTTTTACAAACAGGGAGAAGAAAAAGGTTTTAGCCTAAAGGTAAATTATAATACGTATAACGCGAGTTATAATTTTACAACGCTTCAAACGTCTTCAAATAATAGTATTACTTATATTTCAGATTATACATTAAATGATATTGTTTATCCTGACGCTTTCAAGGTGACCTTTAATGAAACACAGAGTGATACTGAAATCAAAGAACTTGTTTTAGTGAAAGGTTTAGGTATTATTTATATTCTACTCAATGAAGGAATAAGTATAAACATGGATTAATTTCCTTCTTCATTTGTATTACTCATAAGAAAGATTTAATTTTTCAGAATAATTGTCCCCTTTTACTTTTCGGTAAACGTCTTAAAGGTATAAACAATTAAATTTTAGAAATTATGAAAAATTTTATGATGATTTTTATTGGCGCAGATTATGCTGATTTAGGACTTTCACCAGAAGAACTTCAAAACCGAATGGGAAAATGGTTTGCTTGGGGAAACAAAATGGAACAAGCAGGTATACTTAGAGGAGGAGAAGCTTTAACACCTCAAATAAGACGCATAGTTGGTGAAAACAGAACCGTTTCTGATATTACATCAGCAGAAGTTAAAGAGATTGTTGGAGGTTACTATTTAGTAGAAGCCAAAGATTTTGATGCTGTACAAGAAATTGCTCAAGATTTCCCAGATTACGATTTAGGTGGTACAGTAGAGATTCGTGAAATCATGGTATTTGATCGTTAATATTAAATGGAACATAAAGACATAGACCATCTGTTTCGCCATCATAGTGGAAAGATGGTCTCTGTTTTAACACGAATATTTGGTCTACAGCATTTAGATATTATTGAAGATGCCGTACAAGATACGTTTATAAAAGCCAGCTTAACTTGGCGGAAAGAGCAGCCAAAATATCCTGAAGCTTGGCTAACAAAAGCAGCTAAGAATAGAGTTTTAGATATTTTTAGAACTCTAAAATCCCAAAAGAATAATCTTCCTTATATCTCTCTAGGGACAGATGCTATTGCAATTAATGAGCTGTTTTTAGATGCCGAAATTGAAGATGCACAACTCCGAATGATTTTTACGGCTTGCCATCCAAAACTCGATTCTAGAGACCGTATTTCGTTTGCCTTAAAAACGGTTTCTGGTTTTAGTATCAAAGAAATTGCTGCTGCTTTGCTCACTAAAGAGGAAACAATAAAAAAACGTTTGTTACGCGCCAGAAAAGCCATCAAAACAGAAGATTTACAATTTAAGATACCACAAGGTAAAACATTGATTGAACGTTTAGAAAGCGTAATGGAAGTTTTGTACCTTATTTTTAACGAAGGTTTTCATTCTAATAGCAAAGACCAGTTAATCAGAGAAGACCTATGTGGTGAAGCCATGCGTTTATGCAAACTATTACTTAAACATAAGCAAACTCAGCTACCAGAAAGTTATGCGCTTTTTGCATTAATGTGTTTTCATTCTGCTAGATTAGAAGCAAAAACAACTGTAAATAATGAAGTACTAGATTTAAAACAACAAGACAGAACATTGTGGCATTTTCCTTTAATTCAACTCGGGAATACTATGATGCATAAAGCTGTTGAAACGGAAAATTTTTCATGTTATCATTATGAAGCTGCCATTGCTGCAGAACATTTACGAGCTAAAACTTTTGAGGACACTGATTGGTCTAAAATTCTACGTTGGTATAATGCACTTTACACATTACAACCTATGCCATCACACTTGCTAACAATGGCTGTAATTTGCATTCAGACTAAAGATTACAAATCAGCAGATGCTTATTTTAAACAATTACAACCTAAAGATTTAGAACAACGTGCCTACTTGTATTATGCAGCAAAAGCAGATTATTTTGCAGAAACGAATCATTTAATAGACGCTCTATTACAAATAGATTTAGCTCTCAAAACAGTTACTAATAGTTTAGAAAAAGACTATTTATTAAAAAAGCGATTGGCTTGGCAAAAGCTATAAGGTTAACTATTGAATAGGAATCAAAAACTGAATTTAACTTCTCGTGTCTTAAAACAAAACTCAAGGTGTTTATTACGTTATTGTTTTACGATTTTTAAATGTTTGATAAACAGCAGTTTTTGTTTATAATTGTTTATAAGTCAGGCTTGTAATGTATTGATTTTCTATTCAAAAAAATATAACTTCGCTTACCTATACTGAAAAGAGTTCATCCTTATTAGTTATATTAGTCTCAAACGCAACCAAACTATATCATACACGAATATTTTAAGCACAAAACAAATTGATCTACAACCAAATCATAGAAGCCCTCTACGATCTCCAAAACTCCGAAAAGGTAATTTTTAAAGAGAAAAAATTCGGTATAATCTCGAATAATTCTTTAGGCATTTATCACAAAGACTTAAAAGTAATTGCTAAAGAAATTGGGAGTGATAATGAACTAGCATTGCAGTTGTTTGACAGCGGAATTTACGAAGCCAGATTGTTGTGTAGCAAACTTTTTAAACCCAAAGATGTTACAGAAAACCTCTTGGAAAAATGGGTTAAGACCTTTGAGAACTGGGAAATTTGTGATAACTTTTGTATGGGTTTGTTTTCTAAAAGCAGCTTTGCATTCGCAAAAATAATAGAATGGTCAACAAGAAAACCTGAATTTGAAAAAAGAGCTGCATTTGCTACTCTAGCGTCCTATTGTATGGCAGATAAAACTTCAGAAAACGAACTTTTTGAGCTGTTTTTTACAATTATAAAACTAGAAGCTAATGACGACAGATTGTACGTTAAAAAAGCTGTAAATTGGGCTTTAAGAAGTATTGGAAAGCGAAATATTGACCTAAATAAAAGAGCGATTGAAGTCGCCAAAGAAATTCTTAAATTTGAAAGTAAATCGGCTCAATGGATTGCTAAAAATGCATTAACAGAATTGCAGAAAGAAAACGTTAGAATGTCAGATTATCCACGTGATATCTATAGGATTTCTGTTTTTAAAACGATTTTCAAAGGTTGATTTAGTACTATAAAATAGTATTTCAAAATTTGTCACTCTGAGTGAAATTTCTATTTCGGAATTTTGTGTAGGGAACCATTAATAGTAAAAACATTCTGTATACAATTTTTCAATCTAAAGAATCACTCCAACTCATATAAGAGGTGCGCTGAATAATAATAATAATAATAATAATAGATTAATTATAGCAATGGCAAATGAAACTAAAACCAAAATCCATAAGACCTTTCATAGGTTCAAAAAATTATACTATTTCTAGACAATTTTATAAAGATTTAGGATTTGAAGAGTTTATTATTTCTCATAACATGTCAGTATTCAGTTCAGGAGAATTCGCGTTCTACTTGCAAGATTATTACGCAAAAGATTGGGTAGATAATACCATGGTTTTTCTAGAAGTTGATGATGTTCGGCAGCATTTAGAACTCTTAAAACAAAGTGGTTTAACTGAGAAATATGAAAATGTAAGATGTTCAGAGGTGGTCTGTAATGATTGGGGAAATGAGTTTTTTCTTCATGATCCATCAGGAATTCTATGGCATTTTGGAGAGTTCACTATTAAAACTGAGTAGTTTTTAATATTAAGCAAATCAACTCTATTTCTTTCTTAAATACTTGGCACTAAATTTGTTTGTAACAAAACAGTAAGTTCTGCGACGTATAAAGTAGAACAAGTTTAATTAATAGAAAAAAAGTTATGATTAATAAAGGAGCAGTAGTATTAGGAGTATTGTTAGGAGCAGCAGCAGGTGTTTTGTTAGCACCAGAAAAAGGAAGTGCTACTAGAGACAAACTCAAAAAAGAAGGTATGGACATTAAAGACCAATTATCTAATGATTTAACAGAAGTGAAAGATGATTTGTCTAAAGCAGTCGCTTCTGGTAAAGAAAAGTTTAAACAAGATATGGAAGAGTTTACATCTAAATCTAGTTATAAAACAGAACAAGCCATTACTTTTATAGAAAAGCAATTAGCAATTCTTAAAGAGAAGAATAAAACGTTACAGAAGACGAGTTAATAAAGTCTTTTAGACATAATAGATGCACCGAGAAGCTTATAATTAGTTAAGCTCTTCGGTGCATTTTTTTTATCTTAAATCAATTTCAAATTGAAACATATAATACTATCAGAAGGCGTAGTTATTTCATAGTCGGATTCAACGATTTTTGATATAATGAGTTATACGTTTTTAGATGTAATTTCTATTCTTCAAAATAACTCGAAGTGATATAAATTAGTTTACCAATTCATTAATAAAATCAACATTAACCACATGTTTTCCTTCAAACGGAAGCACAGTTAATCGATTACCAAAAAGTGATTCCGCACGTTCAGTTTCTTTCGTAATTCTATCTTCATCCAAATATTCA
>TARA_R110002033_G_scaffold111167_1_pt1 | contig 13875 bp, 10 predicted proteins | sample TARA_R110002033 | Tara Oceans TARA_R110002033 (sample SAMEA4397051) | marine metagenome | biome: Polar Biome; feature: [SRF] surface water layer (ENVO:00010504); material: water (ENVO:00002006), including particulate matter (ENVO:01000060) such as... | depth 5 m
CCGCCAATCGGCAGGCCTTCCACGAAGTAAGGATCAACGTCGTACTCGATGATATAGGTGCCGTCTGCACCTACCGAGAGTTCGGCATTGTTCGACATGTCCCAGCTTTGCTGCAGACGCACATCAATACCCGACGTCTTGATATCCGGACCATTGGTGATGTTCGTCCGCACGCGCGAGATCTGGCTTGCCTGAGGCACAGCGGCCGGATCGTTGAACGTGATGCGCGTCAGGATCGGGTTGTTGAAATCACCCGCATTGATGGCCGCAACCGCCGCGTTCACAATGTTCGACTGCTCTTCCACGATGACCGGATCGGAGAAGTCGAAATTGTAATAGTCGAGCGAGGCGAAGAAGTTGTCGACCTGGTAGATGCCGCCGAGGTTGAAGCTGAATGCCGATTCCGGCTTCAGGGCCGGGTTGCCGAACGTATCAACTGCCTTGAAGGCCGAGGCTGCCGAGATGAACTGCAGTGTCGTTCCGACGCCGCCCAATTGGTTCAGCGTTGGCCCCTTGAAGGAGGTCTGGGCCGAACCACGCAGGGCGAAATTGTCCGTCACATCCCACTTGGCTGCCACTTTCGGGTCGAAGGTCGAACCAATATCGCCGCCGTAATCTTCATAGCGAACGGCAAACTGCATGTTCAGGGTGTCATAGAGCGGCACCTGAAGTTCACCGAAGACAGCAAAGATGGTCTGGTCTTCGTCGGCTGGTGTCGTGCCTGCGAGGAACGAGTATGGGCCCGTTCCGCCAGGTCCGGGCGTCACCGTCAGGTCTGTCAGTGGCGATGGTTCGACCTTGTAGCTTTCGCGGCGAACCTGAACGCCCGCAGCCCAGCCGACGGCACCGCCAGCGGCTTGGACGTTGCTTTGTCCAGAGAAAACGCCATCAAACACAAGCAGGTCGGTAGTGGCGACAGTCACGCTTGGATCCGTCATCCAGTCTGCCAGCGTCGCCGTGTTCTCGAGGCCCGGCACATAGTTCGGGTTTGGCTCGCCTGTCACAGCACTTGCTGGAATGGCGTTCGAGAACGGGTTATAGTATTCGCATGTCCCTGCTCCGGCAGCGAGTGTCCCGGCATAGCCCGGCGCATAGGGCCGTGTTCCGGTAGCCGGGTCGAAACCGGTGTTTGGATCCGTACACACACCAAATCCGCGCAAGGCTGAAGTAAGACCCACAATATATGTGTCATTCGTCAGGCGTTCGGCTTCCGTGGTAGAGTAGCTGAGGGCAGCGTCATAATGAACACCATTATCAAAGTCGCCGATATACGACCCCGACCCGCGCCATGTGTCGCTTGTCCGGTAGCCTTCCTGTGCACCACCGGTGACAGGGAATCCGCCATAACCAAAAGACCGTCCGATAAACAATGCCGCGGCAGTGCCAGCCGGAAACGCTCCCGGATTATCGGCCACGTACTGCTGGAAGCCCGGATGGTTTCCGAGAAGGACCTGATTAGTCAAAACTTGTGGCGGGTAGGAAGGTGATGTCTTCCAGCTAGGCACATCAGTATGTGCATAGAGCAGTTCAAAGTGAAGATCCGCGCCATTTCCCAAACGACGGTTGTACTCGGAGAATATCTGATAGCGTTCCTCTTCCTCCACGAGGTTGTCAAACTGAGTAAAGTTGAACTGACACGAATTCAGCGCCGTCGCATAAGTGCCACCGACTTCATCGCAGCCATTGTCATTCACGTTCGCGGCAAGGGGAGTACCTGCGGCACTGAGCGGAACATAGCGTCCTGGATTGGAGAGTGACGACCAACCACCGACCGGGTTCTGGTCATACGGCAGGACAGCCCAGTCTTTCTCGCTCAGCAGAACTTCGCTGCGCTTGTTGTAGCCAACCGAAGTCACCCAGCTGAAGTTCTGTCCCTGCAGGCCATAAGCGGCCGAAAGATCATAATCGCCGTCCGTGCCCTCAAACGTCGAGAACGATCCGCCGACTTCAAAGCCATCGAGATCGCGGTTCGTGATGAAGTTCACAACGCCGGCAATGGCGTCAGAACCGTAAAGCGCCGCAGCACCGTCTTTCAGCACTTCGATCCGGCCAATGGCGGCGGTCGGAATATTGTTCGTGTCGACGAACAGCTGTGCCTGCTCACCGATCGAATACGGGTGATAGGTCTGGCGGTGGCCGTTGATCAGCACAAGCGTACGTGCAGGGCCAAGGCCGCGCAGGTTGATGTTCGATGTGCCTTCAAGACCGTTCGACGAGAACTGGTTCGTTTGTCCGTCCACGCCCGAAGACGGGCCGAGGTTGCGGATCAGTTCCGTGATGGAAGGCTGGCCTTCCAGTTTCAGGTCGCCGGCTGTCAGCACGTCCACCGGCAGGGCGGCGTCTTCCGGCGTCCCCTGGATGAACGAGCCGGTCACCGTGACCGTCGATAATTTCCGTGTACCGTCGTCCGCTTCTTCCTGCGCAAAGGCGGGCAGAGCCGTCACAAGCGCAAGGGCAGACGCCCCCAGCACCAATCGTGTGGTCAATCTCATTTGGTTTCCTCCGTTTATACCCTGTGACGCGCTCCGGATTATGTGCTCCGGATGTCGACCTCACCGACCTGTAACCTTAGCTTCATCTTTCCGCCGCGATAGGCACGACCTGTGCTGCACTGCAATATTGCAATTCAGCCATGCATTACAGCAAATCTGTTGCGTAAGAGCCTGAATTCAGGTCAAAAATGAATGGATGTTGCGCGACCAGCCCCTCCCCGCCCCCTTTCTTGCGCTGGCAGATCATTTCGCAGATGCGGTAGAACCGGCAGATTTTCCGGCCCATGTGTTGCGCTTTCGCAACCGTCGCTGGGCGAAAAGCGTCGGTCTGGACGATCTCGATGATGACGCATGGCTAAACCACTTCGCCCGATTCGAGCCCCTGCCCGGAAACCTGCAGCACCCATTGGCGATGCGCTATCACGGTCATCAGTTCGGAACCTACAATCCGCAGTTGGGAGACGGGCGCGGATTCCTCTACGCACAGGTGCAGAATGAGACCGGAAACCTCTTCGATCTCGGTACCAAGGGCTCTGGCCAGACACCCTGGTCGCGTCAGGGTGACGGCCGCCTGACACTCAAGGGCGGCGTGCGCGAGATCCTCGCCGCAACCTATCTGGAAGCCCTCGGCGTGCACACATCCAAGGCCTTCAGCCTGGTCGAAACCGGCGAGCAGCTCGCCCGCAATGACGAGCCCTCACCCACCCGGGGCAGCGTTCTCGTGCGCCTCTCGGAAAGCCATGTCCGCTTCGGCACGTTCCAGCGCTGCGCCTATTATGACGACCGTGAAGGCCTCGCCCGCCTCGTCGACTATTGCGTCGCCGAGTTTCATCCGGACGCCGACGCCCCAGACATGGCCGCAAAGGCCGTAAACCTGCTCACCGCCATCACGCGCGCCACCGCCGCCATGATCGGCCAGTGGATGGCCGCCGGCTTCGTGCACGGCGTCATGAACACCGACAATTTCAACGTCACCGGCGAGACATTCGATTTCGGCCCGTGGCGCTTCCTGCCCGTGTCCGACCCGAACTTCGTCGCCGCCTATTTCGACCAGAACGGCCTTTACAGTTTCGGGCGCCAGCCCACGCAGGGCGCCTGGGCGCTGCAACAGCTCGCCTCCGCCCTCCTGCCGCTCGCCGAGGCCGAGGATCTCGCCAAAGGCCTCGCGCCCTATGAGGCCGCCTACCAGCAATCCTTCGCTGCCCACACGCATCACCTGCTCGGCCTTCACGGCTCCGGCGACCTGCGCACCGATCTCACCTTCCTCCAGGCCTTCTATGGCTGGATGACCACAAGCGGCGCCTCCTGGCCGCAAACCTTCTTCGACCTCTATGGCGGCGAGGCGAGCGAGACCCGCATGAAAGCCTCGCCCCAGGCCGCGCTCTATCAGACGGAAAGCTTCGCCCCGGTCCGCGAGTTTATCACCGCGCGTGAGGCCACCCATGCAGACCGCCTCGCCCTCCCCTATTTTCAGGCCGACGCCCCCGTCACCCTACTGATAGAGGATGTCGAATCCCTCTGGGAGCCGATCGCCGCCGAGGATGACTGGTCCGCCTTCGAGGCCAGGCTCGCGCACATGGAAGCCGCCCGCCTCGCGCTCGCGACCTGACCCTGCGTTCGGTCTTGTTGCCCCCGGCGTGCCCCCTTACGGTCACCCGGAATAACCCCGGAACGGTCCGGGAATACCCCAAGAGTTCCCCGCAATGACCCATGAAGTCCCCAAAGGCCCCCTTTCAGGCATCAAGATTGTCGACATGAGTTCGGTCGTCCTTGGCCCCTTCGCCACCCTGATCTTCGGTGATCTCGGCGCCGACGTGGTCAAGGTCGAAGCGGGCCAGAAAGGCAAGGCGGGCGACATGATGCGCTATGCCGGCGCCTCCCCTACAGGCGACCTCGGCCCCATCTACACCGCGCTGAACCGCAACAAACGCTCCATCGTCCTCGACGCCCGGACCGACGCCGGAAAGGCCGCCCTCACGGCGCTTCTGAAAGACGCCGACGTCTTCTTCCACAATGTCCGCCTCGCCGGAATGGACCGTCTCGGCTTCGGCTACGAGGCCGTCAAAGCCATCAACCCGAACATCATCTATGTCCACTGCGCGGGCTTCGGCACCGGCGGCGAATACGAACACCGCCAGGCCTATGACGACCTGATTCAGGGCGCCTCAGGCTTTGCCGCCCTCAACGCCATGCGCTCCGGCGGCGCGCCTGAATACGCCCCTTCCCTCGTCGCCGACAAGACGGTTGGATTGTTCGCCACCTATGCAACGCTCGCCGCGCTGTTTCACCGGGAACGTACGGGCCGCGGCCAGTTCGTTCAGGTGCCAATGCTTGAGAGCTTTACCTTCTTCAACATGGTGGAAAACCTCTACGGAGAGACCTTCATTCCGGGCAATGGCCGCCTCGCCTATACCCGCTCCATCAATGCCAACCGCAAGCCCTACCCCACCAAGGACGGCTATATTGGCCTCGTCCCCTATTCCGACCAGCAATGGGAACAGTTCTTCACCATCGGTGGCCGCCCCGACGTCTTCCAGGATCCGCGCTTCTCCACGTATGCCGCCCGCACCGAGCACGTCACCGAACTCTACGCCCTGATCGAGGAAGTCGCCGCGACCAAGACGACCGATGAATGGCTCACCCTGCTGGACGCGGCGAACATCCCGGCCATGCGCTACAACACGATGGAAGCGGTGCTGACGGACCCGCATCTTCAGCAAGTCGGCTTCTTCGAAGAGCGCGTCCACGCCGTCGCCGGCGCCTACCGCTCGATGAAACACCCTGTCAAATTCTCTGACAGCCCCGCCAGCACCCGGATTGATCCGCCCTGCCTGGGCGCAGATACGGAAACCATCCTTGAAAGCCTCGGCCTCTAGGCCGCGCGCTTTCCACCGCCGCCATTGCGGGCAAGCCAGACCCCGCCAAGGATCAGCGCGAAGCCCGCAAGGGCGTTCCAGCTCTGCGTCTCGCCGAACAGCAAGTAGCCCAGAATGGCCGCCACGACCGGAATGGAATATCCTGTAAGAGACAGAAACGTTGCCGAGGTACGCGCGATCAACAGCATGTAAAGCGCCTGCGCGAACGCGGTCGGCCCGAGCCCAAGCCCCGCCACAGCGAGCCAGTTCGACCAGCCCGCATTCACCTCACCGGGATCAACCAGGAATACCAGTGGCCACGACACAACCGCCGCAACAGTCACGAAAGCCGTTGCAAACGGTATCGCCCGCATGACAGGAGCGCCTCGTGCAATCAGGCTAGACATTGCATAGGCCATCGTCGCGCCCATCAGCATGAGCTGCGCCAGCGCCGTTGCCGACCCGAGCCCCTTCATGGCTTCAGGCCCGAACAGGCAGGCCACACCGCCAAAGCCGATCAGCACGCCCAGCAGGGAGCCCGCAGTCATCCGCTCATCGCGAAACATGAAATGCGCGCCAATCGCCACGAAAATCGGAACGGCAGATGTATAGAGCGCCGCAAGGCTCGAATTGACCACTTCCTGCGCCGTCGTGATCAGGAAGAAGGGTACGACCGAGCCCACCATCCCCATTCCGATAATGGCCCGCCAGCGTCGGCGGTCAGAGAAAGGCGGCGGGCGCTGGCGCGTCGCCAGCATCACACACCACAAGGCGACAGCACCGATCGTCAGGCGCGCCGAGATTACCCATTCCGGTGGCAGGCCCGCATCGGCATGCCCCTTGTCGACCGCTATGCGCGTGAAAAGATAGGCGCTGGCCCAGATCAGGCTGAGCAGCCAGAACAGCACCCAATCGCCCAGCGTTCGCCCGGCAGGGCTTGCCGGCGCCAAGGTCGGAATATTCGCGTCTGGAACGTCTCCCGCCACCCTCGAACCTCTCAAAACAGGCCTTCAGGCAATACAGGCGCCTCAGTGCAAGTCCATGCAAATTTTGCACGGAACTTGCAAGCCGCTCCTCCAAATACCGGCCTTGGCTGAAACACGCCCCGGAATACCTGGTTTTGCGGCTCGATACCGCAGGTCATCTGGGTGGACGGGGGGGCCTCAGCATCGTAAAGGGCCTGCAAAGTCGCAGCTAATATCCCGTCTGAGGAGAATAAACAAAATGGCAATACGTGTCGCAATCAATGGCTTCGGTCGTATCGGACGCCTCGTCCTTCGCTCCATCATCGAGCATGACCGCAAGGACATCGAAGTCGTCGCCATCAACGACCTCGGCCCCGTCGCCACGAATGCCCACCTCCTGCGCTTCGACTCCGTCCATGGCCGCTTCCCGGCTGACGTTCAGGTCGATGGCGACAAGATCGTCATCAATGGCAAGCCGATCCTCGTGACCGCCATCCGCGACCCGAAAGACCTGCCACACCGCGAACTCGACATCGACATCGCGATGGAATGCACCGGCATCTTCGCCGACAAGGAAAAGGCCTCTGCCCACCTGGCAGCCGGCGCCAAGCGCGTTCTCGTGTCCGCACCAGCGACCAATGCCGACAAGACCATCGTCTTCGGCGTCAACCACGAGACGCTGACCAAGGACGACATGGTCGTCTCCAACGCATCGTGCACCACGAACTGCCTCTCCCCTGTCGCCAAGGTCCTCAACGACCTCGTTGGCATCGAAAAAGGCATGATGACCACGATCCACTCCTACACGAACGACCAGCCATCGCTCGACCAGATGCACAAGGATCTCTACCGGGGCCGCGCTGCAGCCCTCTCGATGATCCCGACCTCCACCGGCGCGGCCAAGGCCGTCGGCCTCGTGCTGCCGGAGCTGAAAGGCAAGCTGGACGGTATTTCGGTCCGCGTGCCGACCCCGAACGTCTCCGTTGTCGACCTGAAATTCGTCGCCAAGCGCAAGACAACGCCGGAAGAGATCAACAATGCGATCATCGCTGCGGCCAATGAGGGCCCGATGAAAGGCGTTCTCGGCTTCACCGACCAGCCGAACGTCTCGTGCGACTTCATCCACGACAACCGCTCGTCGATCTTCCACCTCGACCAGACCAAGGTCATGGACGGCAATTTCGTCTCCATCCTCACCTGGTATGACAATGAATGGGGTTTCGCGACCCGCATGAGCGACACTGCGCTCGTGATGGCGAAATTCCTTTAGGAGCCTGCAGGCGATGACCTTCAAACGCATCGCCGACGCCGGCGACCTCACTGGCAAGACCGCCCTCGTGCGCGTTGATTTCAACGTGCCGATGGACAAGGGCCTTGTCACCGATGACACCCGCCTGCGCTCTGCCGTGGAAACGGTCCAGACGCTGCGCACCCACGGCGCCAAGGTTGTGCTGCTTGCACACTTTGGTCGCCCGAAGGGCCAGCGCGTGGCCGAGATGAGCCTTGCGCCCATCGCTGGCGCCTTTTCCAAAGTGCTCGGCTCCAATGTCAGCTTCGTGGCTGACTGCCGGGGCGACCATGTGAAGGCGGCCATTGCCGACCTGCCACCGGCCGGCGTGATCCTCCTGGAAAACACCCGCTTCCTCCCCGGCGAGGAAAAAGGCGACATGGAGCTGGCAAGGGAAATGGCCGCGCTTGGCGACATCTATGTCAACGACGCCTTCTCGGCTGCCCACCGCCGCCATGTATCGACCGCCGTCCTCGCTGAAATCATGCCCGCCTATGCTGGCGCGGCGATGGAACGCGAACTCGACGCCCTCGACAAGGCACTCGGCAATCCGGAGAAGCCCGTGCTGGCCGTTGTTGGCGGCGCCAAGGTCTCCTCCAAGATCGACCTCCTGAAAAACCTCGTGACGCAGGTCGACATGCTCGCCATCGGCGGCGGCATGGCCAACACGTTTCTTGCTGCGCGCGGCCATTCTGTCGGCAAGTCGCTCTGCGAGCATGACCTCGCCGACACGGCCCGCGAGATCGAAACCATCGCCAAGGCGAATGGCTGCGAGATCCTCCTGCCGGTCGACCTCGTGGTCGCGAAGGAATTCGCCGCCAATGCCGCCAATCGCACCTGCGGTCTGGATGACGTTGCCGACGATGAAATGATCCTCGACGCCGGCCCGCAAACCGTCGCGGCCCTCGGCGCTGCCATGGACACGGCCAAAACGCTCGTCTGGAACGGCCCGCTTGGCGCATTCGAGATGACCCCGTTCGACACGGCCACGGTCGCAGCCGCCCAATCCGCCGCAAAGCTCGCCAAGGCTGGCAAGCTGGTCGCCGTTGCCGGCGGCGGCGACACGGTCGCAGCGCTTAACCATGCGGGCGTCGCAGACGATTTCACGTTCGTGTCGACCGCTGGCGGCGCCTTCCTGGAATGGATGGAAGGCAAGCCCCTACCGGGCGTGGATGCCCTCAAAGGCTGAGCCTGACTCGCACACCCTGCGGCAAATCGCGCAGGGCCTTCAGAATGGTAGCGATCACATTTCGGCACCTTTCGATTTCCCCGGAATCGAACTGTGCCGGAATTGGTCGGTTATCATTCCGATTTACAGCGCACTGCCCTCACCCGACTGTGCCGAAAGCGCCCAAATCGCCGCAAATGCAGCGATTTTTCCGGTGCAGACAGATCAACAGGTCGTCCTGTTGACGCCACATTTGGGCACGGTACTTGAAAGCAACCGCCTGCAAGCAACCAAGCAGGTCCCCCCACAATGAGTTTTGACGCGGTATTGAACATGGATAAGACACAGATGGCCGAACAGGCCGCCAAAAAGGACGGCTTTATCGCCGCGCTCGACCAGTCGGGCGGCTCCACGCCGAAAGCCCTGCGCCTCTATGGCGTTGAGGAGAGCGAATACGCCAACGACGAAGAAATGTTCGGCAAGATCCACGAGATGCGCGCCCGCATCATCAAGTCGCCCGCCTTCACCGGCGAGAAGGTCATGGGCGCGATCCTGTTCGAACGCACCATGGATGGCGAAATCGACGGCGTGCCCACCGCTGAATATCTCTGGAACGAGCGCAATGTCGTCCCCTTCCTGAAGGTCGACAAGGGCCTCGCCGATGAAGCCGACGGTGTCCAGCTCATGAAGCCGATGCCCGAGCTTGACCACCTGCTCGAACATGCCCTCACCAAGGGCATTTTCGGCACCAAGATGCGCTCGGTCATCCATGCCGCCAACCCCAAGGGCATTGCCGCCGTCGTGGCCCAGCAGTTTGATGTCGGCCGCCAGATCCTCGGCCACGGCCTGATGCCGATCATCGAGCCGGAAGTGACGATCACGATCGCCGACAAGGCCGAAGCTGAGGACATTCTCCTCGCCGAGATCACCAAGCAGCTCGACGCGCTCGCCGCCGACAAGCAGGTCATGCTCAAGCTGTCGCTGCCCGAGAAGGCCAACCAGTACAAATCACTGTGCCAGCACCCGCGCGTGATGCGTGTCGTTGCCCTTTCAGGCGGCTACAGCCGCGAAGAGGCAAACGACAAGCTCGCATCGAACACGGGCATGATCGCCAGCTTCTCGCGTGCTCTCACCGAGGGCCTCTCGGCCAGGCAAAGCGACGCAGACTTTGACCGCACGCTCGCAGCCACGATTGACGGCATTTTCCAGGCGTCGAAAGCCGGCTGATCTTTAACCGGATAGTTTTGAAAAGGGCGGCCTTAGGCCGCCTTTTTTGTTTCAGCCCCTGGGCTGGACACCGGGGCACCGGCAGGACAAGTTGCCACCCTTAGCGAGGCGCCGCACCCCCGGGAGATCTTCGCCGCATGACGAGGGACACCGCCAGATGAAACACCTGAAGATCGCCGCTTCCGCCGCAGCCCTTCTGCTGGGTACCTCCGCATGCTCACCTGCCAGGAAAGCCGAAGCACCAGCCGAGGCGCCTGCAGCAGAAAACCTGCTTGCCACCGATGCCAAGGCGATGATGGCCGATCTCGTTCTGGCCCCCGCCAGCGCCGATGTTTTCACCGTTCGCTGCGACAATACCCTCGATCTCGTCAACAAGATGATTTCAGACCTCGAAGGTCGCGACAGTGTTGCCGGCGCGTCGGATATCTACTTCCTCGACACGCTGACAAACCTCGCCATGTCGGTTGGCTATGGCGAAGCGCCCATCATGGCCGAAGCCAATCCCGACCCGGCCATCCGGGAAGCGGGCGACATCTGCCAGCAACGCACGTCCGACGTCCTGACACGCCTCTCCCTGTCACGGCCGATTTATGAGCGGCTGTCCTCCATTGATCCCGAAGCGCTGAACGAGCGCGAACAATTCCTGCTTGCGCGCACACTGCGCGACTATCGTCGCTCGGGCATCGACAAGGATGAGGAGACCCGCGAGAAGGTCCGCGCCATCAATGCCGAGCTGGCGGAAATCAGCACTGAATTCAGCAAGAACCTGCGCGAGATTCAGGGCAAGGTCGTGCTGGAATCCGTCGATGCGCTGATGGGCATGCCGCAGGACTATATCGACGCGCACCAGCCCGACGAAAACGGCCAGATCACGATCACGACCGATTATCCCGATACGGGCCCCATTTACAGCTATTCGCCAAACGAAGCCCTGCGCAAGCAACTCCGCAAGGTCGACAGCGACCGCGCTTATCCTGAAAACGTCGCTCCCCTGCGTCGGCTCCTCGAAAAACGCTACGAGCTGGCCACCCTCCTCGGCTATCCGAACTGGGCCGCCTATGTCACCGAAGACAAGATGACCGGTTCACCGGAAGTCGCCGCCGCCTTCCTCTCGCGTGTGGAAATTGCCGCGACGGATGCCGCCGACATTGAATACCAGCGCCTGCTGGACAAGCTGGTCGAGACGCAGCCTGACGCCGACACCGTACCTGAATGGAGCAGCGCCTACCTCGCCGAGCAGATCCGCCAATCGGACTACGCGCTCGACAGCCAGGAAGTCCGCCAGTATTTCGCCTATGACAATGTCCGCAGCGGGATCTTCTCACTGGTGCAGGACCTCTTCGGCGTCGAGATCCGCGACTGGGCCGATGCCCCGGTCTGGGACGAAAGTGTCACCGCCCACGAGATGTACCGCAATGGCCAGCTGATCGGTCGCTTCTTCCTCGACATGCATCCGCGCGACGGCAAGTTCAAGCACGCCGCCTCCTTCCCGATCCGCTTCGGCCCGACCTCGGACGGCGTGCCGGTGGGCGCGCTGATGTGCAACTTCCCGGCAGGCGATCACACAACCGGCCTGATGGAGCACCGCCAGGTCGAGACATTCCTTCACGAGTTCGGCCACCTGATCCACGCCATGTTTTCCGCCCAGCCCGATTTCGCCAGCCTCGGCATGGACAATCTCGAATGGGATTTCATCGAGGCCCCATCGCAGATGCTGGAAAACTGGGTGTGGGACTATGACACGCTCGCCAAGTTCGCCGTGAATGCGGAGGGCGAAACCATCCCGCGTGAACTCGTTGCAAAAATGAATGCCGCCCGCGACTTCGGCAAAGGCCTCGGCACACTGCGCCAGCTTCTCTATGCCGGCGTCTCGCTCGATTATTACAACCGCCCGCCGGATGAAGTCGATTTCGACGAAATCTGGAATGAACGCCAGTCCGCCCTCAGCCCGTTCGAGGCCCTGCCGGATGTCCACCGTTATGCCGGCTTCGGCCATCTCGATGGCTATTCGGCGATCTATTACACCTATCAATGGTCCCTCGCGATCGCGACGGACATGTTCACCGAGTTCGAGAAGAACGGCCTGCGCGACATTGAGACAGCCGCCCGCTATCGCGACAATGTCCTGGCCCCCGGCTCGTCAAAGCCTGCCGCCGAACTTGTGCATGACTTCCTCGGCCGCGACTGGACGCCGGAAGCCTATGAGAAGGAACTTGTCGACGCCGCCCAGTCCGGCAAGCCGATGAAAAAGAAGAAATAGGCCTGCCATGCTCGAGATGCGCCCCAATTGCGAACGCTGCGATGCGGACCTGCCGCCGGATGAAGTGGGCGCCTTTATCTGCTCGTTCGAGTGCACCTTTTGCGATGAATGCACCGACGGCCCGCTCGACGGCGTCTGCCCGAACTGCCGAGGCGACCTTGAGCCCCGCCCCATGCGCAAGGGCGCGGCGCTCACCCGCAATCCGGCCAGCACCAAGCGCGTGGGCCCGAAGTAACCCGCAAAGCCGCCTTCCTTCCCTGCCCTGCTTGGGCTAGAGAGCCCGCCCATGGCTGAAAAGATCCCCCCGCGCGAGCGCACCCGTCTCTATCTCATCACCCCGCCCCGCATCAGCGATGTGGCGGAGTTCGCCGCAATTCTCGAAGGCGCGCTCGAAGCCGGCGATGTCGCCAGCCTCCAGATTCGCCTGAAAGGCGATGACGGGAAGATCGACATGGCCGCAACGCGCGACGTAACCGAGACCGTGATGGCCATGGCGCAGGCCTATGGCACCGCCATCATCATCAATGACAGCCCCGAACTGGCCGTGGAGCTTGGCGCCGACGGGGTTCATGTCGGCCCTGAAGACATGCCCATCAAAAAGGCCCGCGAGATCGTCGGCAGCGACATGATCCTTGGCGCAACCGCCAAGAACAGCCGCCATGCCGCCATGGCCGCGGGTGAACAGGGCGCAGATTATGTCGCCTTTGGCGCCTTCTATCCGACAGAGACCAAGGCTGGCACGGTCCCCGCAGAGCTGGAGCTGCTCGAATTCTGGCAGGAGACGATGGAACTGCCCTGCGTCGCGATTGGTGGCATCACGGTTGATAATGCCGCCCCGCTTGTCACCGCCGGAGCCGACTTCCTTGCCGTCTCATCCGGCGTCTGGAACCATCCACAGGGCGCCGCCGCTGCCGTATTTGCCTTCAATGCCTTGCTGGATAGCCTGCATTCGCGTTAACACCCCGCCGCTTGACCCTCGCGCGGCAAAGGCTTACGCCGCGCCAAACCCCAATTAGGACGACTTCAATGGCCAAGATCAATGGTAATGAAATCAAGCCAGGCAACGTGATCGAATATGAAGGCACCGTATGGCGCGCGATCAAGACCATGGCCGTCAAGCCCGGAAAGGGCGGCGCCTTCAACCAGGTTGAACTTCGCAACCTGTTCAACGGCTCCAAGTCCAACACGCGCTTCCGCGCGAACGAAGCGGTCGAGCGCGTGCGCCTCGAGCAGAAGGACTTCCAGTACCTGTTCGCTGACGACAACGCGTTCACCTTCATGGATACCGAGACCTACGAACAGATCATGATCGAGCGGGATTTCATCGGCGACCAGGGCGCCTTCCTGCAGGACGGCATGATGGTCACCATCGAATTCTACGGCGAGCGCCCGATCGGCGTTGCCCTGCCAGAACAGGTCACGATCGAAATCCTCGAGACCGAACCGGTCGTTAAAGGCCAGACGGCCGCCAACAGCTTCAAGCCCGCCATGTGCGAAGGCGGCATCCGCGTCCTCGTCCCGCCCTTCGTCGGCGTCGGTGAGCGGATCGTCGTGCAGACTGCGGACAGCACCTATCTGCGCCGCGCAGACTAGTCAGGAACACCCATGTCCAAGCCCTCC
>TARA_R110002033_G_scaffold129474_1_pt1 | contig 13875 bp, 12 predicted proteins | sample TARA_R110002033 | Tara Oceans TARA_R110002033 (sample SAMEA4397051) | marine metagenome | biome: Polar Biome; feature: [SRF] surface water layer (ENVO:00010504); material: water (ENVO:00002006), including particulate matter (ENVO:01000060) such as... | depth 5 m
CTACGAACAAATAGCAAAAATCCTGTATCAGTTTTCTGGTGATGGCCTAAATGATGTCAAGCAACTTGCCCGTCGTTTACTTGCCAACATCCTATTAGCAAACGGTGACGCCCATTTGAAAAACTGGAGCTTACTGTATGCAGACCAAGTCACACCCAGACTCTCGCCTGCTTACGACATAGTCACCACCAGTGTTTATATTGAAAACGAACAACACTTTGCCCTTAATATCGCAAAAACGAAGGCTTGGTACGGTGTCTCCTATAAACACTTTGAACATTGGGCAATTAAATCAGATATTCCATGGCGAGCGATCAAACCACATTTAGACGATGCGATGGAAAAAGCCAGAAGCCTTTGGCCAAATGCACTGAAAGATCTACCCATGCATGAAGAGCACAAACAACAGCTAAAAGCGCATTGGCAGAGACTTCATGAGGATTTTCGAGTTTGATAGTGTCTAGTAAAGTCTGGGAAGTCCAGTCAGTTTGGTTTTAGAAAAGCTATTTATCGTGAGTTAGCTAAGAATGACAATAAGCTTGCCATGCTGTTTGCTCTTGCAAACGTGTTTCGAGCTGACCAGTTGATCCGAGCCGCAAGGGGTTAATCCGTTTAAAAACCACTAAACAAGGTTCAATTATCTTGTTTAGTGGTAGAAAAGTGAGAAAACAGCCACATTACTCACTGCCGTTAGGCTTTTCAGAATGTTAAGGCGCTCAGCTCGACTTGATCGCATGCTCTCTAAATTGACAAGTACATGCTCAAAATAAGGTATCGGCCATATTAGTTATGAACAATCACGATTAAATGTCAGCTGCACAGAATCTTTTAGAAGAAGAGCGAGCTTAAAGAGCTGCGGCTGCTTCTATAGCTAGTTTTTCTTTTATTATAGGTATGGACGACATTAGCTGTTTAGTATAACTATGTTCAGGCGAATGCATAACTTTAGAAGTTTCACCTTGCTCAACAATTACCCCCTCCTTCATAACCAATATACGCTGACTTAACATTTTAACCACATGCAGATCATGACTAACAAACAGGTAACTCAGTCCCAATTCACGCCTTAATTTTTCCAATAGCTGTAAGACCGTAGCCTGAACAGATACATCAAGAGCAGAAGTAGGTTCATCTAAAATCAAAAATTTGGGATTTAACGCTATCGCTCTTGCTATTCCTACTCTCGCCTTTTGCCCACCACTCAGTTGATGAGGTAAACGAGTCATGAACTCAGTAGGTAACCCAACCTGTAGCATCAATGATTCTACTTTTTGGTTTAAATAACTTTTATTAAAACTCTCTCCTAAACGCTTTAATGGTTCTGCTATTAAATCAAATACTGTATGACGAGGGTTTAGGCTACCTGTTGGGTCCTGAAAAACCATTTGTATATCTTTGCGATAAGGATGCTTAATAAAGTCTTTGCTTGAGATTTCTGAAATGACAACACCGTCAAATATTATCTTTCCTGCAGAGGCGTCATCTAGTCTAGCCAACATTCTAGAAGTCGTTGACTTCCCGCTTCCTGAGCCACCGACTAAGCCCACACATTCACCAGAATAAATAGAAAAAGAGCTCTCTTTTACAGCTATAAACTCTTCCTTTTGCTCTCTCCCTTTAACAAAGGACAAAAAACTTCCAGTTTTTTTAATAAAGGTTTTTCTTAATCCTTCTACTACTAATAAAGGTTTTTCACTGATTTTAGGCTCGCTAATATTTAAGTAGCTTGGCTTTTCTAATGTAAGATCTTCAACTTTTCCTTCTTTAGATGGAGTAGCCAATAATAACTTTTTAGTATAAGGATGTTTGGACTTAGAAAAGAAGTCTACTCTACTATTACTTTCTACCACCTTACCCTTTTCCATAACCACAAACTTGTCACAATATTCAGCTGCTATACCAAGGTCATGAGTAATCAGGATAACAGCCAACCCTTCTTCTTTTGCCAAATTCTTAATCAAGTCCATAATAGACTTTTGCGTGGTGACATCTAGACCGGTAGTGGGTTCGTCAGCAATGAGTAATCGCGAACGGCAAGCTAAAGCTAAGGCAATCATTACTCGTTGACACATCCCGCCACTTAATTCAAATGGATAGGCATTTTTAACACGGTTTAAGTCGTGAATTTCCACCTGTTTTAATAACTTGTCGATTTCTTTTTCAATATTCGACCAAGATGCATAGCCATGATTACGAATCATATCTCGTAAATGCTGACCGACTTTTCGAATGGGGTTTAGCGTAGACATCGGGTTTTGAAAAATCATTGAAATTTCACGACCACGAATCTCTTTTAGCTTAGCCTGAGTTGCTTTATGAATGGGCATGCCATCATAGATAATTTCCCCTAATGGCATAGAACCATTGGCATCTAGTAAGTTTAAAATACTATATGCCGTAACGGACTTTCCGCTGCCACTCTCTCCTACTAAAGCTAGAATTTCTCCTTTTTGTAAATCAAAGCTAACGTTTTCTACAGCTCGGACTGCTCCTTTTTTGGTCTCAAAATCAATAGCTAGCTTATTTACAGAAAGCAATTTCTTTTCTTTCGTATCCATAATCACTTCCTTTTCTGAGGGTCAGCTAGATCTCGTAAAGTGTCGCCGACAAGGTTAAAGGTAAATACCGCTAGCATCAGTACCACACCAGGGAATAAGACTAACCACCATTGGCCAGATATAATGTAGTCTGCCCCTTCGGCTACGAGTATCCCCCACTCTGCAACAGGTGGACGCACTCCCAAACCAATAAAGGACAAACCTGCCGCGTTTAAAATTGCCCAACCCATATTAATTGAGATCTGTACGATCAAGTTGGGCAGGCAGTTAGGCAATATATGAAAGAGCAATGTTCGAAAATGACTATTACCGGATAATAGAGCCGCCTGAACATATTGCCTATCCCTTTGTAAGCTCACCTCAGCACGGGCAATACGAATATAAAAAGGGATATTAATAATAGCGGTTGCATATATCACATTAATAAGCGAGTTACCCATTACCGCCACTATACCCATTGCCAGTACGAATAATGGAAAAGCCAACACGATATCAGCAAGGCGGCCAATTAAGCGTTCGTACCAACCACCATAGTACCCAGCAAGTGCTCCTAAAAATGTCCCAATAAAAAAGCTTATCGATACAGCTGCTAAAGCAATACCAAGATCGAGACGAGTCGCCACTATTACACGAGAAAAAACATCACGACCTAAGTGATCTGTACCAAAAAAATGCTTGCTGCTTGGGCCTTGTAATGCGATTGCGGTGTTACTTTCTAAGGGGTCATAAGGAACCCAATAAGGTCCAGTTAAAGCAAGAAAGACATAGACTCCAAATAAAATTAACGAGATGCTAGACAATAGGTTTTGACCAACAAGGTACCGCAGTTGTTGGGCGATATTGTCCTGTTTGATAGTTTGACTATTCATTGCGGCCCATCCTCGGATCAAATAGGGTGTAGAGAATATCGATAATTAAATTTAGTGTGACAAAGAGCACCGCCATAATGAGTACAAAACCTTGTATCGCAGCATAATCTGATGCCACTAACGCATCTATCGCAAAAGACCCGATACCCGGCCAAGAATAAACTTTTTCAACCAGCACATTACCTCCCAGTAAAAAGCCAAACACTAGACCAATTACTGTGAGAAGAGGTAAGGAAGCATTCTGCAAGGCATATACATACACTCGCATTTTTGCACTGATACCATTAGCTTTAGCAGCTTTAACATATTCACTTTCTAAAGCTGTAATCATAGATGATCGGGTCATTCGAGCTATTGGGGCTAATGCGCACAAGGCCAATGTAGACGCTGGTAGTAGTAGTTGAGTAAAAGCCGCTTTGAAGACTTCATAGTCTCCGATGATTAGGGCGTCTATGGTGTAAAAGCCAGTTACATGAGGTGGCTCCAAATAAATGAAATCTAAGCGACCGATCGGCGATGGTGACCATCCCAGTAAGTAATAAAAGACAAACATTAAGAACAAGCCACTGAAAAAAATAGGCGTTGACGCCCCAGCAGTGACTAAAACGCGACATAAATGATCAATCCAGGTATTAGGTTTTAGGGCCGCTAGAATACCTAACGGTATGGCAGTTAATAAACCCATGAACAAACCGAGCAATGTTAGCTCTAATGAGGCAGGCAGACGTGCTTTAATTTCATAGGTAACACTTTGGCCCGTAGTTAAACTTTGGCCTAGCTCTCCATTTAGCAAGTTGTTGCAATAAGCTAAAAATTGATAAGGCAATGAGCGGTCTAAACCAAGCTTTTCCCTCACTTGTTGGATTGATGCTTCATCAGCCATTGCCCCAGCAAAGTAGACTGCCGGGTCTCCCGGCAGTGCTCGAGTTAAGCAAAACGATATAACCAGCACACCAAAAAGTGTAGGAACAGCTAGCATCAAACGCTTTATGATGAGTTGGATTTTATCGTAAAGCATGCTGCTTACTCCTTAGAGAACGAGCGAATATCAAGCTGTCTGTGGAACCAGTTCACATAACCAGACACATTTTTCTGCATAACAACGTCTAAAGTTGGTTGCCATAGTGGAATCATAGGTACTTCATCAGTCGCTATGTCAATCATGCGTTTCACATTCGTGCTGTACTCAGGAGCATCTACTGACATTTTTAGGGTTACATCAACCAGCGATTTCATCTCATCATTATGGAAGTTCATAGAGTTAAATAAATGACCATCTAGATAAGCCCAGAAGAAATAGTAGTCTGGGTAATTTAACCAACCACCAAAGTTCTTCATGTGTAGTTCAAGACCTTTTTCGACCAGTGCTTTGGTTCGCCAGCTAGCACCAGGAATCTTGTTAATTGGTGCATCAATACCAATTTTGCCAAGACTTTCCTGTATCAATAAAGCCGTTGGCTCCATCCATTGGGCAAAGTCTAAGTTCATCGATAAAGGCACACTAAAACCATTTTCGTAACCAGCTTCAGTTAACAAAGCTTTGGCCTTATCAATATTAGTTTTATATGGGAAAGGTTGAGGCCAAACTGCAGATTCAGCCTTACTACTTTCACGCCCCCACATAGGTTTGCCCAAGCCATAAGCAGCAACGTCAAAAATTTGTTGATAAGGCAGTGCATAAGCTATTACTTGGCGAACTTTAGGGTTGCCGAAGGGCTCAAAGTTTAAATTCAGACCAATAGCATGTAACGTATTATCAATAGTTGAGCTTGAAACTTTTAGATTAGGGTTAGACATCAACTCTTTTACGTCTTTAGATGGAAGATCTAAGGCTACATCTGCATCCCCACGCTCGACTAATGCTCGTCTTGTTGAAGAGCTTGGTACATCACGAACAATGACTCGGCTCATGGCGGGCAGGTCACCATTTTTCCAACCATCAAAACGTTTATAAATTAGTTGCTGACCAGGCACCCAGCGTTCTAGCATATATGCACCGCCACCAGCTGGAGTCTTATGTAGGTATTCAGTTGCCCATGGATCATCTTTGGTAACATGCTGCAAAGCTACTTTCGAGTTGATCACAATTGGAATAGGTACAGCTAAATCTGGCAGCGTTAACTTGTTCGCTTCCCCCATGATGACTTTAAAGGTGTGTTCATCAATCACTTCAAACTGCTTAGGAGAGGAAAGGCCCCCAGCTTTCATTTGTACTGTTGGAAAACCACCTAGGCTAACAGCACGGTCGAATGACCATTTCACATCGGCTGCGGTCACTGGAGTGCCATCCCAGAAAGTAGCATCTTCTCGAAGATGGAATATATAAGCAGTTCCATCGTCGACACTTTCCCAGTGAGTAGCCAATTCTGGAATAATTTGTGTCGAGTCTGATTTTAAATTACCTTCACCTTCACTTTTAATCCCAAAAGAGACAAGGCGATCATACATATTTACAGCCACTTGGTAGCTAGGTCTGTTGGTGCCCGCGCGATGAATGTCTAAGCTATTAATACTGGTGCCCGACACAATCACCAAGGTTTCGTCACGACTGTTGGCATTCGCATTTGTCGTTAAGCCTCCCAATAGTGACATGGTAAAGAGGCAGTAACCGGTCATTTGCTTTAATATATTAACTTTACTTTTCTTTTCCATTACAGCGTTCCCCAGTTAGATGAAATACAATTATTGGTTGTTAACACAGAAGTTACGCCAACCACCAAAATGACTAATATCTTGCGCGTTTTCTATAGCGTAGGATTCACATAAGAAACCTTTAATTTCTTGGCCACTTTCAAGCTCAATTGTGCCAATTGATAATGGAGCTTTTACATCGTTTAAGAAGTCAGCCATTTTATGTTTAGGTAAAGCCCATACTTCCAATTCGATGGCGCAACCCTGTTCACTTTGCAGCATACCTGGCCGTGTCGGGGTCATCTCTGACAAGTGAAATAAACGATATTTAGGTTTAGTTTTGGCGCTAAACTGGAACTTAGCACCTCGATCTGTAAGCTGGTAATTAAGTGGAAGCGAATTCATATGGGCCCCAACAACCGCGATATTAATACTCTCAGAAATATCAAGTGACGATTGACGTGGCTTAACTGTCTGTCTTACAGCCCCTAGTTTAGTGGTTTGCTCTGTTTGGTAGGTTTGAGCTAGCTGATGAATATCAAGATCTTTGCCACTATTCGCGATCAACGTAATACTGGAAGGCGCACCATCATCTTGGCTCAATCCCGGTACAGTAATCGCACACATATCAAGCAAATTGACAAAATTCGTATACAAACCCAAGCGGCTATTGGCTGCTATAGGCTCTTTTTCTATCTGCTCAAGCGTTACAAAGCCAGGAATAGATGGAGTGCAAATTACATCGATGTTTTTTAGTGACTTTGTTATTTGTAAATCCAGCTCTTTTAGTCGGTACTGAGCATTAAATAAGTCAGTAGCGGAGAACTTAGTTGCTTTTGAAACAATAGCGTAAGTTACTGGGTGAAGGGAGTCTGGAGACTGATTAATAAATGGACTTAATGCGCTATAACGTTCCGCAACCCAAGGTCCTTCATAAAGCAATTTTGCGACTTCATAAAAAGGTGAAAAATCTATTTCAACAATCTCAGCACCAGCTTGTCTCCAGAAATCGAGCGCTTTTTCGTACGATGATTCTTGAATTTTGTTGTCTAACTCTCTTGTTGCAACACTTGGAACCCCCAGTACTATGCTTTTGATGTCGATTGGACTCGACTTAAATGCAAAGTCTTTCGAGTAAGCTTCTTGATCATCGTAAGCTGCGCAATACTTGAATACTGTTTGAGCATCTTCAACAGTCAGAGCAAAAATTGAAATGGTATCTAGTGTTCGGCAAGCAGGTACAACTCCTCGGTTAGACAAACTCCCTAAAGAAGGCTTGAGGCCCACAATATTGTTTAAAGCTGCTGGGACTCGACCTGAACCAGCTGTATCGGTGCCAAGCGAAAATGCCACCTGACCATGAGAAACAGTAACCGCCGAGCCCGAACTTGAGCCACCTGGAACGTAGTTTGGGTTAACTGCATTTTTAGGTACGGGGTGTGGAGTTCTTACACCCACTAAACCAGTAGCAAACTGATCAAGGTTAGTTTTACCAATAACAATCGCTCCGGCTTGTTTTAGTAAAGATACAGCAGACGCATCTTCCTTTGGGTAATAGGTATAATCTGGACAAGCAGCTGTTGTTGGCATACCAGCTACATCTATGTTGTCTTTTACGGCAAAAGGAATCCCCCACAGAGGTTTGCTTTTAAGGTCAAACTCACCTATTTCAGCGATGGCATCATCTAATTTCTCTTGAGTTGCTAAATGAAGATAGATCCCTTCATCACCTGTTTTTTTAATTCTATTTAAAGACTCTCTGATCACATCATGCACACTTACACCTGCAGCATAAGCGTCATGAATAGAATCTATCGTAAAAAGTAAATGACTCAACATACAAACATCCAGCTCAAAAATTTAATGTTAAATCTAGTTAATCAATACGTCGTGAAACTGTATAGTGCTAATATTGCAGACACGTGATGCAAAATATGCACACCTAGTTAATACTGGAAAACAACATGAAACAACTTATTGACTTTCGATATTTTCAAACTATTGCCAAAACAGGCTCAATACGAAAAGCTGCAGACAAGTTATCTATTACTTCAACAGCCCTAAACAGACGAATCATTTCTTTAGAGGAAGAGGTAGGAGAAAAGCTATTTGAACGTCATTCATCGGGTGTTACATTGACATCCGCTGGAGAGCTTTTTCTTAGTCATATTCAGAAGCAATTAGCGGATTTTGAAAGAGTAAAAAGTCAGATTTCAGACTTGCAAGGGGTTAGGCGTGGCCATGTAAATCTTGCATGTAGCCAAGCCTTATTAACTTCTTTTTTTCCACAACAAATTGCAACTTTTCGAAAAAAACACCCTGCTGTGACGTTTAGTGTGTTTCAGCGAGACAGGTTATCTGCAGAGGCATCTTTGCTCGATAATAGCGTTGATCTTGCTATGATTTTCGAGCCGATTTATATGCCTGAGATGAAAATATTAATGTCGAAAGAACAACAACTTTACGCCATTATGCAAAAGGATCACCCCTTAGCAAGTAAAGCTGAATTGAGACTAAGCGAATGCTCTGATTACCCTTTAGCCTTACCGAGAAAAGGCATAGGCGTAAGAGAGATCATAGATTTTAAAGCAAGCCGTAGTGGATTAGATGTTAAGCCTTGCGTCGAATCAGATAGCTTTGAATTTTTACGTAATCACGCTATGAATGAAGGCAGTGTCACCTTCCAAATTGAAATAGGTATACCACAAATCCTAGATCAACTTAACTTAACAACCCGTCCTTTATCAAAATCAGATATTTCAGTTGGGTGCATGTACTTAATCCAAAAGAAAGACCGAATTCTACCTGTAGCAACCGCACTATTCTCAGAGCAATTAATTAACGCTCTATCAGAATAAAATGAGTTTTAGTTATGGAGAGTATAATAAGGTTTATTAGTAATGATAAAAGCACTTAATAAAACGCCTTTTAAACGCACTAGAAGAGGTACAAGACTTATCAAAAAAAGTGACAGATATCCCATGGCGAGCGATCAAACCGCATTTAGATGATGTAATGGAAAAAGCCAGAACACTTTGGCCAAACGCGCTGAAAGATCTACCCATGCATGAAGAGCACAAACAGCAGCTAAGAGCTCATTGGCAAAGGCTTCATCAGAATTTTCAAATTTGATAGTTTAGGAGAAAAATTTTTTGGTAGCTATTTAGGCTGAAAGAAATAGAGCAAACTTTATAGTTTGCATATACAAAAAAGCCCCGACGTTGTGAATTATCAACAAACTGTCGAGGCTTTCTGTTATTACTTTAATAAGTGGTAGGACTAAGCAGATTCGAACTGCTGACCTCTACCATGTCAAGGTTACTCTGAATATTATCTTACATGGCGTTCAACGACTTTATATAACGTATTCAATGCCTTAGTAAACACACATCCTTTGAATCAAAGCAATATAAGGCAATAAAACTCTATATCAGGGGATTTTGGCCCATTTTGATCCCATCTTGGCCCATGACCTCTACACTTCGAATCAAAGCATCTCAAATTAGCCCATACTTTAAAGGCAAAAATACCCATAAAGGCATGGTTTCAATTGCTTTGAATCAAAGCATACTTTTGGACATTTTTGTTGCTTTGATTCGTAGTAAAATTGAATTTCAGTGGGATTAAAGCCTTCTCAGCACTATAAAAGGTCTACAAAAAATAACCTATAACGTATTATTTTGTAGACCTAAAACATTGTCACCCCAACCTTTCAGGTCTACACTTTAATACATCTAAAGTAATAATACGTAGACCACTATGAGTAAAAAAGAAAAACTACTGTCCGTACTATCTGATGCTACTAAAGCTGGTGGCGGTGTTCATACGTCGACAGAAATAGCATTTATGCTCGGCGAAAAGCATACCCCTGCCTTTACAAAGTTCCTCACAGATTGCGTAAAAAACGGTGTCTTACGAAGAGTAGCAACGGGTATTTTTGAAAGTACAATTACTCCGCCTGATGGATCAACGGCCATTTACAAGATTGTAAATAAGCTCAGAGGAGATGTATTTAACTATATCAGCCTAGAGAGCCAACTTAGCTATACAGGCGATATTTCACAAATTGTTATGGACAGACTCACTGTGATGACAAAAGGTAGAAGTGGTATTTTTCCGACACCTTATGGCGTCATTGAGTTTACACATACAAAAAAAACGATCGAGACAATCGCTCCTAATATTTATTTCGATTCAGATATAAAAATGTATCGGGCCAAAACAATCCAAGCTCTTATTGATTTAAAAAACTGTAATCGAAATCTGCACATGCTGGAGGCATAACATGCTCAAAGAAGTCATAAAGCAAATTGTTAACACCAATCCTGAGCATGCAGGGATAACACCTGTTATAGAAAAAGAAATATTGCACCATGATATTATGGCGGTCATGGTAAAACAGGGAGTTATGCAATCACTAACTTTTATTGGCGGCACATCACTTCGCTTATGCCACAACAGCTCTCGATTATCTGAGGATTTAGATTTTAATGGAGGGCATGACTTTAAACCTGATGACTTTGATGGTTTGGAAGTCGAGATTCAAAAATACATACAAAAAAAATATGAAACAGAAGTCTGGGTAAATAAGCCAAACCAAGACAAACAAGGAGACACATCTTCTTGGAAAATTAGTATCGAAAAAGAAGCTAACCGCCCTGACCTACCACGTCAAAAAATGCATATAGACATTTGTGCTATCCCTTCTTTCGACATTGAGAGAAGACCACTGATAAGTCATTACGATGTCGTCGTTCCGACAGAAGGACTTTTGATCCCAGTTCAGTCGTTAGAAGAAACCTTGGCAGATAAATTCATTGCTCTAGCATACCGTTCCAGACGTATTAAACCTCGTGATGTTTGGGATATTCTTTGGATCAAGCAAAGAGGTATTGACGTATCCATAGAGCTGATCAACAAAAAACTTGCGGCAAGAGAAAAAACAAAAGCTAACTTCATAGAGTCGCTTACCCTTCAGGTCGAAAAATTACTCAACGAAGAAGAGGTAAAAGCCGACTTCAACAACGAAATGAGCCGTTTCATTCCAAGTCAAATTAAACAGCGAACAATTGATAATCCAGAATATTGGCAATACGTGCAACTTGAAATTAAAAGCATGACAGACCCGATACTCAAACCTGACTTACAGACAAAGAAATTTGATATGGGACTTTAAACAGTATGGGCTTCCCATACCTCGCCAAGGCAAAAGCTTGGTACGATGTCTCATATAGATACTTTAAACATTGGGCTGCTAACACATATATTCCATGGCGAGCGATCAAACCGCACTTGGATGATGCCATGAAAAAAGCGAGAAGCCTTTGGCCTAAGAACCTACCAATGAACAAAAGCTAAAACAACATTGGCAGAGACTGCATGAGGATGTTCGAGTTTGATACTGTCTAGTAAAATGAGGGAAGTCCACATCAACATAAGAAATAGATAAAAAATACCGGCAATTAGCCGGTATTTTAAGAAAGATGCCCCAACTATTAGCTAGGCATTTTTGTAGTACGTAAGTAAGGTAGCTTAACGTTTATTTCACCAAATTTTTCTTTCGCTTGTTCATCATTTAACGACAAAGAAACAATAACATCTTGTCCAACTTCCCAGTTTGCAGGCATTGCAATCGGCACACCGTAGCTTGCTTGTAATGCATCAAGCGCTCGTAACACCTCTGCAAAATTTCGGCCGACAGACATTGGATAAGTCATAGAAAGCTGCAGTTTCTTATCAGGACTAATAATAAACACAACTCTCACGCTAGCAGAATCAGCCGCGGTGCTACCATCTGGAAGATAAGCGTCAGCTGGTAACATATCTAAAGCTTTCGACACATCACAAGACTCATCGGCAATGATAGGGAAGCTGGCTTTCGCACCAGAGAAAGACTCGATATCCGCTTTCCATTGCTTATGTTCTTCTACCCCATCTACTGACAAACCGATTACTTTTGTACCACGCTTTTCCCATTCAGCAGACAGTTGTGCTACAGCACCAAACTCAGTAGTACATACCGGTGTGAAGTCTTTAGGATGACTAAATAGAATGGCCCAACTATCACCAATCCAGTCATGTAATTTAAAAGTACCTTGATCAGTTTCAAGCTCTAAATTTGGAACAATATCGTTTATACGTAGTGACATGGTATTTACCTCATAAATGACTTTATATTAGAAAGATCTAAATTACACAAACAATATAGAATAAGTTTATAACCAAATAGAAATATACTTTTACTATAAGTTTAATAGCACTAATAAATACCTTTGTGAAAACAGCTTTCCTATGCCACTAATTTTCTAACTTTCGATACAAAGAGCGAAGACTGATACCCGCCACCTTTGCGACCTTATCTTTATCATGTTGGAAAATCGTCATTAACTCAGCCAAATAGTTTTTTTCCGCCGTTTTAAGGTCCACTAGGTGTGGCTCTTCCTCCCCCTTGGTGATGGTTTTTTTTACATCAAGGAATGCATCATCGTACTCCTCATAATCGATACTCAGGCACTCATCGATTGTGACAACATCAATAATATTAGTGTCAGTCAGTACGATTGCCCGATTCAAGATATTGCTGAGTTCACGAATATTGCCAGGAAAAGAATGTCCCTTCAGCCGCTGTAGAGCGGAGTCAGTAAGGTAGTATTCTTTTTGCTTACTGATCCTATTCAATAAGTTTGATACGAGAAGAGGAATGTCTTCCATTCTGTCTCGTAGGGTTGGTGTAGTGGTCTAATAAATCGGGAAAACATTAATTCTATAAAATAGGTCCTGTCTAAAGGATCCTTCGCCTACCATTTTCATCAAGTTTTTATGGGTCGCACAAATTAAACGAAAGTTTGTATGTTTAACGGTGGCCGACCCTACCGGACGAAATGTACCTGTCTCAATCAAACGTAACAATTTAACCTGCATGGAAAGTGGCACATCCCCTATTTCATCGAGAAATAATGTTCCACCGTTAGCCAACTCAACAAGACCCGTTTTATTATTGTTTGCGCCGGTAAAAGAGCCTTTCACATGACCAAACAATTCACTCTCGAACAAGGAATCGGTCAATCCAGCGTATTCTAGGGTCACCAAGGATTTGGATTCTCTACCACTGGATTGATGAATAGCCTGAGCAACCAACTCCTTACCAGTACCAGACTCCCCCAACAATAAAACTGAAGCGTCACTTTTACTCACTCTCGTGATTTTTTCTAGCATTGCGTTAAAGCGTTTACTTCTGCCAACTAAGGTACCGTTTTCATGACCGACACTTGTAACCGCAACGGGCTTTAATAATTCGATAAAGAACTGCGGCTTTCCGTCGTCGTCAAAAATTGGCAGCATTTCAACATCAACGTGTTCTTTGCCACGGGGAGTTTGATGGATATGCAATACTCTTTCTTTATGTCCAGACGCTAATACCGCGGATAAGGGACAGTCTTCTCCAGCATCGTCACAAGGGACGCTGTAACCGTGAGATACCTCATAACAACGAGGTGAAGCCTGAATCGAAACATCGCCAAATTCTTTTCTGTAATTTTGATTCGTAGCTAATATTTGATAATCCAGAGACACCAAGATCGCTGGGCAATCATAACCATCTAACATCTGAGCTAGGTGTTTATAAGAATAAGCATCAGTCGCAATAACCTGCATCATAAAACCGCCATTTTTGTCAAAACTTATGTCATAAGTGTCAATTTCTGCGCTATCAGTCAATTCTAAATTCATAAATAACAGGAAATTAAAAAATAAAACACATATATCAATAACTTAGGAACATGCGAATAAGTCCCTCTCATGAGACAATCTCTTTTTTA
>TARA_R110002033_G_scaffold26290_1_pt1 | contig 13855 bp, 14 predicted proteins | sample TARA_R110002033 | Tara Oceans TARA_R110002033 (sample SAMEA4397051) | marine metagenome | biome: Polar Biome; feature: [SRF] surface water layer (ENVO:00010504); material: water (ENVO:00002006), including particulate matter (ENVO:01000060) such as... | depth 5 m
CTCCTCTATTCAAATTAATTATTACGAAGTTGTAATTGCTCCACTAATTGAAGAGCCACCACTCATTATTACATAGTATCCACCAACGAATACTATTTCAATGTTGTCTCCAATTTCAGAAGAAGTACCTATAACTAAATTAGATACTTCAGTTCCAGCAGTTCCTGCTCCTACATCACCACCAGCATCTTTGAGAGGACCAGCTATAATTGCAGTACCAGCAGCAATCGTTATTACTTGTGCTGGAGTGATTTCGTTTTGCACGAATCTAAACCACATACCCTCTTCAGCTAAAGCTGCAGTAGGTAAAGTAATTTCATACGCACCACCTGAAGCATCATTCATTAGGAAAATTTTACCAGAGTCTTCAGCAGTTAATGTTCTTGCAGTATTTACTGTTTCAACCTGAAATCCTTGACGCATTTTTGGTACATATACCGCTTGTTCACCAGCACTTAAGCTAGCTCCAGAAGAATCAGTACCACCCAACCATCCTATGACGGCTGTTCTCATTTTGTTAAAATCAAATTTTATTGCCATTTTTTTTATTGTTTTTGTAGTATTGGGGGGTTTTAATTTTTACCCCCCTCTACCAAGTTATTTATTGAAGTATCCTAGCCAAGCAAATTGTTCTAGGCATACCAGTTAATTATTACTATGCAGCAGTTATAGTACCTACAGCAGTAATTTTTGGGTGACAGTATTGTGAATTAGTATCATCAGCAATAACAGAAACAGCTTCACTTCCTTCAGCACAAAGTGTAGCTATTCTTTTTACTACATCAGCTTCATAACCATCAGTAACAGTCATTTCAACAGTACCAAGAATACCACCAGCAGAACCAGCATCAGTAAATTCTACGTGAACTGATGCATCGGCATCATGTGAAATTTGATTGATTCTGTCAACTGGTACGCATACAGCAACATCAGCAGACGTGTTAAAATATAAGAATCTCATTTTATTTGACATTTTTTTTATTTTTAAAGGTTAATAATTACGATACACTTAAGATACCACAAGACAATGGGTTTCTAACAACGATTCCAGTTTCTGAAAGCACGTGGCATTCAAACTTGTCATCAGCATTAGCAGCCAACATTGATTTTTGGTCATAAGGGTTTACCATTCCAGCTACATACTTTTTAATCATGCTTCTATTTACTCCTTCAGCACCTTTAGTAACTAACTCTACGTTAGAAATACCAGAAGTTTTTCCGAAGTCCATAAATACCATCTTAGCAGATTCTTTAAGTCTATTGTCACCAAAAGCATTAGTTCCACCAGCAGTAGAGTGAATGTTCGGGTCATCAAATACAGGACAATGAGCAACAGTAATTTTGTTACCTAAAGCACTATAAGAAGCAAAGTTTGCTCCTAAATGAACGTCACCATTTACACCTTGCATAGAACCACCAGTCATTGCACCAGAAGGAGCAACAATAAGGTCTTTCATAGCTCTGTGGAATGCTAATCTACCTTCAGTACCAGTAAATACTACCCACTCGTTACCTTCAGCAGAAGTTGCGTTTAATGAAATCTTAGCGATAAACTCAGTAATAATATCTTCAGTTAAAGACCCCATAGAATAAGAAGCTTGATTAGAAGAATCAATTTGAGCTAATAGACCATCTCCAGTTACAACAGAAGAAGCCATAGTTCCAGATGTACCAAGTAAAGAAGAAGTAATAGCTCCTGGTCTAGCAACACCTGTAGTTTCATTAGTAATAGACTTTCTACCATACCATCTTTGTAACTCTTGTTGGTACATAAACTCGTCCATCATTTGTTGTTCTCTTGTAAAGTACCATAATTTAGAACCATTGTTTTCAATCCAAGTAACGTCAGTTAAATCTTTTCCAGTAACTGAACATTTCTTTCTCATTGTAGTTAAGTAGTTCTTATGTGTAGATGGATATACATAATTCTCACCTACATCAGCTCCGTCAGAACCGTTTGGAAACGCTGAACCAATAGAGGCAATTATAGCTCCTGAAGCAATGTCAGAAAGTTGTAAAGGGTTAGCTGTACCATCAACTATTTCAAATTTTACAACTGCCGAAGCTGCTGTAGTTTCTAAACCTCCATTAGCTGCAGCTCTTACAACCTCAGTGATAGGGTCTTGCAATACAACTGCAGTAGCTCCAGATTGGAACCTAACCATGTCAAACTTGTTTAAGAAACTTGCGTTAGTAAATCCTGCTGTTGTGTGTACACCTTCACCATCAAATGATAAGTAAAATTGGTTTCCATCAGCATCTATTGCAGTAAGAACTCCCGCAGTTGCTGCAGTACCTCCTGTATTTGCTGTGTGACCATTAAATGTAGTTCCGTCTAAAGAAACCCATCCATTAGAATAAGATGGTTGGTTGTACCTACCCATCACTTTCCACTCAAAAGAGTTGTCTCCTAATACTTTTTCTGATGCAAACCTTCCAGTTCGCTCTAATAAATACGTTGCTGAATATCTTGGGTATTGCGTGATTAGAGTTCTCGCAATCTCAGGATACTGCATTAATGCGGTATTTAGCGCATTTTCGGCTGTAGTACCACTTCCGTACTCGCCTGTATAAACTTTTGCCATTTTTTTAAATTTTATTAATTAAACATTATTGTTATTTTGCTCAATTAACTTTCAACTATTCTAGACCTTGTCTTACTTTTGTTTACTCGCTCATGAACTTTTTTGGGTCAAACCCTTCTCCTTTTGGTGCATAAGGATTACGACTTTTCCCATTGTTAAGGTTTGGCGATTGTATTTTGTCCATTAGACTTTTACTACCCTCGTTACGACCTTGAGAACGAAGAATGTCTTGGATTTGGTCTTTATACAACAAGAACATAGCAACATCAGCAACATTGGCATGATTTTTCCATAGTTCGTTTGCCATATCTTTAGTAGCAAATCTATACACTTCTTCTTTCTGTTTTTTTGTTACCTTACCTCCCATGAATCTGTCCATATCTTTTAAATGTCCTTGTAAACCTTCTCTAGCTTCAGAGATTTTTTTATTTTTCTCTTCTGTAGATTGTTTTAAAGACATAGATAAATTTTCTTTTGAACTCTTTATAGCGTTCTTAATACTTCTTTTTATCTCTCTTCCTTTAATAGCGATTAATCCATTACGCTGCATCTTGTCAACTGTATCATCAATTTCAGATTGAGTCAATCCATCCGCTTTCAACTCTTCAATTACTAATTCTTTATTAGAGTATTCTAAATAAGTTTGTAAAGTTTCTATTTCTGGACTTGTTTCTTCAGTCTCTTTTATCTCATCATTCTTATTCATAGCGCTCATAGTTTGCTTAATGTCTTCTTTTGAAGCATTTGGCATTCCTAATTGCTTAGCTATTTTTTCCCAATCTAAGTCATCGTCTTCTTCAGACTCTACTTTAGATTCCCATTGATAAGATTCTTCTTCTTCCTTCTCTTCTGAATCTTCTTCTTGTTGTTTTTCCCATTTCCATCCATCTTCCTCTGTAACAGGTTCTCCCTCATCGTTATTTTCAACTGGGATATCTGGCCCTAAACCTTCTGTAGGTTTGTCTGATGTAAACGCTAATGGGTTAAATGATTCTGTACTTTCATTAGAAGCTGATTGACTTGCAACCTCTTCTACTAAACTTGATTTTTCTTCTGACATTTTTTTTTATTTATTGGTCCCTATTTTGCAAAGATACAAATTATTTTGTAACTTTATCTTTTGCTCTCATTTTATCCTCCATAGTTGTTGGTGATTCTCCACTAAAAGAGTTTTTATCTTTTTCTTTATTACTAGTATCTTTGTTTATTTCATGGTCTGCTAATTTTTTATTAAAGTCTGCATCTTGAGTTGCGTCATGTATATCTCTTTTATCTTCTGACTGTAATGTAGCAACTGCCATTCTAGATTCAGCTTGTATTTCTGCAACTTGTATTTTTGTTTGATTGTCCATTTCTTTTAATTTTGCTTCTCCTTCAAATTTAGATTGTTCTGCTTGTTGTTGAGCTTGTATTTGTTGCATAGCTTCTTGCTGTTGTTGTGCAGCTTGTTCTTTCATTTTTTCCATACCTTGTTCTAAAACTTTTTCAGCTTCAGTCATAGTATCTGCTTTTAATACTTTTAAAATATTAAGTAAATCAATACTTCCTGCTTGTAATGCTGATTGAGCTAATTGTTGAACTACTTGTTTCATAGCGTCGTCCTTACCAGCGTCTCCAACATAAACTCCAAAATCTTGTAATGCAACTTGAGGCATTATATTTAAAAACTTATAAGCTCCGTCTCCTAATATCATAGCTGCTTTTTTACCACCTGCCCAAGCTATTTTCATAGTATTACATAAACTTTCTAATACTCTTTGTTTAACTTCTGCATGTGAATAAAACCAAGACTCAGTTATTGTAGAAGATTGCACTACACTTCTTTGTACATTACCTACATACTCGTATTGTTCTACTGCTCCTTCTCTTTGTCTAGTAACTCCAGAAAGTGTACCAGCCATATCTTCTAACATAATTTTTAAGTTGATTAACTGTTGTACAGATTGTGATAATGTAAAGTCAACTTGTTGGAACTGATTAAAACTACTCATTTGACCACCTTCGTCTTTTGAGTTAATAGGTATAATACCATCTGTTTTTAAATGGTACAATACTGTTTGCATATCCATTCCTACGTTTGTAGGTATTTGTGATGTATCATATACTACTGCTTTACCACCAGAACGAGCCATAGCTAATTCAATTTGATAAATAACAATATTATATAACATCTGTGTATTGTTTAAAATGTCTACTATAGAAGTAGGAAATCCTGTTGTATTTCCTTTAATACATCCAATGTATGATAAAGGAGTTCTTCCTGGGTCATCTACACTTCTAACTTGATTATCTCTTCTAGTTGCTTTAACTAATATTTTACCACCAATTTTAGTAGCTTCCCATATATCATCCACCCATTTAGTTTCTATTTTTTCTCCCTTTCTTTTTTTGTAAGTATCTTTTACCATTTTTCTAAATGGTCTATCTGGGTCATACTTATTAGGAGATATTTTAAATTTAATAGCTCTTAAAGATTTCCACTCAGCTGTCACTATACGAATACGATTTTCTTTACCATGAGCACTGTCCACCCATAATAATTGATTATTATAATCACTAATATCTTGACCATAAGCATTTCTCATTTCATCTAATGTGATTAAATCTTCTTTTGTTAGATACTCTTTAAACTCATCATTTATTTCGTTAACAGATAACCATCTTTCTTCTCCCACCCAAGCTGCGTCATCTAAATAATCAGAATGTACAGAACTGTCGTATATTACAGAACGTGGGTCTACCCTACGCGCATGTGGGTCACCATTTACTATACCAACTTTATAAAACTCTTTACCTGTCACTAGTAAATCTCTAAAACCTTCTTTAAACTTGTCTTTTAAATTGTATCTATTTACAACATACTCTAAACCATCTTGAGCATTCTCTTCTACCATTTCTCTATAGTTGTATTTCATATACACTCCTATGTCGTCTGGTATTGGCATTCCCTGACCTTCGTCAGTTATAGGAGCTCCGTAGTTTTCTTCAAATTCTGAATGAATCTCTTCTAATAAAGACTTCATTTCTATAGCAACTTTGTGGTCTAGTTTTCTTATTACAGCTTCTTTATTAATAGTAGATACTTTCATATCTATAGGTCTTTTTAATTCTTCACCTACAAGTAAATCAATTTTAGGAGCTATAATAGGATAGTTTACTAATCTTGCAGGATAAGACAATCCGTATTGTTCTGTTATGTATGCGTAATCACCTTGATTAATATTACCATTATAAATAGAGTAGTTATTAATATCTCTTGCTCTTGCGTCTCCATGTGAACTTTCGTTATATGACATGTAACTAGTTATTGAACCTAAAACAGAATTACACCATTCGTCATTCTTTTCTTTTTCGGATACCATCATTGATGGAAAAATACTATGCTTTTTACTCATTTTAATTTAATTTAATTGGTGTGCCATTGTTACTTCTTTTATAATACTTTAGACCTATGTCTAACGATTCTTCTGTTTCTTTTACTCTCATTCTATAATTATCTATATTATGAATCAAGCATATACCAAAAGCCATCGCTCTATCTGTATTTCTTAATCCGTAATTTGCTAATTCATCTATCAAATCTAAAAACCAAATTTCTTTAGCGTAATCTCTGATATAATCATCTATCAAGTCTTCCAATAAAGATTTCACTTGTTTATTCATGTGAACACCATATTGGTTTCTTGTTTTCGTGCCTGGGTTGTGAGCAGACTCGGGTTTTTCTTTTAAATATTTCAACGCATTCATACGTTTAAAATAATCTAATATACCTATCTTTGTATATTCTACTAGCATTTTAGAATTGTAATACACTGCTAGTTTTAAACAACCATCCCAAAAATCTTCTTTTTTCTTAGGTCTATCAGTATATTCAGCTACAACGTAATCGCTTGGTATATTTGTATTTGCAAATCTACGATAAATTATTGCACTACCCAAGGAATCTGACGCTCCTGCTTCATCTTGGTCATAAGAATCCACTCCACCTATATCAATTCCTTTATATTCAGGCATTGGATGAGATAAAATTTTAAATGGTCCTGCAGGATGAGGCCTCCAAGAAACCTTGAGTTCATCGTCATCATTTAACTGCCAATCTAAGTACCCACTTTGTATTTGATTTTTATAATCTTTACTTCCTAATATCCTTGACCTTTGTGCATTTAACAAAGCAATGTCAAATCTACTTTCTTTTGTATTAAGGAAAGCTTCTTGAATTGTTAAAGGATAATTTTGTATATGTAGGTTGTACGCTTCGTTATCTCCAGATTTTCTAATAACCTCCCTATCTTCTGTTAGTTTATCTTTTGCTCCACTAATATCTTCCACTCCAGTTTCTATATTAAAGAAACCATAGTAAGCTTTAGAAGCAGGAATAAACATAGGTATAAGATTATAAGCATCATGACTATAGTACATATCCATAAAATCTTTAGACGCTCTAGATATGTCACCACCTGTACCTCCTACAATAGGAACTCCAAATTGTATATCACCATCCATAAAACATGCTTTAGATGACATATAAGCATTCTTTAGATGCTTAAATTCACCTGCTTCTTCAAAGACCATTAAAGAAGTTCTTTCTCCTTTAAATACCTCTGGATTATCCATTGTTCTACAAATAATTGTAGATTGATATCCACCAATCTCCCACTTACCATCTTTGTTTTTTTGTTTGTAACCTGAACGTAATATACCATCTGTGTCTTTTAATACTGAATGTTTAAAGTTAGGATGTATACCGTTTAATCCTTTTTTAGTTTTATCAAAGAATGCGTCAGCAGTTGCTTGTAGTCCTGCAGCTACACCTATGTCATTGTATGGAAAGAATGTGTATTCATGTGCTACCATACCAGAGTTCATATAAGAAAATCCTTTATCCCTAGCTTTAATCACAATCATTCCTTTGCCCTCTTGTTTACATGTTTCAAAAGTATTAAAATACTCTCTATCCATCTCTCTGTACCAAGGGTGTATAAGAGCCTTTCTTCCACCTTTATCTCCACTGTTTCCTAATATATAATAGTAGTTTAAATAAAAATAATATTTACCAGATATCCAAGGCATACCTTTTGGTTTAAAACCATTAATACATCTGTCTTGTTGCTCTGTCCACCATTCTTGATACGAAACAGAACCTGCTTCTAAATCAGGAAATCCTTTATTAGGTATAGGTCTATATCTTTGTGGGTCAAATTTTATACTACCCATATCTTATTTTCTTTGCGTTTGAAAATCCAAAAGAATTTTTGTTTTTCATTTTACTAATTTCTTTACTCTCCATCCAATCTCTTAAATCAAATTGATAATTAGACATACTATACTGATTGTATTCATCAGCTCTTTGCCAATTAGCTTTTCTATAATGAAGAGCGTATCTTTGCTTTAAATATCTAATATCATTTTTCTTTTTATTTTTATCATTACTTCCACTTGAGTTTACTTTAATAGATTTTTTTATTCTATTAATTGGTTTTTTAATACTCTTATTCATTACATTTCTTTTATTTTCTTACGATTTTCCAGAAACGATAATCCTTTATCTCCAGCAATCTTTTGTCTTTCCCCTCTTCTTTCAATAGAGTCTAGTAATGACTGACGTGTCTTTAGTATCTTCTCTACACCTATCATAAGTTTTTGTAATAACTCTGCATTGTCTTCATTTAAAAACATACCGTCTATTAAATTTGTAAACTCATTAATTTTTTTATTAAAAGCTATTAGTTGTTCGTCTAATGGGTCAAACTGTAATTCTTTGTATTTACTTGCAGCAGCTTTCATTTCTGGCTTATTATGACCAGACCAAGTGTAACTATTGTATAGGTCCATAGAAACAGCCTTTACTCTTTCTTTTTCAGTATAGTGTCTGTATGGGCTTTCATAATCATATACCATTGCAATCCACTTCATAGCGTCTTGACCTAGTTTCTCTGTATCTAAAACTAGTTTAAATTCTGGAACAAGAGTAACTCCATTGTCCCCTTTAATCACATCTCCCTTTTTGTTTATTTGCAATAAATACATATTATAATCCTGTGTGCATTAATTTAAAAGTATTTTTATATTTTACTTTACTAGATTTCTTTCCATACATCTTATCTAATGAGTAATTTGGATTACTGCATATTGACACCGTATTATCTAAGTATATAAAATTATTATCCTCTATCTTGTCTATGAGAGAGTCCTCTTCTTTTTGTAACATAGAAAAGCAGTCATAGTTTTTTTCTAAGTAAAAAAAGTCACCCTTCTTTACTATTTTTCCCTTTTTGTTATTCATTATATTCATTTTACAAATATACAAAATTTATTTTTATTTACTATAAACAGAAAACCCCTTTATAATAAAAGGGGAGTCTGTATGAAAACATGGAAAGATAAAGAAGTTGCAAAAATACAAAAAATTTAATTACCATAAGGATTTATCATATTAAATATACTATTTACTTTAGTATCCACTTCTTGCTTATATATAAGTTGACTATATTGCTCTTGTGTAGGTATTTTTGAGTTACTTAATTGTGGTAAAGTAGAAGGATTTACTTGAACTTCTTGTGGAATCATTTTGTCTAATGTAGAACCTTGTTGACTGTTATTATTATAAACGTCTAATATATTATTACCAAATCCTTCTATACCATATGGATTTTGGTTTTGCATTAAATTATTCTGTACCATAGGTGTACCCTGTGTAGGCATTGGTACAGTTTGTTGATTTGTATTATTAGATTGAAGAACAGGTTCTGTATTGTTATTCATATCTATATTATTTTCAACACCCCACTCTTCATAAGACAAAATAGGTTTTTTTGGAGAATAATTTTCCATGTTTCCCATTCTTTCATTTACTTGATAACCAAAAGTTTTTTCTTGTTTCTCTTTCTCTTCATTACGATATTTTTGATAATCTTCATAACCTGGAGGTGGAGTTGCAGTTGATAACTCTGGAGCAGGAACTTCTGGAAACTGAACGTCCTTATTTTCAATAGCCGTTTGCATATTATACATAACATTTTCATCATGGTCTAAGGGATTCATACTAATCCTTAATTCACCTTTTTCGTTTTCTACAGCTAACTGATTAAACATATTTTCATAATTAGAATAATCTGCTTTTTTAGATACATCAAAATTATCTACATTTATATCATTAAATTTAACATGAAAATGGTCTGACTCATTTAATACTCCTAATCCAAAAGCTTTTCTATATTCCTTACTTTTATCACCAGATAACCACTTTTTAAAACTACCAGTGAAATCCCCTGCATTACCAATCATGTGTTGTGATGGTAAATCTGATTCATCTAATTCTCCAGCAACATATAAGTCATATTGTGAATCTATCCAACCTATTATTTGTTCGTTACTTGCTTCAGTGTTATACCCATGTGTATTAATACTATCATTTACCGCTCCTCTAAAGTTACGACTATATAAATGCATGTCTTGTGGATATTGATTCTGCATCATTACTCTCCACTGGTCTTTAGATAACCTTTCTCCACTAGTCATATTTATTTCTCCTGTATATCCATACTCACGAGCCATAGATACAGCTATAAATCCATCTTTATTTAAATCTGCATTTATTATATCTTCATTTCTCATAGATGGAAAAGCTCCTCTTGTTCTAGAGCCAGCATTTTTTGAATATTTTATTTTCTTTTTTTTATTCTTACCACCATTTTCATAAGGAGTTGGATTTAACTTACCACCATACTTTAAAAAAGGTCCAACTTCAACTGTAGATGTTGGTTGACCAGTTTCTTGAATTTCCTGTGTAGCCGTATTATCATTATATATTCCAGTATTTTGTTGAGCTGTAACTTCTTGACCATTCAACATTGTTTGATTCATTTGTATGTCAGTCTCTTCACCATTACTTACTACATTAGTATTAGAATTAAAGTCACTTGTGTTTCCATTAACATTTAAATCTGATGAACTATTAAGAGTGTATGGGTTTGATAAATCCGCAGGATTTTTATTTACGTTGGTGTCTTGAGTGGGCGTCACATTCGTTCCTTCCGCACCATCTGTTTCTACAAAAGTAGCGTCATATATTGTAGTAAACTTTTCATCACTAGAACCTTTTTCTCCATAGTCATCTACTTTTAAAGAAAATGTTTAGTTTCGTCATATACATAGTCTTCTGACAAAGTACCATTAGAGTAATCTATTTCTTTATTCCATCTATTAAAGGTAGCAGATGCTTTTCCTGGATGTGAAGTTTCTGTTCTAGTACCCACCCCTCCTTGGTCATCTACTATTTTTTTAGTTTGTTGAAGTACATTGTTATATTGTTCAGATGTTAACTTTCCATCTGTTTTTTGCATTAACTCATACATAGTAATCTGAACAGCTCTTTTTGTACTGCCGTCTGTATTTCTGTTAATAGCTCCAGATTCAAAATGACTATCACCAGTAAAGTGTACTATAGAAGATAGTGAGGTAAAGTCTTCAAAGTTTGATGTTTTTTCAAATAGGTCGGTATTGTTTTTATATAACTCATCTACTGATTTACTCACGATATCTTTTTGTGTAGTATCGGTAAACTTAATAGTACTTACATGTGTTTTTAATTCTTCTTCAGTTAATCCTAAGTCTGATTGTATTTCTAAAGAGGATTTACCTGCCATATCATATACATCTCCATTGGTCTTTGTGTACTTAAGTCCTGATACAATAGTTTTAGCATCTACTGCACTTACGCCGTGGTCTATAAAGTCTTGCTCTGTTATTAAAGCTTTCGCATCTAATCCTGAACCAAAAGTAATACCCGACTCTTTGGTAGCAAGATGCCCATTAGGTACGTATCCTTCAGTGTTTGTGAAATGAGTTAGTAAAGATTCTTGTTGTTCTGTTGTTAGATTGTCAAAGCTTGTGAATTTAAAGTCTTTTCCATTTTTAGCTTTTTTTTTACCGCCGTCAAAGTACATTCTACCTCCTTTCTTAAATGAACTAACTTTTGGACTTATTAAAGCATTATTCATAATTTGACTTCCATCTCCATAAGGAGTTAATCCAGCATAACCTCCTCCTGCTCCTGACGCCATTCCATCGGGAGAATATTTGTCTCCACCATAATCTCCTGACAAAAGATTTCCTGAATTTGAGTTCATTGTAGTGTTGTAGGGGTTAGGTTGTTGACCACCTTGTGTACCAGTTGTACCAGAAGTAAACCATTGATTCACTCCAACAGGGTCAAGATTAAAACCTCCTCCTCCTCCTCCTCCTCCACTACTAGAAGATTGCATTCCACTATTAGGAGCTCCAGCTGAAGTTAAATTAGATTGACTAATTGGATTAGTTACAGTAGTTTTTCCAGCGGGAGGTGCGGGGGGCGCAGGTGTTGAAGATGTAGAACTCATAGGCATAGAAGTAGTACTTGTAGGCATAGAAGTAGAGTTAGAAAATGGATTAGATGTATTTGTAATATTTCTATTTACAGGACCGCCTTGAAGATATTTAGGAATGTTTCCACCATAACCAAATTTATTATACGCAGTACTGGGATTTGCTAATACTTCAGGTACGTGTTTAAACTTACCTATTAACTCTATCATGTCTTTATAAGTTGCCATAGTTTTATATTTTAGTCGTGTTGTGGTCTTCTTAAGCAGGACTCACATCCGCAATTTACCTTCCCACCGTGTTTATATTTCATTCCTTTTTTTGCTTTAGGGTGTCCCCATCCTCCTTTATCTAAAAGCTCATGAGCTTTTTTATTTCTAGTTGTAACTCGAGCTTTACCCTTACCCATTGTGTGGTCTTTATATGCCATAATTAATCGTGTTGTGTTCTACCTCCATGACTATACTTTTTCTTTGATGTTGTTTTAGTTTTAGTACTTCTTTTTTTCGCTCTCCAAGTACCTACCTCACCCTTCTCCTTATTATCTTTAGCGAATTGTACCTTATTCTTTTTCTTGTCGGGACGACTAAATATCTCTTTTATCGTGTTATGGGACATATTTGAATCTTCAACCCATTTATAGTGAGTTTTACCTGGATGAACTGCATCACAGTCGTGACCTTTACCTTTAGACATACCTAATTGATTTAATTAATAATATACAAAGATACAATTTTTTTTTATATTATTTTAAAAATTCTATTTAGTTCTGAGTGAGGGAGACGATATGGGTAAACCCCCCTTCCCTTTTCAAAAACTTTGAATACCCTACCCATCTTCATACTTCGTCACTTCGTTCCTCATTAATATTACTAATAACTATTAATCAAAACTAATTACTATGTATTACTTCATCCTTATCCTATCCATCCTACTAGCAGTAGCTAAACTATTCCTATTCGCTATAGCAACATATCTTATCTACTTATACATCAAAGATAAATATCCTAAAGCTATACCTAATACTAACAAATTAACAGAACTAAGAGATTAACATCTCTTTTTTGCACAATATATGTGTAACATAAGTGTGTAAGTGTGAGCTAGCCAGCTAGTCTAACACCTCTAATACTACTACTATTTACTAGTACTATCTACTACATAACTACATAACCTATTGGTAATCAATATGTTATTGACTATTTATCATTAAATATACAATATAAGTAACCACTATATTTATTTAACTGATTAATGCACTATATAAACATGCAGCTAAGTTATACAAAATAATTGACAATGTCAAGTATTAAACTAGACAACTTCATGACAATATGTCATCAGTATGTATTTATGTGATTAATACTACATTACGATAGTCACTACGTTCCTTCGTCTTACATTACTAATAGTAATTATTTAACTTATGTTATCTATGCTTGAGTAATCAAGAGGGGGATAAGATAAAGCGTCGCGTAAATTCGGGACGGAGCAGGAGTGTAAGCCTGTAATAATTACAACTAATAACTATTAACTAAAACATACTATTATGAACTACAATCATCACATGTCTGAAGCTCAACACAAAGAAAATTATGAACAAATGAACTTTCTAGAAGAAATAGAATACAGAAACGATTATCTTTATCAACAACTTCAAGAAGAATATGACAAATATCTTTTAGAAAACAACACTACACCTAAATCATTTATTGATTGGTGTCACACTGAACTATGGCCATCAACTAATGATGACTTACCATTCTAAGAGAGTTACCCTCTCTTTTAACAACGAAGCGACTGCGTCTTTCGGTTGTTTGATTACATATAATTATTAATCAATCTTATTAAACATGAAATACTATCAATCAGTACATACATTTATAATCAAAGTATACAATACATTATAT
>TARA_R110002033_G_scaffold1089_3_pt1 | contig 13847 bp, 10 predicted proteins | sample TARA_R110002033 | Tara Oceans TARA_R110002033 (sample SAMEA4397051) | marine metagenome | biome: Polar Biome; feature: [SRF] surface water layer (ENVO:00010504); material: water (ENVO:00002006), including particulate matter (ENVO:01000060) such as... | depth 5 m
TCATGATGGTTTTAAAGCTTGTTATACTTTTAACCATATCCATATAGGCTTTAGCCTCTGGTTCTTCTACATTCATACCCATTTTTGCTATCATTTGAAACATTTTAGGCTTAATGGATACATAAGTTACATCTGAATTATCATTATACTTCTCAAAAACATCTTGAGCCGATGATATTGCTGGCATTAACATAATTGCCATTACGAATACTACTAATCTATTTTTCATTTTACTTGTTTTTATATTGTTTAACGTTTTCATTATTAATTGGTCTATTATTTAAAAATTAAATTTTTTGTGTTTTCAATTTCGTTAAGGTAACCAAGGGTAGCGGTTCCTTTGTTCAATTCATCTAAGTAACCTACTGTAGAAGCTCCTTTATTAAATTGAGTTGAGATCATGGCCAACGATTTAACAACTTCGTTATAAGCCTTTTGTGGGTCTTCATAAGTTCCTAACTCATTTTGAGTAGTTGATTTAAAATAAAACCCTATCATTAGAACTGCTACTGCTGCGACCGATAACCATTTATAGTTAAATTTATTTTTAGTTTTTAATGGAACGTCTTTAGTAAATTGTTCTTGCTGATTTCCTAAAAAATACGCAAACATAGGTTTATATATTTCTAAATGTGGTGCTACAGTGTCGCTAGTAAAATAGTTTTTCAACACTTGCTCTTCTTTTAGAGTTGTTTCTCCGTTTTCGTACTTTTCAAGTAACTTTTCTATATTATTTAATACCATAACTGTGCGTATTAGTTAATTTTTCTCTTATTGTTTTTCTTGCTCTAGACAAGGCTACTCTTACTGCAGTATTGTTCATGTCCAGCATATCGCATATCTCATCTAATTCATACTGTTCTATATCTCTCAATTGAATGACCATTTTTTGTTGTTCTGGCAAATCTGCAATGATTCTGCCTACCCAATCCAAACTATCTTTTGCCTCTAATTCCTTTTGTAAGGATACTTTATGGTCTTGATAGTTGCTATGCACTATTTTTAAATTTTGTGCTTGTTTAGATTTTAATTTGTCTAAACAAAAATTCTTTGTCATCGTCATTGAAAAAGCCTCTATATTTTTATAAGCTTCAAACTTTGACTTATTATTCCAAAGCTTTATAAGAACTTCTTGTGTCGCATCTTCCGCTTCTTCCGTCGAAACCAAGAGTCGTTTGGCTAAACGAAACACTTTATCTTTAAAGGGCATGACAATATTTAAAAACTCTGTCTGCGTCATTTTAATTTTACTTTGGTTGTGGTTAGTTTAAAATGCTTTATTAGGGCGTTTGATATTACGACGAATCATAATCTATTTTGTTACAAAAATTTTTATAATAAAATAATCTCTGTATTTTTACCGTTACTCAAATTAATTATATTGTTATGAAATTAGAAAAATTGCCCTTAAAACTACTCCTTGGATTGTTATTTATTTCTGTAATCTTCAATTGTAGTAAAAAAGACGATATTGTGGTCGACACACCTCAACCTGCGGTTGAAGAGCCTCAACCTGTGCCGTTAGAACCTCAACCCGTAGCATTAAATAATGAAATTAATGATTTTGTCTGGAAAGGCTTGAATGAAATTTACTTATGGCAAGGAGATGTACCTAATTTGGCCGATGATAAATTTACATCTCAAGATGACTACTACACTTTTTTAAATAGCTATAGTACCCCAGAAAACTTATTTGATGGGTTATTATACCAAAAAGATGTTGTAGATAAATTTAGTTTTTTAGTAAATGACTATGTAGCCTTAGAAAACTCCTTTCAAGGAAACTCAAATTCTAATGGATTAGATTTTAGATTAGTTAGATTATCAGGTTCAGATGATGTTTTTGGTTATGTGAGGTATGTAGCAAATGATTCTGACGCTGCTAGCAAAGACATAAGCCGTGGAGACTTTTTCATGACTGTAGATGGGCAGCAATTAACCATAAATAATTATTCTGATTTGTTGTTTGGATCTAACAACACTTATACGTTAGGAATGGCAGATATTATAAATAATACCATTGCTTCTAATGGAAAAACAGTAGAACTTACTAAAACTAATTTTACAGAAAACCCTATATTAATAAATAAAGTTATAGATACAGATGGCATCAAAGTGGGCTACCTTATGTACAATCAATTTATTTCAAATTTTGATACGGCTTTAAATGATGCTATAACCGAATTAAAATCTCAAGGTGTCACAGAATTAGTTTTAGATTTAAGATACAACCCTGGCGGTTCTGTAAACACGGCTATCATTTTATCAAGCATGATAACAGGCCAATTTACTGGAGACGTATTTTCTACAGAAAAATGGAATAGCAAATATCAACAATATTTTGAAGCTAATAATCCTGAATATCTTATAAATCGTTTTACTGATAAACTTTCAGATAATTCACCAATCTCAACTCTTAATTTAAACAAAGTATATATTTTAACTACGTCTGGATCTGCTTCAGCAAGTGAATTAGTTATTAATTGTCTGAAACCATATATTGATGTCGTACAAATAGGTACAACGACAACTGGTAAATACACAGCCTCTGTAACCATTTATGATTCTCCAAACTTTGGTAGAGATAATGCCAACCCAAATCATACATACGCTATGCAACCACTGGTTTTAAAATCGGCAAATGCAAGTGGAGTTACAGATTATTACAATGGACTTGATCCTGACTACCCTATAACATATCAAACCTCATCTGGCAGTAGCTATGAAGGTGAAAACATGACTGATTTAGGAACTTTAGGAGACATAAACGAACCATTTTTGGCTAAAGCTCTTTCGCTAATCACTGGTGTAACTACTAAATCTAGCAATTCTAAATATAACAAAAACATCTTAGGGTTTGATATTGATAACGTTGCAGATTCAAAAGATTTTGCACCTTTAGGAAAAAACATGTTCATTAAATTAAAACCTAATGAATAATTTAACAAGATTCATTTGATTATTTCAATCAAAATGAATCTCATTAAAAAAACTATATGAAAATCTTAAAGCCCCTAATCGTTGTTTTTATTGTAAGTAGTTTGTTAACAAGTTGTTTTAAAGACAATGACGATACCACTACTGTTACTCGAGATATCAATGATTTTGTTTGGAAAGGCATGAACTCCTGGTACAATTGGCAAACCGAGGTTCCTAATTTATCTGATACGAAAGATGATAACTCTAGTGAATATGCTGCGTATTTAAATCAGTTCAGCAATCCAGAAGAACTCTTTAATAGTTTAAGATATCAATATGGAATTACAGATAGATTCTCTTGGTTTATTGATGATTATATTGTTCAGGAACAACAGTTTCAAGGTATTTCAAATTCATTTGGACTAAAATTTCAAGCAGTTCAAATAAATAATAATGGAGATATAATTTTATATATAAAATATGTTTCCGACAATTCTCCTGCTAGTAACTCCAATATTTTAAGAGGAGATATTATTAATGCTATTAACGGAACCGTCTTAAACACATCAAACTTTAATAGCGTTGTAAATGATTTATATAAAGAAACGGTAACCTTATCTTTTGTTACAGAAAATAACGGTGTATTAACACCAACTGAAGACAAAACCATTACGGCTGCCATAGTTTATGAAAACCCTGTATATATTGCTAAAGTATTTAATAATATTGATGGAAAAAAAGTGGGATATTTAGTTTATAACGGGTTTAGATCTTCATACAACGATGAATTAAATGCTGCCTTTGCGACTTTTAAAAATGAAAATATTGATGAACTCATACTTGATTTAAGATTAAACGGAGGAGGGTCTGTGGCTACATCTTCGTATTTAGCAAGTATGATAGATGCAGATGCTGGTGAAGGAATATTTGCGAATTTAGAATTCAATTCAAAACACACAGGCGAAAACGGCTCTTATAATTTTAGTAACACTCTAAATGTTTATAACGCTGATAATGTAAAAACTGGAGAAGAAACTATAAACAGATTAACTACAATTAATAGATTATTTGTATTGGTATCTGACAATACAGCATCAGCAAGTGAAATGGTTATAAATGGTCTTAAACCGTATATTCCTGTTAAACTTATAGGAACCACAACGTATGGCAAGAATGTTGGATCTATCACATTGTATGATTCACCAGGTTCAGATTATACAGATAGAGCATCGGCTAATCCTAATCATTCGAATGCCATGCAACCTATTGTATTTCAAATATTCAATAAAAACGGAGACAGTGATTATACACAAGGCTTTACACCGGACATCGAAGTAAAAGAATACGAATATTGGAATAATATACTCCCTTTTGGCGATGAAAACGAAGCCGTTTTAAAAGCGGCTCTTGACGATATAAGAGGCTATACAACAAAAACAGGAACTATAAAAAAAGCGAGTAACAACATAAAGAGTTTAGATCTTAAGCCTTTTAATAAATTTGAAAAAGAGATGTATCTTGATAATGACTTTTCTTTAAATTAAGGTAGAAAAAACTTAAATACGTCAGCATAAAAAGCCTTTCTAAGTATTTAGAAAGGCTTTTTATATTGTAAACATTAATAAATTATAATGTAATATTTAATCCTACATTAACATTTCTTCCTTTGGTTGTATAACCTATTATTTCTGTATAATCTTCGTTAAAAAGATTAGTTATGCCAGCAAATAATTTCAACTTATTGTTAATCAATTTATGACTAAAATAAAGGTCTATTAATGAAAATGACGGTAATTTAACATCTTGATACGTTGAGAAATCGGTATCCGTTCTACTACTTGTAAACTGATAGCTGAATGATGCATACATATTTTTAGAAAAATTATACCCTAAACTAGCATTCGCTTTATGTTTTGGTAAACGCAAACGCGTACCGTCTTTTAATTCTGTAAATGTATAATTTGCTGTAAAAACAAGATCATCTATTAAAGTTGCTTTTGCTTCTGTTTCAAACCCATGAACGTTTGCTTTAGTAGCTGCATTTTCATAACCATTGGCTGCATAAACAATCGTTTTATTTTCTTTTCTATTAAAATAAAGAGCATTAACTCTAAATCCTTTTTTATTTGAAAATTCTAATCCGCCTTCTACCGTTGTATTTTCTTCTGGATCTAAATTGGCATTGGCACCAAAAAAACCAAATAATTGTGACAAATTAGGTGCAATAAACGACGTCGCATAAGACCCTAAAACTTTAATATTTCCAGCACTAATAGGAATATTATAAGATGGATTTATACTGTAAACTAAATGAGATCCATATTCGCTATGATTATTTAAACGAGCTCCTGCATTTAAGTTCAACCCAAAGTCTGACACATAAACCGCATTTATATACGGATCGATATTATTGTAACTTTCTTCTACAGCAAATAAACTTTTATATTTATTATAGTTAACACCAGCAATTGTGTAAAAAGTTTTATTAAAGACATATTTATTAAAAGCATCAACAACAAAATTTTCAGCTTCGTAATTCGCGCTAAAATCTGAAACAATCGCTCTATCAATTTTAGTATAAGCTGCATTTACTTGAAAGCTACCATTAGTGTAAGTAAATTTTGGAGATACCCCCACTCTGGTCTGCTCGCTAAAAAAGGTATCGTCGGTATCGGTTAACACATAAGCGGGTGCTGGACTGCCATCAATATCAGATTTCAACTTATCATAGCTAAAAAATGTGGCTATTTCAAAAGCCTTGCTTACTTCATAGCCCAATTTTAAATTGGTATTAAATCTTGAGAAAGGATCTTTTTCTGCATGATCAGATTTTGCCGCCGATAAACCACCAACATAATTATTTCCAAAACTTGCTAAATATGTTAACTTATTTGTTGTTCCATTTACAGAAACATTATTTGTAAAACTTGATCCGTAATAATTTAAATTGTCTTGTGACTGATTGGTGCCAACGACTGTTAAAAAACTTCCTGAAACCGCATTTTTGGAGGCTTTTTTAGTGGTGATGCTAATAACCGCTGTGGCTGCAGCATTTCCATACAAGGTACTGGCTGCCCCTTTAATAATTTCAATAGATTCAACGGTATTTAAATCTACAAGTCTTAAATCAAATTCATTGGACACTGATGATGGATCGTTTACTGGAATACCATCAATTAATACTAAAACTTGCCTGGAGTTTCCGCCCCGAACATAATACGATAAATTTTGTCCCTGCACACTCCTACTTCCGTTAATTTCAATGCCGCTTTTAGAATTAATTAATTCGGTGATACTTCTTCCTTGATTATTTTCAATCTCATTGCTTGAGATTTTAATAACCGTTTTTCCTGAGTTTTCGCGTTTTAGTTTAAACCGTGAATCTGTAATAACAACTTCATCAAGTTGCTGGACTTTTGTTGAATCGATTTGCTGTTGTGCAAACCCAGCCATCGATACCCCTAAACATAGGATACCAAAAGCATGTACTTTTTTGTTCATTTTAATGAATAATTACTCGAGAATCGCATGACAATCATACGCAAACTTTTATCCCGAAAGTTTAACTTATTTTTTTGAAATTGGCAGGTCTCCTGACTTGCGTCCTCATGTTGGTCTTCCCAAAGATTTCTCTCCAGTGACATTGAAGTTGAACATGAAGCTTTATAGCTTACAGTTGCGGGAACAGTTCTGGATTTTAACCAGATTCCCTTTTAATTTATTCACGTGAAATGAACAAAACCTAATTTCGATGCAAAAGTAAATATTATGTTTTATATGACTTCGTAAATTTTATTTTTTCTTTGTCATTTTATAAACTAAATAAATAAAGCCGACTAAAAAATGAAGTATTATAACGCCAGCAACTATATATATTGTTAAATTTGAATTTTCTCTCATGAGTTTAAATTTATCCAAAAGTATTAAGTAATTAATTAAAATACAGTTACAATTGTTACAGAGTAAATCATTAAAATTATCTTATCAAATAACTCTTTTTCTGGTGTTTATAACATTTTTTAATTGTAAAAACGACTCCTCAAAAAAAGCTATTACTGATTTACATAAAAATGAGATATCCTTAAAATATGCTCAAGGATTTAGTATTTCAGACCAAGGCACTTATAAACTATTAGAAATTAAAAATCCGTGGCCTAAATCTGAAAAAATATATAAATATGCGTTAGTTCCTAAAGGCAACAAAGTCAATTTAAATAAGAACGATTTTGAAGCTATACTAACCATCCCCATAAAAAAAATAGTCGTTACTTCAACCACGCATATTCCCTCGCTAGAATTATTAGATGTTGAACAAACCTTAGTTGGATTTCCTGGTATTAATTATATATCGTCTGAAAAAACCAGAAATCGTATTGATAATGGCAAGGTTCGAGAACTTGGAAAAAATGAAGGCATCAATACAGAAGTGCTTTTAGAACTGTTTCCTGATGTCGTAATTGGCTTCGGAATTGATGGCAACAACAAAACGTTTGAAACCATAAAAAAATCTAATATCCCTGTAATTTATGATGGCGATTGGGTTGAAAGTTCTCCACTTGCAAAAGCAGAATGGATCAAACTTTTTGGATTATTATACAATAAAGAAAAACAAGCTGATTCTATTTTTAATACTATTGAAAAGGATTATTTAGATGCTAAGAAACTGGCTTCTAAAGTAAATAACCAACCCACAATTTTAAGTGGCGCTATGTATAATGATGTGTGGTATTTGCCCAGAGGAACTAGCACAGAAGCACAACTTCTTAAAGACGCTAACACAAATTATTTATTTAAAGACACGAAAGGAAGCGGAAGCTTAGCTCTTAATTTTGAAACGATTTTCGCAAAAGCAAAAGATGCCGATATTTGGTTGAGCCCATCCAATTATGAGAGTATGGAAGCGCTTAAAAACAGTAATGAACATTATACCATGTTTAAAGCATTTCAAAATAAAAATATATATTCGTTTACCAATACAAAAGGTAAAACAGGAGGTGTTTTGTATTACGAGTTAGGTATGACACGACCCGATTTAGTCCTTAAAGATTTAATTAAAATTTGTCATCCAGAATTATTAGAAAATTATCAACCCTATTTTTTTAAAAAGTTGAACTAAATTGATTGACGCTAAAACATATTCAAAGTCATTTATCATTATCATACTCGTTTTAGTAGTGTGTTTTGTTTTAAATATTAGTTTAGGCTCTGTTCATATTCCATTACAAGATGTTTTTAAAAGTATTATTGGTAGTTCTACAGAACAAGATACGTGGTTGTATATTATTCAGAATTACAGACTTCCCAAAGCATTTACCGCTATTTTAGTCGGCTCTGGCTTAGGTATTTCCGGACTTTTAATGCAAACGCTTTTTAGAAATCCTTTGGCTGGCCCCTTTGTTTTGGGTATTAGCTCTGGTGCCAGTTTAGGCGTGGCATTAATTATTTTAGGCTCGAGTGTTTTTGGCGGACTTTTAACAACGCTTTTAGTCTCTAAATGGAGTATCGTTATTGCCGCGAGTTTTGGTAGTTTTCTGGTTTTAATTTCCGTCATGGTTGTATCTTTAAAAATACGTGATACCATGGCCATTTTAATTATCGGACTTATGTTTTCAAGTATTACGGCCGCCATTGTAAGTGTACTTTCTTATTTTGGTTCCGCGCAACAGTTACAACAATATGTGTTTTGGGGTTTTGGTAGTTTGGGTAACTTATCCTGGAATGAATTGGGTATATTCTTCATCATTTATTGCTTCGGAATTGTACTGAGTATCTTTTCAATAAAATCGTTAAACTCACTTCTACTTGGTGAAAACTATGCTAAAAGCCTAGGTTTAAACATTAAAAGAAGTAGATTGTTAATTATTATAGCGACTAGTTTATTAGCAGGAACAATCACTGCTTTTGCTGGACCAATAGCATTTATTGGATTGGCTATTCCACACATGACACGTCAATTATTTAATACCTCTAATCATAAAGTATTGCTACCGGCCGTATTTTTATTTGGAGCCATCATCATGCTTATTTGCGATAGTATTGCACAAATACCTAATAGTGACTACACCTTGCCAATTAATGCCATAACCTCTTTAATTGGGGCGCCTGTTGTTATTTGGTTATTGGTTAGAAAACGTAAAATGATATTCTAGATGCTATTTCAAAATGGAAAATAAAAATAATATCATATTAAATACCGAAAACTTATCCATTGGATATGCTTCAAAAAAAGAGCGAACTATTATTGGTAGCAACATCAATATTAATTTGAATCGTGGAGAACTTATTGGGTTGATTGGGGCGAATGGCATTGGTAAATCCACACTTTTACGAACACTTACCAATGTTCAAAAACCATTGGAAGGGACTGTTAAAATAAATGATAAAAGTTTACATAAATATGATGCTATCGACTTAGCCAAAGTACTAAGTCTCGTCCTAACAGAAGCAGTATCCTCAAAAAACTTATCTGTTTTTGAATTGGTTGCTTTAGGAAGACAACCCTACACCAATTGGGTTGGATCGTTATCTGAATATGATATGAATAAGGTTGATGAAGCCCTGAAACTTATTAATATTACGCATTTAAAACACAAAAACTGTTTTGAGTTAAGTGATGGTCAATTGCAAAAAGCTATGATAGCACGTGCGTTGGCACAAGATACTGATATGATTATCCTAGACGAGCCTACCACGCACCTTGACATGTATCATAAAGCATACATTTTAAAACTGCTGCAAAAACTGACTCAAGAAACAGGAAAAACGATTTTATTTTCGTCGCATGAAATAGATTTGGCTATTCAATTATGCGACACTGTAGTTGTTATGACCAATGATGGTGTGGTTTCAGATCAGCCATGTAATCTCATCGCAGATGGTGTATTCAACAGTTTATTTCCAAAAGATTTAATTGTTTTTGATAAAAAAACAGGCAGTTTTAAGGTTAAGAAATAAATAAACTTCAAAAAACTTGTTTGCAGGATTAAAGCTTTATTCTTCAAACGAAAAAAATTATCTTTGATAAAATTCTATCTATTTATATGTCCGATTTAATCATTCAAATTATTGCTGCTTTAATTTTCGCAGCTTTAGGGTTCTTTTTAGGAACTTATTTCAATAAACTTAAAAACAAAAGCGAACAAAGCACCTTACAAGAGCGTCAAAACCAGATGACTTCAACTATTGAGGAACTCAAACTTAATTTAAACAAGATTGAATTAGACAGAGAAGAGATAAGACGCGAAAAAGAATTATTAAGTTCTGAAATAGCCAGAAAGAATGCCGATTTTGAACATCTGGAACAACTCAATTTAAAAAGAGACAAAGAACTCGAAGAACGCCAAGAGCAATTGCGCAAAGATTTTGAGATTTTAGCTACCAAAATTTTAGATGAAAAGTCTGAGAAATTCACCCTTCAGAATAAAGAAAACATCACAAATATTTTAAATCCGTTACAAGAAAAAATTAAAATTTTTGAAGAAAAAGTAGACCTTACTCAAAAGGAAAGCATCAGCATGCATTCTGCCTTAAAAGAGCAATTATTAGGCTTAAAAGACTTGAATCAGCAAATGTCTAAAGAAGCTACAAACCTTACAAGGGCATTGAAAGGCGATAGTAAAATGCAAGGTAACTGGGGCGAATTGGTGTTAGAACGCGTTTTAGAAAAATCTGGTTTAGAAAAAGATAGAGAGTATTTTGTTCAGCAAAGTTTTACATTGGCAAGTGGTGCACGTGTGCTGCCCGATGTAGTTTTACATCTGCCAGACGACAAAAAAATGATTATTGACAGTAAAGTGTCATTAACTGATTATGAGCGCTTTGTTAATGCTGAAGATGATGACAAACCGATGCATTTAAAAGCACATGTTAACTCCATTAAGAAGCATGTCGATCAACTTTCAGAAAAAAATTACCAAGATTTATACGATATAGAATCACCCGATTTTGTGTTGATGTTTATCCCTATCGAACCTGCCTTTGCTGTAGTTGTTAACGAAGATAATAGCATTTACAATAAAGCTTTCGAAAAAAATATTGTAATTGTAACACCTTCTACCCTTTTAGCAACGCTTAGAACGATTGATTCTATGTGGAACAACGAAAAACAACAACAAAATGCCATTGAAATAGCCAGACAAGCAGGCGCTTTATATGATAAATTTGAAGGATTAGTAAGTGATTTAACCGGCGTTGGAAAAAAGATTGACGCCGCCAAAAGTGATTATTCAGCGGCTATGAATAAACTTGTTGAAGGTAAAGGCAATCTTATAACAAGTGTTGAAAAACTTAAAAAAATGGGAGCAAAAGCTAAAAAAGCATTACCAGAAGCTATTATAAAACGCGCTGAAGAAGACCAACTATAAATTATTGCTATGTTTAAAACTATTGAAGAATCTCAAATAACATTGACCCAATTAATGCTGCCATCTAACTCTAATTTTAGTGGTAAAATTCACGGTGGCTACATATTGGGTCTTATGGACCAAATTGCGTTTGCTTGCGCCTCTAAACACTCAAGAAATTATTGTGTAACGGCATCTGTTAACAAAGTAGATTTTTTAAACCCTATTGAAGTTGGAGAATTAGTTACGCTTAAAGCTTCTGTGAATTATACTGGACGAACCTCTATGGTTATTGGTGTGAGAGTAGAATCTGAAAATATTCAAACTGGAGAAAAAAAACATTGTAACTCATCGTACTTTACCATGGTAGCAAAGGACGAAAAAGGAAATAATGTTGCTGTTCCTGGTATTATTTTAAAAACAAAGGACAGTGTTAGACGCTTCTCAAGAAGTATAGAACGACAAGAACAGGCCAGACATAGAAGCACCAAGTTTAAATCTTCTGATTTTCAAATAGACGATTATCTTGATATTATTAAAACTCAAAATGCCAAGTTAGAAATCTAATTCATAAAAAAAGCCGCTGATCGCGGCTTTTTTTATTATTTATTTAAATACATTTTTCTTCTGGAGTATAATTCGTAAAACTCGTCGTCTTTCAAACTATCAATAAATAAAATGCTTTCTCCTGTACTTTTCATTTCTGGCCCTAATTTCTTATTCACATTAGGGAATTTATTAAAAGAGAACACCGGTTGTTTAATAGCGTAACCATTTAACTTCGGATTAAAATTAAAATCCTTAACCTTCTTTTCTCCTAACATAACTTTAGTTGCATAATTTACATAAGGCTCTCCATAAGCTTTGGCTATAAAAGGCACCGTTCTTGAAGCTCTTGGATTAGCTTCTATGATATAAACAACGTCGTCTTTAATAGCAAACTGTATGTTAATTAACCCTACAGTGTTTAATGCTAAAGCAATTTTTTTAGTATGATCTTTAATTTGCTGCATCACCAAATCCCCAAGGTTAAAAGGTGGTAACATGGCATTACTATCGCCTGAATGGATTCCACAAGGCTCTATGTGCTCCATGATGCCTATAATGTAAACATCTTTTCCGTCACAAATAGCGTCGGCTTCTGCTTCAATGGCGCCTTCTAAATAATGGTCTAAAAGTAATTGGTTACCAGGCATTACTCGTAACAAACTAACTACATGCTCTTCTAGTTCTTTTTTATTAATGACAATCTTCATGCCTTGTCCACCAAGAACATATGAGGGTCTTACTAAAATTGGAAAATCTAATACATCTGCAATAGCAGCGGCTTCATCGGCTGTTGTTGCAATATCGAACTGAGGATACGGAATATTATTTTCTTTTAAAAGATTAGAAAACAAGCCTCTGTCTTCTGCCAAGTCTAGAGCTTCAAAACTAGTTCCAATTATTTTAACGCCATATTTAGTTAATTTTTCAGCCAGTTTTAAAGCAGTTTGTCCTCCTAATTGAACAATAACGCCTTCTGGTTTTTCATGCTTAATGATGTCGTAAATATGTTCCCAAAAAACAGGTTCAAAATACAACTTATCAGCTGTATCAAAATCAGTTGAAACCGTTTCAGGATTACAGTTAATCATAATGGTTTCATAACCGCATTCTGCAGCCGCCAAAACACCATGAACGCAACAATAATCAAATTCAATCCCTTGTCCTATTCTATTAGGTCCAGAACCTAGAACAATAATTTTTTTCTTATCAGTAACTATGCTTTCATTATGAGAAAAACGTTTACCATCGGCAGTTTCCATATCACTCTCAAACGTAGAATAGTAATATGGTGTTTGGGCTTTAAATTCTGCAGCACACGTATCAACCAGTTTATAGACTCTATTAACACCAAACTCTTCACGTTTATTATATACCTGACTTTCTAAACAGCCTAACATATGAGCTATTTGTCGGTCACCGTATCCTTTTTGCTTAGCCTCGAGCAATAAATCCTTTTGAATAGTATCTATTTTATAGGTTGAAATTTCCTTTTGAAGTAAGTATAATTCTTCATACTGCTTTAAAAACCACATATCTATTTTTGTGATTTCAAAAATCCTACTTAACGGAATTCCCATTGCAATGGCATCATAAATAATAAACACACGATCCCACGAGGCATAGGTAAGTTTCTCTATGATTTGCTCGTAATTCTTATTTTCTTTTCCGTCTGCACCAAGACCATTTCGTTTAATTTCTAAAGACTGTGTTGCCTTATGAAGTGCTTCTTGAAATGAACGTCCAATTCCCATGACCTCTCCAACAGACTTCATTTGTAAACCTAAAGTTCTATCTGAACCTTCAAATTTATCGAAATTCCAACGTGGTATTTTTACAATCACATAATCTAATGTCGGTTCAAACAAGGCTGAAGTCGATTTTGTGATTTGATTTTCTAACTCATCTAAATGATAACCAATCGCCAATTTAGCCGCTATTTTAGCAATTGGATACCCTGTGGCTTTACTCGCTAACGCAGAAGAACGCGACACGCGAGGATTGATTTCAATGGCAATAATATCTTCATTTTCATCGGGA
>TARA_R110002033_G_scaffold93692_3_pt1 | contig 13836 bp, 13 predicted proteins | sample TARA_R110002033 | Tara Oceans TARA_R110002033 (sample SAMEA4397051) | marine metagenome | biome: Polar Biome; feature: [SRF] surface water layer (ENVO:00010504); material: water (ENVO:00002006), including particulate matter (ENVO:01000060) such as... | depth 5 m
CTTCCGGCCGGACAGATCAAGCAGTTCCGCAGGATCGCAGCATGCGTCGAATTCAGGCATCCTCCGACACTGCCTCGGTATCGGCGGAAGCTTCGGACTTCTTGTCGTGCGCACCATGACGCTTGGTCGACTTGCCATGTTCGTGTCCGCCATGTCCGTGCCCGAAAAGGTGCATTGCGGCCATTCCGCCGAAGACGAGAACCAAAACCCAGTTTTCAAAAAGCCATTCCATAATTGTTCATTCCTTTTTTGATGAGGCCGACGGTTTTTCCGCCTGTGTGGTTGCTGCGGCGAACGGGAAATTGCCGAACATCGCGCCAAAGACATGGGTGATCCAGGCATCGCGTCCCTTGCGCCATGCGCCTATACCCTCGCCGGTGCGCGCCGACAGCGCACGCTCGGCCACGATCGCGGGGTGGTCGTCCGGCAATGGTGAGCGCGTCTCGCGCAGCGTTTCGGCGGTGGACTTGATCAGGGCCATCCACGGGTTCACCTGTTCGGAGAACATCGTTCTGGTCCAGCGCATGGGGTGCAGCGCACGGAGCGCCTCAGCGCTGGCCGGGGTCGTCGCGGCGCGGATCCAAGGACTGACGAAAGTCGAATAGACCGCCTCGTTGATCCGCGATATCTGCGCCACTTGTTTCAAGGCCGCATCGTCCGATGCAATGCCCAGATCATCGACCTCGCGCGGCTCGAATCGCACCTCAAAATCGCCGGTTTCGCAGTCCGGGTCACCCGACGGGTTGTCGATCACCATCTCGTAGAGACCCGGGGAAAGGGCCTCGACATCGTCCAGGCTTTCCAGAATCGCACGATGCTGGAGCCGCGCGACAGAGCCGGAGACGAAGATGCCCAGATGCCCGACACGCGGATGCGTCATATAGACGATGCGCTGCCCGGCTGCCTTGAGCGCATCGGTATCGGGATAAAGCTTGCCAATCCACCCCATTGCCTGTTCGGGCGGCGTGATGTTGTCACCGTCCGAGGCGAAGATGATCAGCGGATTGCTGATGCGCTTAAGATCGACGGTGCAATGCGCATCCAGCTGCATCTCGCCCTGTTCCAGCCGGTTGCCGATGAACAGGTTCTGCGTGATGCCGAGGATTTCCTCGCGGCTGAGCGTGTAGTAGCCATTCCACCAGCGTTCGAACTCAAGGAACCGCTCGCGTTCGGTGTCGGCATGGGCAAAGAGGTTCGCGTATTTGTCCCAGATCGCCTTTTCGGGTTGCAAGGTCTCAAAATTCTGTGCCAGCCAGGCACCGTCGAACCGCCCGTCCCCCAGATCGGAGATCATATGGGCGGCCCATGCCCCGCCCGACAGTGCGCCCATCATCCGCATCGGGCTGCTTGCCGCCTCGCCCGACCAGTAGCTGAGCGGCGAGCCGTTCAGTACAATCGGACCGGTCAGACCGTCGCAATCGGCGGCCAGCAGCGTGGCCGCCCAACCGGCCTGGCAATTGCCGTAGAGCACGGGGGCTGTGTCCGGGTGACGACGAGCGACCTCGGAGACGAAGTCGCGCAAGGCATAATGCACATCCGACAGCGTCTGACCTGGCATGGGCTCGGGGTAGAAGATCACGAAATAGACCGGATGGCCCTCGTGCATCGCCATGCCGACCTCGCTGTCGCGCTTGAAGCCGCCGATACCGGGCCCGTGCCCGGCGCGCGGATCAATGACGATCACGGGCGGCTTGGCCTCGTCCACGCAATCGTCCCAGCAATCGTCGCCGACCCGCGTGATCCTGAGCAGCGCGTAGTTGGCCGACCGCTCAAAGGTGCGTGCGTCCAGCAGCAGTTCGTAATCGAAATCCAGTAGCGGCGGCATGCCCTGCCGCTCATGCGCGATCATGTTGTCGGCGCGTTCACCCAGCGTGTCGAGAAACAGCATCCAGCGTTCAAAGGCGTCTTGAGCATAGGAAACGTGAGTGCCTATCTTCGCGTCATCGGAGGCAGCTGCGGGGGGGTGCTCCGGCGCCACAGTTGCAAGGCGCAAGCTCTTATTCATCGCTGATTTCCTTCTCATAGTTGGTCTTTGCGGGCGGTCTCTTCGCATCCAGCAGACGCACGCAATCCTTCGCCCCATCCTCGCGCAGACCGGAAAGGAGATAGGTCGCATCGCCAGGTGCAATGCCCAGTGCGATTGCCGCAAGTGTCCGGGGTTGTTTCATCACTTCCACACGGTTGAACAACGCGCGCGCCATCGGGGCATCTGCGTACGCGGAGGTCTCGGCACATGCGCAGGTCATCCGGGAAAAAAAGACGCGAAGATCGTCATCGGATGATGGTTGACGGGGTACTCCCGAGTTCCAATCCGACGTGATACGTGGCATGTTCAATTTCTCCTGCGGTTGTGCCTTCGGGCAGACTCACAGAAGAAGACGCTGGATCATGGAAATCGTTACAGACCCGACTTCGCTGCGATCAGGATAGTTGTCCCTCTTCTTCGCAATCAGTCTCGTGTTTGTCGTTCTCGCAGCCCTCCGGCGGACAGTAACAATCGTCCCGGTCCTCTTGGCAGCACTTGCCGCAATGCGTTGTAAGCGCCTCGCGCAAAGCAGTGCGTGCCCGGTGTAGCCGGACACCAAGTGCGTTGCGGTTAAGCCGCAGATCGGCTGCCACGCTTTCGCGATCTTCTTCGCCGAAATCGATGCGCCGGATCAGTTCGGCATCCGCCGGGCGCAGTTCGGAAATCAGCCCGCCATGGCAGGTGCACAGCCGCGCCATCTGTGAGGGCGCATCGGCAATCCATTCCTCTGGTTCACGCGCCGCCGCCGCCGCCAGCCGACTACGCCGGGTCCCTTTGCGGTAGTGATCGTTCAAAGTGGACCGCAGGATTGTGTAGAGCCACGGATCCATTCGTTCGACCTCTCGGAGCTGATCCTTGCGTGACAGCACGCGGATGCAGAAGTCTTGCAGGACATCCTCTGCATCTGCGCGGTTGCCAAGCCGTTTGACCAGAAATCCCATAAACGCTCCGCGCCCGTCCAACAGGGCGCGCTCCGGCGAAGCGTCGGGCACATCGGGCTTGCCACTGTCTTGCGATGCCATGATGTCTCTGCCCTTTCCAAGAGGTTTGCGAAGGTGCGATCAGCGCCGATACAGCGCTGATTCGAGCATTGTCTCTCTAACGTACAATGCGCGCAGTCATTCTAAGAACAATTTGCCCCTCCGCGCGTCACTCTGAATAAGCAACACACATTCGTATCGAAGCGAACAGGCTTTCGACGAAGACAATAGCCAAAACGACCGTTAGAAAACAGGTTAACAGGTTGTCCTGTATTATCGACCTTGAGACCGCCTTGCTCCCTTAAAGTTGACGAACACGATCCCCAAAATGACCAGCGCAATACCGGAAAATTGAATCCCGGACAGGCGTTCCCCGAAAAACAAGGCACCAATTGAAAGACCGAAGATTGGAACAAGAAAGCTGAACACAATCGCCCGGTTCAGCTCAACTGCCTCCAGCACGGAAAACCAGAGCCAATACACCAGCGCTGAGCCGAACAGGGCCAGCCCCAAAAGCGATGCCGTGAAGACCGCGTTCCATTGAATGGCGTTTTGATCTTCCACCGCGAGGGCTGCCAACCCAAGTGGCACGCTGCCGATGAGCAACTGTAACCCCATTGCGAAAAGCCCGTCCACTTTGCCGGCGACGGACTTGATGGCCACGTTGCTGATGGTCACCCCAACCGCGGCCAAAACGATATAGGCGAAACCGATGGCCGACCTCTCTTGACCTCCATCGAGCAAATGCGGCAGCGCGATCACGAGGATTCCCATGAATCCGATCGAAAGGCCGACCCTACCGACCTTGGGCAGCCTCTCGCCAAGCCATGCAACACCCAGTATCGTGGCCAGCAGCGGCTGCGCGTTTGCGATGACCGTGGCGAGGCCCGGAGACACGAATTCTGCTGCATGAAACATGCCCAGAAATCCCAAACTTGTCGCACCAATCCCGACGATCCCCAAGGTCAACCACGTGCGCCAACCGCGCGGGAATGGTCTGCGCAAAATCATGGCCAGACCCACCAAAGTTGCTCCGGCCAGAACTGCGCGCATTGTCGCAAAAGTCAGATGCGGCGCGTATTGCAGCCCTGCCGTGATCAATGGAAAGCACGCCGCCCACAGGAACATGGCCAAAACGATTTTGGTTATGACAGTCGGCGACATCGAGATTTCCTTTCCAAGTCAGAAGTGGCAGGAATTGCAGAAATTTTCCGATGTGCCAACTCAGGGGCGAAGTAAGAAGACGCTGCGGCAGCCGAAACCTTACGCATTCCTTGGCATACGCCCGTTGGCCCGGGTTCCAAAAGACCGCGCCTGTGCATACCCAACAGCAAAACCACCAACAATCAGGTCACCCGAAGCACCCGAAAAAGTGTAACGTTCTCGATAGTTCGGCGTCTTACTTTTCAGAGGTGTATCATGAATCACGACCCGAATGATCGGTTATCCACAGCAGATCAGCCCAACACAGCCGCCAAGGATGCGGACATCGCTGTCCGTCGCTCGCTGGTGGAAGGTCGGCAGCATATCCTGAATTTCCTGCGTCGGCGGCTGGGAGATCCGGAGGCAGCCGAGGATGTCCTGCAAACGTTCATGCTGCGCGCCATTGACCGCTCCGAGCAACTTCGCGATGTGCGCGCCGTTCGTGGCTGGCTCGGCCAGATTCTGGCGTCTTCCATCGCCGACTACGGTCGCAAGGTTTCGCGAAGGCGCCAGAGGGAGGTAGTCATGGCCCCAACCGACCTGGACAGCGTCCAAAACGGGTTCGACGAAGAACTCGACGAGGCGATATGCAATTGTCTGTACAAGCTGTTGCCGACGCTCAGACCGGAATATGCCGAAGTAATCTGGCGCGTCGATCTTCAGGAGCAGCCGCGCGATGCTGTCGCCAAGGACCTTGGCATCACCTTGAACAACCTCACGGTCCGCCTTCACCGGGGTCGGCAGGCGTTGAAGACAAGGTTGGAACAGATGTGCCTGACCTGCCCGGTTCATGGCTTTCTCGATTGCGATTGCGACGCAGCGGAAAAGGCCCGCGCTCGTTTTCAAGCGCTGAAGGACGACGCCGGAGCGAAAACGACGGACTGAGCCCCGATGCGCTGACCCTCGCTCACCGGCGTGTCTGCAATTCACGGATCGCGTTCTATGGTCCGCAAGCGAGGACACGCCGATCAGTTTTCCAAGGGTTCTGCCTACGGACGCCTGTGCACCGCGGGCACCGTGTCGGCAGGGCGCTGCGCTGTAATGAACCTTGTCGTCTTTCGTCTGTTTTATCAGAAAGCGGCGGTTGACGCCGCCTGCCGACAAAAAACAAGACGGAGCACGCGATCATGTCCAATAGCGAAACCTCTCCCGACGAACGCTTTGAACAAGAAGGTAGCCGGATTGAAACCGGACGTCTCGCACCGGGACGGGCGGCCATGTGGTTGCTCGCCAAATCGCTGCGACGCCTCGTTCAAAACGGACGCCTCACCATCTACGATCCCTGCAGCCAGACGTGGCATTTCGGCCCCGGCGGCGAACCCGCCGTTTCCGTCCGTTTGACCGAAAAGGTGCTGCCTGTGCAACTTCTGGTGAACCCCAGCATTGCACTTGGCGAGGCTTATATGGACGGGACGCTGCGCATTGAAACTGGCAGCCTGCGCGACCTCCTCTCGATCTGCATGACCGACATAGATACTATCGACGCATTGCCTGGCAGACGATTGACCCGCTGGCTGGACGCATTCCTGAGCCGCAGGCTGCATCATAATCCGATCAGCCGGTCTCACGCGAACGTGGCGCATCACTACGATATCTCGACCGAACTCTACGACCTTTTTCTGGATGCGGATCGACAATACTCCTGCGCCTACTTCCCGACCGGGACCGAAACGTTGGACGAGGCCCAGGCCTTTAAGAAAAAGCACATCGCAGCAAAGCTGTTGATGCGACCCGGTCTGGAGGTTCTCGACATCGGCTCGGGCTGGGGCGGGCTGGCGATGGAGCTTGCTGAGCAACACGAGGCGCGCGTGACCGGGCTCAGCCTCTCGGCCGAACAGATTGCCGCTGCCCGCGAACGTGCCCAGCAAACCGGCCTGTTTGATCGGGTGGCCTTTGAACGGCGCGACTACCGCGAAGAGCATGGGCTATACGATCGCGTCGTGTCCGTAGGTATGTTCGAGCATGTGGGCCGCAGCGGATTCGATGCGTTTTTTACCACCCTTCAGCGCGTTCTCAGGCCCGATGGCGTCGCTCTTTTGCATGCGATCGGCAGGATGGCGCCCAAAGGCGGCAGCGATCCGTGGATCCGAAAATACATCTTCCCAGGTGGCTATCTGCCCACGCTGTCCGAAACCATAGCGGCAGCAGAGCGTGCGGGGATGTGGGTCACGGATGTCGAGGTCCTGCGGTTGCATTACGCCGAGACGCTGCGACACTGGTCCGAACGGTTCGCCGCCGAGCGCGAGACTGCGCGCATGCTTTACGACGAGCGGTTCTGCCGTATGTGGGAATTCTATCTCGCAGTCTGCGAAATGGCGTTCCGGAACGGGCGGTTGATGGTCTTCCAGATCCAGCTTGCCAAGCGCCGTGATGCGGTCCCGCTGACCCGCGACTATATTGCCAAGGTCGAGGCAGGCGAATCCGCCTGGGATATTTCGACCGGCACAGAATTCACGAGAGCGGGATGACTGACATGAAACCTATCAGAGTTGCCGTAAACGGATACGGCGTGATCGGCAAACGTGTGGCAGACGCAGTGGTCGCACAAGAGGACATGGACCTCGTTGGCGTGGCGGACGTCACCTCCGACTGGCGCGCCCGCATGGCGCGCGCGAAGGGTTTCGCGCTTTATGCCGCCGACCCGGATCGCGCCCTGGCCATGCGAGAGGCCGGCCTTGACGTGGCCGGAGCGCTCAACGACATGCTTGCTACCGCCGACATCGTGGTGGACTGCACGCCAAAAAAAGTAGCCGCGCGCAATGTGGAAACCTACCGCGAAAGAGGCATCCGCTTCATCGTTCATGGCGGCGAAAAACACGAGGTGACCGGCCATTCCTTTGTTGCCGAAGCGAACTATGCAAGCGCGCTTGGCCGCAACAGCACCCGCGTGGTGTCCTGCAACACGACGTCGATCGTCCGCACCCTCACAGCGCTGAACGTTGCGGGGCTTCTTGGCTCAGCGCGCGGAACGCTCCTGCGGCGCGCCACCGACCCGTGGGAAAGCCATCTGGGTGGAATCATGAACACGCTTGTGCCCGAACCCGATATTCCCAGCCATCAGGGCCCGGATGCACAAAGCGTCGACCCCGATCTCGACGTGATCACGATGGCCGTGAAGGTGCCGCAGACCCTTGCCCATCTGCATCATTGGTCGGTCAGGATGCCGCGCAAGGCGTCCAAAGACGAGGTACTGGAAGCGTTCCGCGCCTCCTCCCGCATCGCGTTGATCCGGATGGCGGACGGGCTGGGCGCACTTAACGCGGTCAAGGAGATGATGGCCGATTTCGGGCGTCCCAACGACAGCCTCTATGAGGTGGCTCTGTGGGAGGACATGCTCAAGGTCGAGGGCGACGAATTGTTCTATGCCTACATGGTCGACAACCAAGCCATCGTGATCCCCGAAACCATCGACGCGATCCGTGCCCTGACGGAAGCCGAGCGAGACGGATCGGCGTCGATTGCGCGTACGAACGCGGCGCTTGGGGTCGGGACATTTGCGGCGACCTGACAGCCCCCTAGCAACAGGTTCCAAACCCATACGGGCAGAGACCCGATCAGCCCGCCGACATGCCCCCGTCGATGGGATACTGCGCTCCCGTGATGAAGGCGGACTCGTCGGAGGCGAGGAACAGGACCAGATTGGCGATTTCTATGCTTTCACCATAGCGACCCAGCGGAATCGTGCCGGCAAGCTGTTGCTTCACTTCGTCGCCGTGGCCGGGATTGAACCCTTCCTCCAGCGACCGCATCATCCGCGTGTTGACCGGCGAGGGATGCACCGAGTTGACACGCACGTTGTGGCCTGCGACCTCTATCGCGGCGGCGCGCGTCAAACCGACAACGGCATGTTTCGACGTGATATAGGGCGCGACGTTCGGGCTGCCCTTGAGGCCCGCGATCGACGACATGTTGATCACGCTGCCCGATTGCTGCCCAGTCATCACGGGCAAGACATGCTGCAACCCAAGGAAAGCGCCGCGCACATTAACCGCCATCACGCGGTCGAAATCCTCGATCTTCTGATCGACCAGCGGCGCGACCATGCCTTCGACTCCGGCGTTGTTGAAGAACACGTCGATGCGCCCGAACTTCTCGACGGTCTGCGCGACGTATCTTTTGCAATCTTCGACCGATGAGACGTCGGCGGCGATTGTCAGCAGGTCGTCCGGATTGCCCAAATCTCCCGCAGCATCCGACAGGTCGTCAACGTGGAGGTCCACAAGCGCGACCTTGGCCCCCTCACTCAAGAAAAGCCGGGCGGTTTCCAGACCGATGCCTGCCGCTCCTCCAGTGATCAGGGTGACTTTTTCTGCCAGACGTTTCATCGAATATGCTCCTTGGGTTCAGTTGTTTACGATCATCGTGCCCGCCTTGCCATCTAGCAGGGCAAGCGCATCCTCCAGGCGACCCACGGAGGCGAAACGCGCACGATCGGATACGAAAGTCGCGGCGGCGGCCACCTTCGGCGCCATCGAGCCGTCGGGCAAGTCCAGACGCACTGCGTCCTCCGGCGACACCTGCCTAATAGCCGATTGCGTTTCGGTGCCGAAGTCGCGGAACACGGCCTCGACGTCAGTCAGCAGCAACAACGCGTCGGCGTTCAGCTTGTGTGCCAGAAGCGCCGTCGCGTGATCCTTGTCGATCACCGCCTCGACCCCGATCAGCGAACCGTCGGCACGCCGGACGACCGGAATGCCACCGCCGCCTGCGCAGATCAGCGTCACGTCCTGCTCGAGCAGCAGTTCCAGCACCTTCAGGTCGGGAATGCCACTCGGCATCGGCGACGGCACCACGCGGCGCCAATGCGCGCCATCCGCAGCAATGCTCCACCCCCGCGCCTGCGCGAGCCGTTCGGCTTCCGCCTTGTCATAGACCGGGCCGATGAACTTGGTGGGTTTGGCGAAGGCCGGGTCTTTGGGATCGACCTCGATCTGGGTCAGCAGGGTCGCGACCGGGCGGTCATGGCCCAGGGCGTTTTCAAGCGCCTGCTCGATCATGTAACCGATCATGCCATCGGTTTCCGCCCCCAGCACATCCAGCGGGAACACTGCATCGGGTTTGTAGGCCGCACCCTGCAATGCAAGCAGGCCGATTTGCGGCCCGTTGCCGTGGGTGACGACCAGCCGGTGTCCGGCCTTGATGATCTGCGCCAGCGAGGCAGCCGCGGTGGTGACGTTCTCGCGCTGCGCCTTGGCGGTCAGCGGCTCGCCACGGCGCAACAATGCATTGCCCCCCAATGCGGCGACAACCAGCACCGCTAATTGCCCAGCGTAGCGACGAGCACCGCCTTAATCGTGTGCAGCCGGTTCTCGGCCTGATCGAACACGATGGAGGCCGGGCTTTCGAACACCTCTTCGGTGACTTCCATCGCCGTGATGCCGAATTCCTCTTCGATACCGGCGCCGACTTCGGTCTCGGCATTGTGGAAGGCGGGCAGGCAATGCATGAACTTGGCCCTCGGATTGCCGGTTTTGGCCATCACATCGGAATTCACCTGATAGGGCGTCAGCAGCTCGATCCGTTCCGCCCATTTTTCCTTGGGCTCACCCATCGACACCCAGACATCGGTATAGACGAAATCGACGTCTTTCACCGCGGCGTCCACATCCTCGGTGATCGTGATCCGCGCGCCGGTCTGCACGGCGACGTCATCGGCCTCATCGCGGATCGCCTGGCCCGGCCACAGGCTTTCGGGCGCGCACAGGCGCACATCCATGCCCATCTTCGCCCCGCCGATCAGCAGGCTGTCACCCATGTTGTTGCCCGCATCGCCCATGAAGCAATAGGCGATCTCGCGCAGCGGCTTGTCGGAATGTTCCTGCATGGTCAGGAAATCGGCAAGGATCTGCGTCGGGTGGAATTCGTCCGTCAGCCCGTTATAGACGGGCACGCCAGCGTATTGCGCCAGCGTCTCGACGATAGGGTGACCAAATCCGCGATATTCGATCGCGTCATAGACCCGGCCTAACACGCGCGCGGTGTCCTTGACGGTTTCCTTCTTGCCCAGATGCGACCCCGAGGGGCCAAGATAGGTCACATGCGCGCCCTGATCGTGGGCCGCCACCTCAAAGCCGACGCGGGTGCGGGTGCTGTCCTTTTCAAAGATCAGGGCGATTTCCTTGCCGGTCAGGCGCGGAACTTCGGTGCCGGCGTATTTTGCCGCCTTCAGGTCGGCGGAGAGTTTCAGCAAGAAGCTGATTTCCTGCGGCGTGAAGTCGCGCAGGGCCAGGAAATGGCGGTTTCTCAGATTGTAGGACATGGGATTTCCTTATCGTCGGTGGTTCAGATTGCGTCGCGGATCGTCGGGCAACTCATGCAGTGGCTGCCGCCCCTGCCCCGGCCGAGTTCGGCACCGGGGATGGCCAGCACCTCGATCCCGGCCTCCTTCAGTGCGGCGTTGGTGTCGTCGTTGCGGTCATAGCCGATGACGACGCCGGGGCGCAGCGCCAGCACGTTGTTGCCATCATTCCACTGTTCGCGCGATTGCTCCGCGGCGTCGGCCCCGCCGGTGGGCACTAGATGCAGTTTCTTGTGGCCCAGAATTTCAGCGGTGATCTCGAATATGTGGCGCGCATCCCGGCGGATATCGAGCGCGGCCTTGCCCTGACCGGGGCGCAGGTCATAGCAGGTGATCGCATCCGCCACCTCCTTGAAAGTGGTCACCACATCGCCCCCGCAATGGGTGAAAACGGTGTCCAGATGCATCGCCGCGCGCGAACTGGGCATCTGGCAGGCGATCACCCGCGTCACGTCGCCACCCTCGAACAGCGCCTCGGCCAGTTGGCCCACCGCCTGCGGGGTCGATCGTTCGCCCATGCCGACCATGACGACACCGTGCCCGATTGGCATGATGTCGCCGCCTTCCAGCGTGGCCGTCCCGAATTCCCGCGTCGGATCGCCGAACCAGACCCGCACTCGATCCGCGAATGTCGGATAAAACCGGTAGACTGCTGCCATCAGCAGCGTTTCGGGCCGCCGTGCCGCGAAATGCATCGGGTTCAGGCTCACGCCGCCATAAACCCAGGCTGAATTGTCGCGGGTAAAGATGAAATTTGGCAGCGGCGGCAGCACGAAACCGTGCGGGCCAAGGTAGCTGCCGAACATGCCGGAGGGCGTGAAGGGCAGATCGTCCACCCGGATGCCGCCGACCAGCAAACGGGCCAGTTCCGTGCCGGGCAGACCCTCCATCCAGGCACGCAAGTCGTCCCGCATCCCCACGCCGACGTCATTTCGGGTGATGCGGTGGTCGAGAACCCAGGCGCGCGCGTCGGAAATGTCCAGCGTCTCACCCAGCAGCGCCATCGCATCCAACACCTCGACCCCTTCGCCGCGCATGATATCGGCAAAGACGGCGTGATCCTTGATCGCCTGTTTGACCCAGAACACATCGTCGAACAGCAGGTCTTCGCGGTTGTCCGGTGTCAGACGGCGATGCGCCAGGCCGGGTGGCGATACGATCACCTGCCGCAATGTGCCGGCTTCGGAATGAACGCCCAATTTCGGTTCAGACATCTGGAATGCCTCCTTCTTTCTAATCAGAGAATGGCGGCCAGGCTGATCCCGGCCGAGATGAAGACGACGAGGATCAGCAGCAGGGGCCAGACGAAGACGACCCAGCGGTCGAACGACACGCGCCCGATGGCCAGACCGCCGATCACAACCGCAGAGGTGGGCGTGATCAGATTCACGAGCCCGCTCGCCGATTGATAGGCCGTCACCACGAGGTCACGGCCGACCCCCGCGAAATCCCCCAAAGGGGCAAGGATCGGCATCGACAGGACGGCCAGGCCGGACGACGACGGCACGAGAAAGCTCATCCCGATCTCGATCCAAAGCATCAGGTTGATGAACGCGACTTCCGGCAGGCCGCCGAGGGTATCGGCGGCACTATTCAGGATCGTGTCGGCAATCAGGCCCTGCTCCATGATCACCACGATGCCGCGCGCCAGACCGATCACCAGCGCAACTCCCAGAAGATCCTTCGCTCCGTCGACAAAGGACGACGTTAGCTTCTTCTCCCCCATGCGGGCGACCAGCCCGACGACGATGGCCATGCCGAAGAACAGCGCGCCCATCCGAGCCATCCACCATCCCTGGCTCGAGACACCCCAAATCATTACCGCAAAGGTCGCAAAAAACAGGATCAGGACCAGCTTCTGAGTTCCGCTCAGCTTCGGCTCCTCGAACGTTGCATCCGTCTCGTTCAGAAAAAACTGCCGGTCGCTGTCGCGTTGCGCAGCGACGACGGACCGGGCCGGGTCGGCCTTAACCTTCGAGGCATAGCGCATGACGTAGGCCACGCAGATCGCGAGGCCGCCCAACAGAAGGACCAGCCGCAGCGCAATACCATCCGTGAACGGGATGCCTGCCGCGTTAGACGCGATCACCGTGGCGAAGGGGTTGATTGTCGATCCCAGCGTGCCGATCCCGGCACCGATCAGGATGATCGCCACGCCGGTCACGGAATCGTAGCCCGCCGCGATCACCACCGGGATCAGAAGCGCGTAAAAGGCCAGCGTTTCCTCGGCCATGCCATAGGTCGTGCCGCCCAGGGCAAAGAGCGACATCAGGATCGGGATCATCCAGATCTCGCGCCCCTTCAGCCGCACCATCGCCGTCTGGATGCCGGTGTCGATGGCATTCGTGGCATTCACCACGCCCAGAAAGCCGCCCAGCAGCAGTACGAACAGCGCTACGTCGATGGCATTTGCGGCATAGCTGTCGGGATCATAAAACCCCGCCACCGGTGCCAGCATGACGTCGATGACCCCCTGTGGATTGGGCTCGACCGTTTGATACGTACCCGGCACGGCGATCTCGCGCCCGACCTCTTCGTTCATGGCGCGGTCATATTGGCCCGCAGGAATAATCCAGGTCAGCGCCGCGACAACAATGATGAGCCCGAACAGGATGGAATAGGCGGTGGGAAACCGCGCCGCCATGCCCTGCCCGTCCGGTGTCTTGGTCGATGATGTGTCAGACATCTCAAGTCCCCCTTCTTCAATGTGATTTCTGCGAGTTTCCGGCGTGAAGCGGCACCTGGCCTGCCTGCGCATCGCCCTGACCGCCGCCGCTGGCGGACCCACTCTTGCCCGCACCAATACCTTCCAGCCGCGTTCGTTTCAGCAGCAGCGCGTTGACCGCCACCAGCGCGGAGCTGCCCGACATGGCAAGTGCTGCCACGGCGGGGCTGATGATCAACGGATAGAACACCCCTGCCGCCATCGGAAAGGCGACCACGTTGTAAGCCACGGCCCAGAACAGGTTCTGGTGCATCTTGCGCAAGGTGGCGCGCGACAACTCGATGGCCCCCACGACATCGTAGGGATCGCTTTTCATCAGCACGACATCGGCGCTTTCCATCGCCACGTCGGTGCCCGCACCGATGGCAAATCCGACATCGGCCTGGGTCAACGCGGGTGCGTCGTTGACACCGTCACCGACCATGCCGACCTTCTTACCCTGGGCCTGAAGCTCTTTGACCTTCTCGGCCTTTTGGCCCGGAAGAACATCTGCCAGCACAATGTCGATGCCCAGCTCGCCCGCGATCCGCCTTGCGGTACCTTCGTTGTCGCCGGTCAGCATCGCCACCTCGACGCCGCGTGCGCGCAGCTTGGCCACGGTGGC
>TARA_R110002033_G_scaffold10857_2_pt1 | contig 13818 bp, 10 predicted proteins | sample TARA_R110002033 | Tara Oceans TARA_R110002033 (sample SAMEA4397051) | marine metagenome | biome: Polar Biome; feature: [SRF] surface water layer (ENVO:00010504); material: water (ENVO:00002006), including particulate matter (ENVO:01000060) such as... | depth 5 m
AGTAACCATAGTACCTTCGAAAACCTCTAAACCATAACCTTCAAAGTCTTTAGCACACAATTCATTTTTAAAAGGATAATTATCTGCTGTACCTTCAAAAATATGTGCAGAAGGAATCATTAAATCTCCTTTCCCACCTTCTAGAATACCTGCTTTCCCCATTATTGAAACAGAGTCCACATTTATTAGAGACGGTGCGTTCTTTTTAGTAATATATGGTTTTAACAACTCATCTATGGTTTCATACGCTTGCTCACCAAATGCATAATCCATTACGAATATAACAGGTTTCTTATCAAGCTCCTTTTCAGAAAACTCATATGAGCAATTGTTAACTTTTATTTTAGCGGTGTCAAAAATTTGAACATCAATATTAGTTCCAGAGGTATCATCCATAGAAATCATACCGTTTTTCTCTGCCAAATCAGTAACCTTTTTTCTAAGTGCAGCATTGCCAGTACTACTTAGCGCCTCGTAAATTTCTAAGGAATCTGTATTTGGAAATTCACTTTTTAAAGCAACTTTGGCAAACAATGAATTCATCACACTATGCATATTGGCCGAAATGATATGAATAGGCCTATGTAAAAGATTGTTTTTGGTTAAAACCTCTTTAATATTATTAGCCCACCTTTCTCCATGAATATGGTGACCTAGTCTTTCTCTTAGTAATGCACTAAAAGTAACGGCTCTTTTCTCTCCAGAGATTTCCTCATCTAAAGCCAACTTACCTAACCAATAAATAACATTTAAGAAACGATCAGGATTATTCTTCGTCGAGAATTTTTTATAGACATCTAAAATTTCCTCAAAAGATCTTCCTAAAATGTTTGCCGTATGTATTAGAGCAATTTCTCGTTCCGCTTGAGTCAATTCATCCTTTTGAACTGCACTTTCTAGTTTGGTCCAATCTCTAATGGTTCTATTAGTATCGGTTATTAATACACGATTACATATTTTTTCTGATTCAATAAAAAGAAAAGTTAAGTGTGTTAGAATATCATAGATATCAGACCTACCTCTAGTGATTTCTATATTCATTTGCTCTTCGTCTATACGGTAGCAGTTTCTTCTTCTTTTAGGTGGAATTATTGGATTAATATGAGAAATACCGTAACCTTCATCAGAAGTCAGGTTTATAAACGAACACTGTTCTATACCTTCTGGTAACCTTTCAAGTACATAAATAAGACCATTTAATTCAGCCTTATCCTCACCAACCGAACCGTATATTTCAGGTCTCAATTGCAGCAATGCATTTTTTAAAGCTTCACCAGAAACTCCGTTAGGTTTATAAAAACCTCTATTAAAAAGATGACGCATAGTAATATACATGCGTTCTATTGCATTTGTAGACTCTTGTGCCCTAGTTGTAGTAATTGCTTTTCCCATTGGTGATTTCAAACAAAATTACGATTTATAATTAGTTATTTAAAACTAGCTGTTTTGCTTCTTAAATTTAGATAGACCATCAACCACTTTACGGTCATTAGATAATCGCTGAACTTTGTTCTGACCTCCAAGCTTCCCAATTGATTTCATGTATTCTAAAAACCCTCCACTTTTAACTGGGGTAACCTTTAGCGTTTGTAAAACTTTACCCACTATCAAATCATAATAATAACTGTTCTGCTTTTGTAGCGCCAAGTCCAATTCTTGAATAAAAAGGGCCATGTTACTAGGTTCTTTTTCAAACTCTATAAACCATTCATGAAAAGGCAATTCATTTTCTTGTGGCGTAATTTGTGGTGCAACGGTAAACTCACTTACACTAGCATCAGTTGCACTGGTTGCTACTAACATTGCCTCTTCTACTTCTTTGGCTATAACATGTTCACCAAATGCTGAAATGAAATGCTTTATACGCCCTGAAACTACTATTTTAAAAGGATAAGCAGAAATAAACCGAATGGTATCACCAAGATTATACGCCCATAACCCTGCATTGGTAGTTATTATCATAACATAATCTACCCCTATTTCTACATCCTTTAAAGTAATTCTTTTAGGGTGCTCACTAAAAAACTCATCAGATTTCACAAATTCATAAAATATTCCTGCATCTAACAACAGTAACATTCCGTTTTCCTTTTGGGAATTTTGGTATGCAAAAAACCCTTCACTTGCAGGAAACAATTCTATACTGGCAACTTTTCTTCCAATTAGTGTTTCAAATTTCTTTCTATATGGTTCATAATTAACACCTCCGTAAATAAAAAGTTCAAAGTTTTTAAATAAATCACCCACATACTCACCGGTATTTTCTTTCAGCTTCTCAAAATACATCTGAACCCACGAAGGTATGCCCGCAATTACGGTCATATCTTCATTCTTGGTTTCTTCGACTATAGCATTCACTTTGGTTTCCCAATCTTCTATACAATTTGTTTCCCAACTTGGCATTCTATTTTTCTGCAAATAATTAGGAACATAATGTGCTGAAATTCCTGAAAGTCTTCCAAGCTTGACACCGTTTTTTTCTTGTAAAACAGGGCTGCCTTGCAAGAAAATCATTTTACCAGATACAAAATCTGCATTACCAGTTTCGTGTATATAATTTAAAATTGCATTTCTTGATGCTTTTACTTGTTCTTTGATACTACCCTCGGTAATTGGTATGAATTTAGCACCAGAAGTTGTGCCAGAAGTTTTTGCAAAATATAATGGCTTACCTGGCCATAAAATATTTTCTTCTCCCTTGACAGCTAAACTTACATATTCCTTAAGTTCCTCATAATCCCTAATTGGAACTTGGGCTATAAAATCACTATGCGATCGTATTTTACTCAGCTTGTGATCCTTACCAAATTTGGTCGTACTCCCTTTAGAAATAAGTTCTTTAAAAACTTTTTCTTGAGTCTCAATAGGGTTGCTCACCCACTTCACCGTTCTTTTGGCAATGCGATGCGCAAATATTTTAGCAGCAATGGTCTTTAAAGACATTTAATTTTAATTAAAATCAATATAATTTACAGGATCTATAGGTGTTCCATTGTCCCAAATTTCAAAATGAAGGTGTGGTCCAGTGGTAAGTTCACCGGTATTCCCTACCGCGGCAATAACTTCGCCTCCTCTAACTATATTCCCTTGATATTTAGATAATGAGCCATTATGTTTGTATACGCTTAGTAAACCACCTTCATGCTCAATAATTATCACATAACCGGTATCAGCTGTCCATTCAGAAAAGATAACTGTACCATTGGCAATTGCTTTTACCGGACTATCGGTTACAGCAGTGATATCAACAGCATAGTGTTTTTCATTTGGGTTAAAATCCATTGAAATTGATCCAGAAACGGGTGTAAATAGAACCAGGTTTTTCTTGTCAATTGTTCGTTCAAACAAATTGTACTTATCCTCAAGCGCAACTTCAGCTCTTAATAAGGAGTCTTCCTTTATAGGGGTAAGGTCTACAGATGCCGGATCTAATTTAAATTGTTGAAATAGAGAATCTCTATTTACTACCGTATTTTCTATATCACCCTTTAAAACCATACGTATGTTATCTAAATACTTATTGGTATAATTTAAGGTTCTAATTAGAGAGTCTGTTTTATAGGTTAACTCTGTAGCTTCTCTTTTTAATCTCGTTGAGGAATATCCCGGAATATATTCACGTAATGGTGTAAAAGCAATTAACAAGGTAGTTAAGCCAATTAAAGTAATCATAAAAAGAGACCCTGTTACAAAAACATTGAGTCTGCTTAATTTAAATGATATCTTTTCTTCAAAAGTACTTTCGTTCAATATTACCAAACGGTACTTATGAAGTAACTTTCGTTTTATTTCTTTACGTTTTTTGACTTTTTTCTTGGCCATCCTAACAAAGATAAACTTAGAATTTAATTATGACAGTCTTTAAAAGTAATTATTAAAAAGACTAGTTCAATTTTTCTTAACTTAAGTTTTATACGCTTTCTGGTTTACAGTTAAATTATTTTAATTTTTATCCTAAAAAGATATCATGATAAAGTCCAGGTTTGTTGCCAACAATTATAATGAGAAACTCAAATATCACAACACATAAAGCACTTCTTGCATCATTTCTTATTTTCAACAGTAAACTTATTACGAATACAGAGTAGATATTATCTCACAATTATAAAATATGGCTCTATGTAGCGATTATAATGATGGAAGTATTATTATCACAATCAAAGTGTATTCAACTTTGATGAAAATATTATTTATAAAACCGAGAAATGCAAGTTGTTATCTTATTTACTTTCAATAAAACAAGTGATTGCTATGATATACAATATTCTTCCAATTGCGCACAAATTAAAGAAGCTCTTACTATTAAATACAAGCACCACAACAAAACAGCCAACAATCACGACCTTACCTCAAGTGGCGATTCGTTATTAAAAAAGTTTTCAAATAAATCCACAATTCAATTAGGATTTATATGATTTAACAATGAACAACTTAGGTACTTATCACTCTGGAACTCATGAGATTTTTCTTTGTTTTCAATTAATATCTAATATTATATGAATTAAATCAACTCGTTTCCTTTAAATAAAAAAATATACCATTACGTATTATATTAATAATCACAGGCTCTTAATACCCATTTTACAGTGATAAATGAGGTTCGGATTTAGAATTATAAATAAATTTCACTTGCCTTTAATATTAACAACAAACTAATAACTTTTTAGTATCTTTGAAATCCATTCATAAATTATAGTCTTATGACAATTTTATCTACTTTTTTAGCTATAGGTGCCCCGCAAATAATTCTAGTAGTAGTGGTTATACTACTATTATTCGGAGGAAAAAAAATCCCTGAACTTATGAGAGGTTTAGGAAGTGGGATTAAAGAATTTAAAGACGCATCCAAAGAAGATGAACAATTAGAAGAAAAGAAAAAGGATTAAATCCAATTTTTCTACTTATAAAATTATAAAGTCCTGTATTTCAGGACTTTTTTTATGCGTATACTTCTTCCACATTCAACATCTTACTTTCTATGGTAATTACTTCTCTACAAAACTCTCAAAATATCCGTTAAACGGTACCATCTAGAACAATGAGGCTACTAATTATCATACTTACACGACAAAAAATCCCTCTTTCACAACAATAAGTATTTAGAATATCGCTTTACGGCTAATTTCGTTAGACATATAGTACTAAAAATCTATTAATAACCGTTGGTACTATACTTAAAACCCCTGTTGAGCGTAAAGCTTAGCTTAGAATTATGTCTATGAGAAGTGTATTAAACTTATTTTTTCTGGTCTTTATCATATTTGCCCAAGCTCAAAACATTCAAGGTGAATTTGTGACAGATGTATCCACCAATACTGATACGTCTCTAGATTCTGAGTTTGCAGAAAACGATAAAAAGGAATTCCAAAAAGCGGCAGAATCTATTGCTATTCCATACAGAGCTTTTCAAAATATTGAAAGCACAGAAAATGGATATTACGTAATTGCCGGAACCTTCTCTAAAAGCAGAAATTTAAAATCACAAGTAAAGAAACTAAATAAAAAAGGATTCGATGCAGGATATTTTCAAAATCCTCAAAACGAATTATACTATTTATATCTAAACCATTACACTTCTTGGAAAGATGCTTTAAACGATTGTTCAACAAAATTTGACAACCGTTATGAAGATGAAGTTTGGGTTCTTAAAATGTTAAACGGCGAAAGCGAAATAGTTGAAGACATTAATTCAATAGTTGTTGAATCTGAACCAATTGAAAATACAAATTTGACAGTTTTTGAAACCGAATCTGTTGATGACACCAATGCAATACCTGTTGAAGATGTTACTTATAATATGTTAAGTGAAGCTAAAGACAATAGTCCAGAAGCGAAAACCAAACTGATAAAAAGAGCAGATGAATATTTTGATAAAATGTGGTATGCAGAAGCTGCAAAATTATATGAGCAAGCTTTGTCTAAGGGAGAAAAAGCATATTCATATGATGTATTAAAAAAAGCTGGCGATGCGCACTACTTTAATACGGATATGGAAAATGCGTATAAATGGTACAACACTCTTTATACGAAATATGAATCTGAAATGAGTTCTGACTACTTATTTAAGTATGCACACTCTCTTAAAGGAATTGGAAACTATAAAAGGTCTAAGCGACTTTTAAAGTTATACAACAAGAAATTAGCTGGCGAAGAGATTGAGCCAGTTACAAAACAAAATGAAATTGTATTGGACGGACTTTTACGAATGGAAGAAAAGTTTGATATAAAGAACATTAATATCAACTCAAAATATTCTGAATTTTCTCCAATGTATTATAATGGAGACCAAGTGGTTTATGCATCTGCAAAAGATTCATCCATATTTACAACTAGAAAGTACAAATGGAACAATCAGCCTTACTTAGATTTATTCGTTGCTAAAGTAAATGAAGAATCTCAAGACTTTAAAGATGCTATTAAATTCTCTAAAAAGATAAACACAAAGTATCATGAAGCATCTGTAGCGTTTTCTCCAGATAACGAGACGATGTATTTTACCAGAAATAATTATGGTAAAAAATTAAAACGTGATAAAAACGGAATTAACCACCTTAAAATATACCGCTCTAAAAAAGTAAATGGTGAGTGGTTAGAGGCAGAAGAGGTATCATTTAATAGTGATAATTACTCAACCGGTCACCCAGCACTAAGTAAAGATGGTAAGCAGTTATACTTTGTATCTGATATGCCAGGTAGTATAGGTGAAACAGATATTTTTGTTGTAGATGTACTAGAAGATGGTTCATTCTCTTCTCCTAGAAACCTTGGTCCTGAAATAAACACGGAACATAAAGAAATGTTTCCTTTTATAAATGATAAAAAACTATACTTTTCATCTGACGGTCATGTTGGATTAGGTGGATTAGATGTTTTTGAAGTTGCCTTTGATAACGAAGATGGCTTTTTAGAAGTACGTAATGTAGGTAAGCCAGTAAATAGTAAAAAAGATGATTTTTCTTTCATAGTAAATGAAGAAACTCAAAAAGGATACTTTGCCTCTAACCGTGATGGTGGTAAAGGAGATGATGATATTTACTCTTTTAAAACATTACAGGTTGAAGAAATACCGACCAGTATTAATGCCATATCTGGTATAGTAACAGAACTGATTACTGGAGATTTAATGCCGAACGCTTTAGTACAGTTATTGGATGAGAACAACATTAAACTTAAAGAAATGGAGACCGACGAGAACGGTAACTTTATTTTCGAAGATTTAGACGCAGATACTAGATATGTATTAAAAACAACTAAAGGATCTTACTTTGATGACACTAGGGAAGCTGCCACGAAGGAGAATGAGATTGTTAATGTAGATGTTTCCATGAGAAAACTTAATGATATGATTGCTGTTGAAAATGGCATCAAGAAACTTAAGACAGAGATGATTCACTTTAATTTCGATAAATCTTATATACGAACAGATGCAGCCTTAGAACTTGATAAGTTAGTTGCTGTAATGAACGATTCTCCAAACATGGTAATTAAAATTGAATCTCATACGGATTCTAGGGGTGATGCAGTCTATAACAAGTATTTATCTGACAAGCGTGCTAAATCTACTAGAGACTATATTATAGCGCAGGGTATAGACCCATCTAGAATAGAAAGTGCAATTGGATATGGAGAAGAACAGTTACTTAACAACTGTGATGGAACAGTACGTTGTACAGAAGAGCAGCACTACCTTAACCGTAGATCAGAATTCATTATTGTAAATATGTAATATAAAAATTAGGTATCATAAAAGACCCGCCAATTGGCGGGTCTTTTTGTTTTATATAAATCTGGTTTTAATGCTTACAATGATTCTAACTAGATAACACAGCATTATAAGTGTCTGGTGATCAATGTGTACGACTTCCGTTAATCCTATATTATAAACTACTTATCGACTTTCATAAATTAGCCTACGTTGTTGTTTACCTGCCTAATTTACCGTTCATAGAATTTCAATTTAACTACGTACATTTTATAGAGTAAATTATCCTTTTAACTGATCTATTCAATAAAGCCTTTAATAATCAACAACTTTACCCCAAGCAACAACTAAATTATTGAAAATGGAAAAAATTACTCTAGTCAAAGAAATTTATACAGAAGCCTTTAAAAATTGGAAAAGTTTTATTTTAGAAAATTACTTTAAGATATTCTCTTGGTCATGTTTCTTGTTAATTGCTTTTGCAGCATATGCATTAGTCTATAGAGTGTCAACAGGGTTTTCATTCAGTAATTTATAAGTAATTATAAAACATAAAGGTGTACCAAGTTATTCTACACCAATCCACATAAAAAAGGCTCAGGAATTTCCTGAGCCTTTTACATTTACTAAATTTTAATTAAGTTATTTCTCTTTTTCCCCAACATTGAACCGAACAGACTTCATTATTGCTTCTAGTTCGAACATGTAATCTCTCTTTTTAGTAGCTGGAGCAAAAACAAAACCTTCAAGAATTAACTTACGGTTGTTCTCTTTATCGTTGATAATATAGGTTAAAAACGGTCCTGCCATAGGGTAAGCGGACATTTCCCAAATACCCCTTGCCTCTGCTGCCTTTTTTCCTGAAACCTCAGCAGGGAAGACATATGGAGAAAAAGCCTTTTCGGTAACCATATGATTCTTCTTGCCAGGTATATCTTCACCACCTATGTAAAGTTCACCAATAGAATCTCGCATTCTAATAATGTCTTGTACAAAGGTAGAATCGTTTTTAAAGCTATCCCATGGCATGGTATAGGCGATAATATTCATGTTTCCCTTTTGAATCTGACGATCTATCCACACAAAGTTATCTTCTTCCCTTCCCACTCTATATATAGATGGGATTTTCATGGATATATCAAATTTATTTTGAAATGCCTTTTCTTTACTTAAAGACTTTTCAAATCGCTTTTGAGCTTTTCCAATTTCTAATTCTTTAAAATCAGCAATAAACTCAGGCGCAGTTTTGTTAATATTTGTAATTAGTTCTTCTTTATCTCGCCCCTTTATTACACCTACCTTTTGTGGTTTGGAGTACATATTGGACTTCATGTGGGCCACATTTAAAGTGTCTTCCATTACATATAAAACAGAACTAGTATTACGAATAGATCCTGAAAAAATTTGTTGCGGAATCTGTGTAACACTAAATAGCGCTTCATCCCAAGTTAATCCTTGAGCTGCTGCCGTGTAATTCTCACGAATGGCATCACCTACGCTACTATTCCAAAGATCATTGTCTATAACTACCGTTAAGGTATTCATTGCGCCTATGGATTCTGGAAGATAATCTGCTTTGCCTTCTTCTTTACAGGCAATTGACAATCCTAAAATTGCTAAAAAACAAAGTAAAATTCTTTTTTTCATTGGTATTTTGGTTTACGATGAACAGTCGCACAATTTAAGTTTTGTGCCCGGTTTTAAGTTATTACCACTAATACCGTTCCACTTTCGTAAATTTTCAATACTTACACCAGGATATTTTCTAGAAATAGTCCATAATGAATCCCCACTTCTTACTTCGTGTGTTTTTGAATTATTGGCAACTGCAGTCCTAGATGGTGTTTCCCTAGGTTTTACTGATGAAGTATTATTCTTTCTTGGGTATACTGTAAGTCGTTGTCCAATACGTAAATTATTACTACGTAAACCATTCCATTGTTTCAATTGGCTTACACGTACCCCAAAGCGCTCAGCAATTTTTCCAAGAAAATCACCATCCTTTACTCTATATCGAATACTGTTTTCGCTTGCTTGCTTTGTTATTTCTGCAATAGGGCTTTCCTTACTTTTTAATTCTTTTTCAACATGTGCATATATAGCCTCTTCATTGGCAACAAACTTCCCCATTTTATGAACGGGTAGTCTTAATGCATGTATTTTTCCCTCTACAAAAGGGATTACATCTAACTTATAATGAGGATTTAAAACTGTAAGTTCCTCCTTATCTATATCGGTTAGTTCAGAAATCTGATCAAATGTAATAAGACTCTTTACGTGAATGGTATCTGTTTCAAAATAAGCGCGATCTGCTTTTTTTGCTTTTAGACCATGTTCCTCTGCATATTCGAAAATATACATTGTTGCTTGAAAAGCTGGAACATAACCAGCTGTTTCTCTAGGCAGGTTGTGTCTAATATTCCAATAATTTCTTTTTCCGCCACTTCTACGAATAGCTTTGTTTACATTACCAGGTCCAGAATTATAAGCTGCCAAAGCCAAATCCCAATCATCATATATTCTATGTAATCTATTTAAGTAGTTAGCAGCTGCTGCAGTAGATTTAATAGGGTCACTACGCTCATCTACATAGCTGTTGATGTTTAATTTCATCTCTTTACCTGTACCGTACATAAATTGCCATAGTCCCGTTGCCCCTACTCTAGAACGTGCCTTAGGGTTCAAAGCCGACTCAACAATAGATAAATATTTCATTTCTAATGGAATATTCTTATTGTCGAATTCTTGTTCAAATAAAGGAAAGTAAAATTGGCTAATGGTAAGCATACGTTCCATTAAACCTCTTTTTCTAGTTAAAAAAGATTTAATAACGCTTTCTAAAGATTTATTGTATTCTACATTAAATGGCGTCTTTGCGTTTAATTTTGCCAAACGCATTTTTAATGTATCTGTCGGAAGATCAAAAACGATAGTAGAAGCTGTGTCTAACTCCATTACCTCTTGATACATTTCATCAAAAAGAGGTGCGGCATCAACAAGTTCTTTCATCCATAGACTATCAAACTTTGCTGCCAGTTCATTATCCTGAAGATTATAGGAAGATGCCTCTGTCTCTTTAAATAATACTAATTTTTCAGTTTTGGAACCTTGGACAACATCTAATTGATTTAATGGCACTACACTATTTAGTGAATCATTTACAACTACAATATTGGTATTTAAGGAATCTGAGACAGTAGCAATAGGATTCGTCTGCTGAGCTGATCCTAAGATGGGAACCAGTGCTAATCCTAAAAAATAAAAACAATTATAGGTTACTTTATTTATCATGGGGCGAAAATATGTTAACGGAACAAACGAAAATCGTACATTTTTTAATGAGAATAAAATATATTCTCTTAAAATGCACAAATTTTCGTTATATGCCGTTTGTCGATAACGCCTTTACTATGCTAATATTGCAGCGATACCTGGTAAGGTTTTACCTTCTAAACTTTCTAACATTGCACCTCCGCCTGTTGATACATAACTAACTTTGTCTTCGAAGCCAAATTGTTTCACGGCAGCAACAGAATCTCCACCACCAACTAATGAAAAAGAACCTGCTTTAGTAGCTTCTGCAATATAATTACCTACAGCTATAGTTCCGGCAGCAAATTTTTCCATTTCAAAAACTCCGATTGGTCCGTTCCAAAGAATTGTTTTTGAAGCTAAAATTACTTTTTTGAAATTCTGTAAAGTATCTGGGCCCGCATCTAAACCTTGCCAACCATCTGGTATTTTGTCTACATCTACCACTTGTGTGTTTGCATTCGCATCAAAAGCATCAGCAGCAATTACATCTACAGGAATATGAACGTTCACTCCTTTTTGCTTCGCTTTTTCAAGAATCTCCATAGCAAGTTCCATCTTGTCATCTTCACAGATAGAATCCCCTACTTTGCCTCCCTGAGCTTTAATAAAGGTGTACGTCATTCCTCCTCCAATGATCAAATCATCTACTTTATCAAGTATATTTTCAATTATGGTAATTTTAGAAGAAACTTTTGCACCCCCTAATATTGCCAAAACCGGTTTGTCTCCTGTGGCCATTACTTTTTCAATAGCTTCTATTTCCTTCGCTAGTAAATAGCCAAAACATTTAGCGTCTGGGAAAAACTTAGCTACTACAGTAGTAGAAGCGTGTGCACGGTGTGCTGTACCAAAGGCATCATTAACATATATATCTCCAAGTTTTGAAAGCTTTTCAGCAAAAGCTTCATCACCCTTTTCTTCTTCGCTATAATATCTAAGGTTCTCTAATAAAAGTACCTCTCCGTTCTTTAATTCGGCAACTGCCTTTTCAGCTTCTTCACCAACACAGTCTCCAACAAACTTTACGGTTACTCCTATTATTGCCGATACAGCATCTACAATGTGACTTAAAGACAAATCTGGATTACGTTCTCCTTTTGGTCTTCCTAAATGACTCATAAGTACAGCGCTACCACCGTCTTCCAGAACTTTAATAATAGTAGGTTTAGCAGCCTCTATTCTATTTGTATCCGTTACTTCAAATTTGTCATTTAATGGAACATTAAAGTCCACTCTTATTAACGCCTTTTTATTTTCAAAATTAAAGTCATTCAGTACTTTCATGTGATTTTCCTTTTATTAAGTAGCAAATGTAAAGATTAAAAGGCTTGGGGTAAAGTGCTAAATAGGATAATTTACACGTAATACCATTAAATTTGTTGTGCTTTAAACAACTATATTTGAATCTATGTTATTCAATGATATTCTAGGACTTTCTCATATTAAAAACCACTTATCTTCAAGTGCAGATGCTGGTAGAATACCTCATGCGCAATTATTTGTGGGTCCAGAAGGCTGTGGCCTTCTGCCTATGGCTTTGGCCTACGCTCAATATGTTATTTGCCAAAACGCGAATGGAGAAAACAATGGTGGAAATGAAGCCTGCAATTTAAAATTCAAGTCATTTGCACATCCAGATGTACATTTTGCATTTCCAGTATCTAATTCTGATAGAGTAAAATCTCATGCCGTTAGCAATCATTACATGAAAGAATGGCGAGAGTTTATCTTAGAACAACCTTACGGAAACCTTTTTGACTGGTATCGCCATATTGAAATAGAAAAAAAACAAGGACAAATTGGTGTTGATGAAGCACAGGATATTGTAAAGAAGCTGTCTTTAAAATCATATGAAGGTGGTTACAAAGTGATGTTGATCTGGATGGCTGAAAAAATGAACACAGCAGCTTCAAATAAACTATTGAAACTTATAGAAGAACCGCCCGATAAAACCATTTTCTTACTATTGTGTGAAGATGAAGAGCAGATTATACAAACTATAAAATCTAGATGTCAAGTAGTTCATTTTCCGCCTTTGGCAGAAGATACCATTGCAAATGCTTTAATTGAAAAAGGTGCCGCTAAACCAGAAGCAATGCGTCTTGCGCATGAAGCTAACGGTAACTTTAACAAAGCCCTTGATCTTTTAAATAACGATTCTGAAGATTTAGTGTTCGAAAATTGGTTTGTGCAATGGGTGCGCACTGCATTCAAAGCAAAAGGTAATAAGGCAGCTATTCATGAATTGTTATTGTGGAGCGAAGAAGTTGCAAAAACAGGTAGAGAAACACAAAAGAATTTCTTGAGCTATTGCATAACTGTCATGAGGCAAGCCCTAATGATTAATTATGGAGCAGAGGAACTCGCATATCTAAAAATTCACGCAGAAGGATTTCAATTAAAAAAGTTTGCGCCTTTTGTGCATGAAAACAATATTTTAGATATCACCAAAGAATTAGAGGATGCCATATATCATGTAGAAAGAAATGGAAATTCAAAAATAATTTTTACCGATCTTTCTATTAAACTAACACGATTACTTCACAGAAAAAAATCTGAACTTAAATAAACCACCAATATGAATGCAGTATTGAATAATGCCACTGAAATATTATTATTATTGTTTTTGATTATCACTTTTTTACAAAGTGGCTTTGATAAAATTACAGATTGGAACGGCAATATTTCTTGGTTAAAAGGACATTTTTCTGAAACACCATTTAAAAATATTGTTCCGTTATTAGTAGGCATAATATTGGTTACGGAGGTTGTAGCCGGTTTACTTTGTGTCGTTGGAATCT
>TARA_R110002033_G_scaffold43287_2_pt1 | contig 13808 bp, 9 predicted proteins | sample TARA_R110002033 | Tara Oceans TARA_R110002033 (sample SAMEA4397051) | marine metagenome | biome: Polar Biome; feature: [SRF] surface water layer (ENVO:00010504); material: water (ENVO:00002006), including particulate matter (ENVO:01000060) such as... | depth 5 m
AAAAATAAGTCTTTAGAAAAACCAATAGAACATATGACTTCAGAACCTATTGTTGAACACCATGATATTCAAAGATTAGAACCTTCTAATTGGTGGATTGGATTTAAGAATTCAAAACTTGAATTATTGGTACATGAAGATGATATTTCAAAGGCAACTCCTGAAATATCTTATGATGGTGTTTCTATTGAAAAGGTAAGTAAAGGAACCAGTCCAAATTATTTGTTTATAGATTTAAACATTTCAGAATCTACAAAGCCAGGAAAATTCAATATTGTTTTCAAATTTGAAAATGGCGAACAAAAAATTCAAACTTACGAGCTAAAATCAAGAACAAAGTCAGCTGAAGATTATATAGGTTTTAATAGTAGTGATGCTATTTATTTAATTACGCCAGATCGTTTTGCAAATGGTGACACGTCTAATGATGTGAATTTAAATTTAGAAGAAACAACAATTAACAGACAGGATGATTATGCAAGACATGGCGGCGACATTAAAGGAATTATTAATCATTTAGACTATATAAATGATATGGGTTTTACGGCCATTTGGCCTTGCCCATTGTTAACCAATGACATGCCTAGGACATCTTACCATGGTTATGCTATGACTGATTTTTATCAAGTTGATCCACGTTTTGGAACCCTTTCAGAATATAAGGAACTTGCCGATAAAGCCAGAGAAAAGGGTGTAAAATTAATTATGGATCAGGTGGTTAATCATTGCGGAAGTGAGCATTGGTGGATGAAAGATTTACCGTTTTCTGATTGGGTAAATCAGCAAAAATCGTTTGAGAATCATACACAATTAAAAAATTCCAATCATAGACGAACAAGTAATCAAGACTTGTATGCTTCAGAAAAAGATAAGCATGAAATGAGTGATGGGTGGTTTGTACCGGCAATGCCAGATTTAAATCAAAAAAACCCACATATGGCAACCTATTTAATACAAAATAGTATTTGGTGGGTTGAAACATTGGGTCTTGGCGGTATTAGGCAAGATACTTATCCGTATTCAGATAAAACATTTTTGTCTCATTGGGCTGGCGCAATAATGACTGAATATCCCAATTTCAGTATTGTAGGCGAAGAGTGGAGCTATAATCCTTTAATTGTTGGGTATTGGCAAAAGGGTATGAATAACAAAGATGGGTATGAATCTAATTTGAGATCACCTATGGATTTCCCCATGCAACGAAATATAGTCAATGGCTTAAATGAAGACGAACAATGGGATAGAGGATTTGTAAAAATGTATGAAGGTTTGGCTAATGATTTCCATTATGCAAAACCTGAAGATTTTATGATTTTTGCTGACAATCATGATATGAGTAGAATATTTACCCAGCTGCATGAAGATGCTGTGAAGACAAAAATGGCGTTAGCTTACGTTTTCACAGTTCCAAGAATTACACAGTTTTATTATGGTACCGAAATATTAATGAGTGACTCGGCAAAACCAGGCGATCACGGTTTAATCAGGTCAGATTTTCCTGGTGGATGGGAAGGAGATGCCGTTAATGCCTTTACAGGAGAAGGGTTAACTGATGCGCAAAAAAACATGCAATTGTTTGTAAAAAAACTGGTTAATTACAGAAAACACAGTAATGCTATTCACGAAGGGAAGACCATTCATTTCGCTCCTGAAAATGGGGTATATGTTTTGTTTAGAGTGTTAGATGATGAGATTGTAATAAACATTTTAAATAAAAACAAGCAAGAAACAACTCTTGATTTAAGCAGATTTGAAGAAATAGGACTCAAAGGGAAATCGGTTAAAAATATAATTACTGATGAGGTTTTTGAATGGGGAGATACTTTAGAATTAAAACAAGAAGGGGCTCTTTTATTAACTACAAAGCTTAAATAAAAGATAATTGGAATGTTGAAAGGATTGCTGTTTTTATTCTCTTTTTTAATGGTGTTAAAGTCATTGGCACAAGTGACCTTTATAGTTAATGAATTTCCCGAAAAAACATTAGAGACTAATTCGGTATATCTATCTGGTAATTTTGAAGGCTGGTCTGGAGGACAAGAAGCCTATAAACTGAAGCACGAAAAGAAAGTGTTTAGTATTACAATTCCTGAATATAAAGAAGCAATTAATTTTAAATTCACATTAGGTAATTGGGATACCGTAGAGTGTAATAAAGATGGAAGTGCTATTGAAAACAGAAATTATGTTTTCAATAAGCCCAACGACACCGTGTATGTTGCTATTTCAAATTGGACTTCGCCTAGAGATCAAAACAAATTGAAAGTTTCTACAGCTGCAAAAAATGTATATGTTTTTTCTGAAAACTTTAAAATTCCACAATTAAATAGAACCAGAAAAATATCTATTTATTTACCACCAAATTATAACGAGACAGAAGACAACTATCCTGTTTTGTACATGTTGGATGGACAAAATATGTTTGATACAGCCACCTCTTATTCTGGAGAATGGGAGGTAGATGAACAACTTAATACGTTATACAATCAAATAGGAAAAAGTTTTATTGTTGTAGCTATTAATCATGGAAATGAAAAACGAATAAATGAATATTCGGCTTGGGATAATGAAAAATATGGAATAGGTGAGGGAGAGGAGTTTCTAAACTTTCTTGTTAACACCTTAAAACCCCAAGTAGATAAACTTTGCCGGACAAAACCTGATAGTGCAAATACAGCTATTATAGGATCTTCGGTGGGTGGTTTGTTTTCACATTATGCAGCAATAAAAAGACCAGATGTGTTTGGTAAAGCCGCTGTTTTTTCTCCTTCTTTTTGGTATGCCAATGAATGTTTTTCATTTACGAAAACGCATGTTAAGAGCGTTAGTAATTCTAAGCTTTACTATTTGGCTGGTGATAGTGAGAGCGGAGCAATGGTAGAAAACATAAATGAAATGATAGTTTTAATGAAGGACCAAAATTTTCCTGAAAAGAATATAAAGGAAAAGATTGTTCTTAACGGAAAACACAATGAATCACTTTGGAGATCAGGGTTTACAGATGCGATATGTTGGTTGTTTTCCGAAAAAAATAAAACAAAATGAAGATTTTTAAAGTTGTAATAATATTTCTCTTTTTCGGAGGGCATTTACTGTCACAAAACACTCATAGGTTATTTAAAGAGGCGACGGAAAAAGGAAATCATTTAGAAATAAAGGTGTCTGACGGAACCTATCACATTGAATTTTACAATCCGCAAATTATTGAAACCAGTTTTATTCCTGCAGGAGAAACATTCAATCCAAAATCGCATGCTGTTGTTTTAAAACCAAAAATGGTAAAAACAGAGTTAACAGATACCAATAATTATGTTGTCTGTAAAACGGAAGGAATTTCACTTTCAATTCAAAAACAACCCTTTCAAATAGCTTATTCTTATAAAGGGAAGCCTATTGTTTCAGAAAAGGCAGGTTATGTAAAAACGGACAGTTTAGAAACCATTCAATTCAATCTTACCAAAGACGAGGTTTTATATGGAGGAGGAGCACGAGCTTTAGGAATGAATAGGCGTGGTTACCGTTTGCAGTTGTATAATAGAGCGCATTATGGGTATGAAACCCATTCAGAACTCATGAACTTCACCTTGCCAATTGTGATGTCTTCTAAAGAATATATGGTTCATTTTGATAATGCTCCTATTGGTTTTTTAGATTTAGATAGCAAGAAGGATAACACACTTAGTTACGAAACTATTTCGGGACGTAAAACCTATCAAGTTATTGTAGGAGACTCATGGTTAGACCTTATAAATAATTACACAGATTTAACAGGAAAACAACCCATGCCAGCGAGGTGGGTTTTAGGTAATTTCTCAAGTCGGTTTGGGTATCATTCACAGAAAGAGGTAGAAGCAACTATTGCTAAATTTAAAGAGGAAAATATTCCTGTTGATGCTGTTATTCTGGATTTATATTGGTTTGGAAAAGAGGTAAAAGGAACCATGGGTAATCTTCAAGTATATAAGGATTCTTTTCCTGATTTCGAGGGGATGGTATCACGCTTAAAAAGCAAAAGTGTAAAGACAGTAATGATAACAGAGCCTTTTGTTTTAACAACATCAAAGCGCTGGCAAGAGGCTGTAGAAGAGGATGTGTTAGCAAAGGATTCTCTTGGTAACCCTGCTAGGTATGATTTCTTTTTTGGAAATACAGGCTTGATTGACATCTACAAACCAAAAGCAGAACAGTGGTTTTGGAATATATATAAAGGATTAGCAAACAAAGGTGTAGAAGGCATTTGGGGTGATTTAGGAGAACCCGAACTACATCCGTCGTGGTTAAAACATGCTACAGGAACAGCCGATGAAGTTCATAACATTTACGGAATGGATTGGGCACGTTTGGTTTATGAAGGTTATCAGCGAGATTTTCCAAATAAGCGACCATTTATTTTAATGCGCGCCGGGTATTCCGGTTCTCAGCGATATGGACTCATTCCATGGTCTGGCGATGTTAATAGAACCTGGGGAGGCTTACAATCTCAACCCGAAATTGCGCTTCAAATGGGTATGCAAGGACTGGCTTATATGCATTCTGATTTGGGAGGATTTGCAGGTGCCAATTTAGATGACAACTTGTATACACGTTGGTTGCAGTATGGCGTTTTTCAACCTATTTATAGACCACATGCACAAGAAGATGTACCAAGCGAACCTGTTTTTAGAAGTGAAAAAGCAAAAGCGCTCGCCAAACAATCCATAGAATTACGTTACAAGTTATTGCCCTATAATTACAATCTTGTTTTTCAAAATAATCAAACAGGAGCACCATTAATGCGCCCCTTGTTTTTTGAAGAACCAGATAATGATTCCCTTAAAACTAAGGCGTCAGAATATTTATGGGGACACGATTTTTTGGTGTCACCTATTTTAAAAGATAGCGTCTACACAAAACAAGTTTACTTTCCTAAAAACAATAACTGGTTTGATTTTTACACAGATGAGTTCATTGAAGGCGGACAAACCAAAGACTTGAAAACTAACGAAAATTCTATTCCTACTTTTGTAAGGGCAGGAGCATTTGTACTTATGGCAAAACCTATGCAAAGTACAGAATCATATAACGGAAATGATTTGGAACTGCACTATTATAATGACACTTCAATAGTTGAAAGTGAACGTCAGTTTTATAATGATGATGGAAAAACATCCAAAGCTTTTGAAAAAGGACAGTATGAGCTGTTAGAATTTGAATTTGAATCTGAAAAAAAACAGGTTGAGTTTGAATTTGAATCTGAAATAGGTGAAAATTATTCTCCTTCAATCAAACACATTGAACTCATTGTTCATAATTTTAAAAAGGAGCCAAAACGAATAAAAGTAGAGGGCAAACGTGTTGAAATTAAATGGAGTAAGGATAATAAAACACTAATTGTACCTATAACATGGAATACAAAGAATGAGTTAGAAATTAAAATAAAAATTTAAAAATTAGTACGATGATTAAAACCTATAGAAATTTGTCACTATTAATTTTAGTACTATGTTTTGCTTGTAAAAAACCTATGAAAACGGATATTGAACCCATAAAGAAAACCAACGAAAACCTACATAAACAAGTCGTTTACCAAGTGTTTACACGTCTGTTTGGAAACACGAATTCAACCAATAAATCGTGGGGAACCATTGAAGAAAACGGTGTTGGTAAGTTTAATGATTTTACAGATAAAGCGTTAAAGGAAATCAAGGATTTGGGAGTTACCTATATTTGGTATACAGGTATTCCTCATCATGATGTCATAACAGATTATACAAAATATGGTATTTCAAATGACGACCCAGATGTTGTAAAAGGTAGAGCAGGGTCGCCATATGCGGTAAAAGATTATTATAATGTAGACCCTGATTTGGCTGAAAATCCCGAAAACAGATTAGAAGAATTCAAGGCACTTATTGAAAGAACTCATAAAGCAGGATTAAAAGTAATCATAGACATTGTTCCTAATCATGTTGCTAGAAATTATAATAGTTTATCAAAGCCTGAAGGTGTTGAAGATTTTGGAGCAAAGGATGATACAACTGTTGTTTATAACGTGAACAATAACTTTTATTACAACCCAGGAGAAGCATTTAAAGTTCCAAATTGGCGAGATGGTTATAAACCGTTAGGGGGAGAACATAACCAATTACTGGATGGTAAGTTTAAGGAAAGTCCAGCGAAATGGACAGGTAACGGATCTCGTGCATCGCAACCAGATATGAATGATTGGTACGAAACCGTAAAAATAAATTATGGTATATCACCAGAAGGTCATAAAGACTTTAATGAATTACCGGAAGGTTTTGAAAATGAAGATTACACTAAACATTTTAAATTTTGGCAGGACAAAACGGTTCCAGATTCATGGATTAAATTTAAGGATATTGCTTTGTATTGGTTGGATTTTGGTGTAGATGGTTTTAGATATGATATGGCAGAAATGGTGCCTGTAGAATTTTGGAGTTATATGAATTCAAACATCAAAATGAAAAATAGTGATGCTTTTTTATTAGCCGAAGTTTATAATCCTAGTCTCTACAGAGATTACATTAAAAAAGGAAAAATGGATTATCTATACGACAAGGTGCAACTTTACGATACCATAAAGCACATCATGCAAGGTCATGGCAGTACCGACTATATTCCTAAAATTCAGGAAGATTTAAAGGATATTGAACATCATATGCTTCATTTTTTAGAAAATCATGATGAACAGCGCATAGCAAGCCCTGAGTTTGCAGGAAATCCCAAAAAAGGACAGCCAGCCATGGTTGTTTCAGCCACAATAAGTACCTCACCAACAATGATTTATTTTGGACAGGAATTAGGCGAACCCGGAGCCGAAGATGCTGGATTTGGAAAGCCTTCAAGAACCTCTATTTATGATTATATAGGAGTGCCACATGTGCAACGTTGGGTTAATAACAAACAATTTGATGGTGGAAATTCTTTAGAAGAAGAGAAAACGCTTAGAGATTTCTACAAACGCTTACTGAATATTACCATAAAAAGTTCGGCATTAGCTGAAAACTATGAGGATATTCATCACTATAATAGGCAACATACAGAATGGTATAACGACCAAGTGTTATCATTTGTACGTTGGAGCGATACCGAAAAATTAATTATAGTTTCAAACTTTAATCCTGATAATACTTATGGTTTCGAGTTGCAATTACCTCAAGATATAATAAGTAAATGGGGTTTAAATGATGGAGATTACCAGGTAAAAGACCAATTATATAATCAATATCAGTCTACCTTAAAGGTTCATAATCATCATGCTACTGTGCGAATAGATATAAAACCTTTAGAATCATTTATTCTTAAAATCAATTAAATTATGCATAAATTTTTAGTTCTACTATTGGCTGTTTTAACGATGTTCAGTTGTAAGTCAAACGATGAGAATAATAAGCAGGCTGCAAAAAAGGAAGTGCCATTTGTTTGGAATGGTGCAAATCTATACTTTTTGTTAGTAGATAGATTCAATAATGGAGACACTTCAAACGATATTAATTTTAATAGAACAAAAACAACAGGAAAATTAAGAGGATTTGAAGGGGGCGATATTAAAGGAATAACGCAAAAAATAGACGAAGGCTACTTTACTGATTTAGGTGTAAATGCCATCTGGTTATCACCCGTTGTGGAACAAATTCATGGTGCAACAGATGAAGGGACAGGCGTTACTTATGCATATCATGGCTATTGGGCAAAGGATTGGACGGCACTAGACCCTAATTTTGGAACCAAAGATGATTTAAAAACTTTGGTAGAGGCTGCTCATAAAAAAGGAATCAGAATCGTTCTTGATGCCGTGATTAATCATACAGGTCCTGTAACAGATGTAGACAAGGTTTATCCTAACGATTGGGTACGGACCAAAGATAATTGTGATTATAAAGATTATGAAGGGACTGTAACGTGCAACTTAGTTGAAAATCTGCCAGATATAAAGACAGAGAGTAATGACAGTGTAGCACTACCTCCATTATTAGTTGAAAAGTGGAAAGCTGAAGGGCGTTATGATATAGAAGTTGCAGAATTGGATGCCTTTTTTAAACGAACAGGCTACCCAAGAGCACCTCGTTTTTATATCATTAAATGGTTGACAGATTATATCAAAGAATTTGGGATTGATGGCTATAGAGCTGATACAGTTAAGCATACCGAATCCTATGTATGGCAAGAATTTAGAACCGAATGTGACTATGCTTTTTCTCAATGGAAAAAGAATAACCCTGATGAGGTTTTAGATGATAATCCGTTTTATTTAGTAGGAGAAGTATATAATTATAACATTAGCTCCGGACAGATTTTTGATTATGGTGATAAGCAAGTGAATTTCTTTGACCATAGTTTTCATAGTTTGATAAATTTTGAATTTAAATCAGATGCGAAAAATTCTTATGAAGCCACATTTTCTAAATATTCAAAACTATTAGATAATCAATTAAAAGGATTTGGTACATTAAATTATGTGACATCACATGATGATGCTAGTCCTTTTGATATTAAAAGAGAAAAGCCTTATGAAGCTATCACAAAATTATTGTTGACACCGGGTACTTCACAAATTTATTACGGAGATGAAACGGCTAGACCATTAATTATTGAAGGCACTGTGGGAGATGCTACACTTCGGTCTTTTATGAACTGGGATTCTATTCAAACCAATGAAGGCACAAAAAATCTTTTGTTACATTCACAAAAATTAGGACGATTTAGGGCAAACCACCCAGCAATAGGAGCAGGGATTCATCAAATGATTACTCAAAACCCCTATGTTTTCTATAGAAGTTATTCTAAAGGAGCATACAATGATTTAATTGTTATTGGATTGGATTTACCAAAAGGAATAAAAACACTTGATGTGTCCAAAATATTCAAGGATGGTGAAATGTTGCACGACGCTTATTCAAACCAGAATGTAACAGTCAGTAAGGGTAATGCTGTGATTGATTCTGAATTCGATATTGTATTATTGGAGAAATAATAAATATCATATGGATTTATATTAATTGCCAATGTATTTTAATAGCTTTATAAATTCAAAAAATAAAGCAAAAAATGACATCAGTTCAAGATTTATTAGATCTTTTAATTCTAGAAAAAGTTGATGACACCCAGTTTATTGGGCATAGCAAAACCGTTGGAAATCAATATGTGTTTGGCGGTCAAGTTTTAGCACAAGCCATTAATGCTGCCTGCAGAACCATTCATAACGAGCGCATTTTACATTCTATGCACGCTTATTTTTTAGAAGCGGGGCAGTTGCATTTACCAATTGTATTTAATGTTAGTTTAGTAAGAGACGGAGGTAGTTTTTCGGTAAGGCGCGTAACGGCTCAGCAAAATGATACTACTATTTTTATTTTGTCGGCGTCATTTCATAAGAAGGAAGAGGGTTACAATCACCAAATAGAAATGAAAACTGATTTAAAACAACCGGAAGCTCTTCTAAGTTGGAACGATATTTTACATCAGTTTGGTGATTATTTACCAAAGCGACTTAAGACTTTTTTTGAAATTGAACGTCCGATTGAGTTTAAACCAACTGAAATTGTAAATCCATTAGAGAAAAAAGATTTACCGCCGTTTAGTAACGTTTGGTTTAAGTTGAAAGGTGATATTAAAAATTTAGATTTAGCTACTAAGCAGCAAGTATTAACCTATATTTCAGATTATAATATTTTGGTATCAGCACTTAATCCTCATGCTAGTGTGGCGCATTGGGGCAATACGCAAACAGCAAGTTTAGACCATTCGATGTGGTATTTTAGAGATTTTGATTTTGATGATTGGTTGCTGTTTTCCATGGAATCTCCAAATGCGTCAAATGCTAGAGGATTTGCAAGAGGTAATATATTTTCGAGAGATGGCAAGCTGGTCGCATCAGTGGCTCAGGAAGGATTAATGCGACCTTTAGACAAATAATATCTAACAAAGAGATATGCAGAAAATGGGTCACAGAGGCGCCAAAGCGTATGTTGCCGAAAACACCATTGCATCGATACAAAAAGCCTTAGATTTTGGTGTGGATTGTATCGAAATAGATGTGCATGTGTGCGCTTCGGGCGAGTTGGTGGTGTTTCATGATTTTACCTTAGATAGAATGACCAATGGAACCGGTGAGATTGGTAAAAGGACACTTTCTGAGTTGAAAGCATTGCAGGTTGATGGTCATTTCAAAATTCCAACTTTAGAAGAAGTTTTACATGTTATTAATAAAACATGTTTGTTGAATATAGAGTTGAAAGGAAGACACACAGCAGCAAAAACAGTTGAGGTTATTGAAAGATATATCAACCAAAAAGATTGGAAATATAGCGATTTTTTGGTTTCTAGTTTTCAGCATCATGAGTTGGAAGATGTTTTTAAAATCAATAAAAAAATTCCGTTGGCAGTTTTAACAAAAGCAAGTGTTTTTGAAGCCTTAGAATTTGCTGAAACTATAAACGCCGTTGCTATTCATCCTAATTTCGCATTGCTAACCAAAGAGAATGTAAAACGAACGCAATCTAAAGGGTTTAAAGTAAATACATGGACAGTTAATGACGATGAAACTATCCTTCGAATGAAAGATTATGGCGTCGATGGTATTATTTCGGATTACCCAGATAGATTATGATTAAAAAAGATGTGATAATTGTTGGCGGTGGCGCTGCTGGGTTTTTTGCAGCGATTAATACAGCTGAACAAAATCCAACATTAAAAATTGCTATTTTAGAACGCGGAAAAGAAGGTCTAGGGAAAGTGAAGGTTTCTGGTGGCGGACGCTGTAATGTAACACATGCAGAATTCATGCCGCAGGAATTGGTGTTGAATTATCCGCGTGGCGAAAAAGAATTGTTAGGGCCTTTTCATCAATTTATGACTGGTGATACCATTGAATGGTTCGAAAAACGAGGTGTCGAGTTGAAAATTGAAGAAGACGGACGCATGTTTCCAGTGTCAAATTCATCGCAAACTATAATTAATTGTTTTCTTCAAGAAGCTAAAAAGCATAAGGTCGATATATATTATAATTATTCGGTAACATCTTTTAAAACGGATAATGAATTGTGGGAGATTGAAACATCAAAAGGTAATTTCAGCGCTAAAAAAATAGTCATCGCCACTGGAAGCAATACAAAAATATGGAAGCTTTTAGAAGATTTGGGGCATACGATTTCACAACCGGTTCCTTCATTGTTTACATTTAATATTAAAGATGAACGGATAAAAGATATTCCTGGTGTTGTGGCGTCGCATGTTGAGATTAAAGTTATTGATTCCGATTTATATTCCGAAGGGCCTTTACTAATCACACATTGGGGTATGAGCGCACCTGCAATTTTAAAACTTTCGGCTTTTGGGGCTTTAAAATTGGCACAACGCGATTATAAATTTCAAATAGAAATTAATTTTATAAGAAAACCATTTGAGGATTGTTTAGATATTTTGAAAGTTTTAAAACAAGATTTAGCTAAAAAATCGGTTTTTAAATCGGCACAATTCGATATACCTAAACGGCTTTGGCAGCAATTAGTATTGGCGTCTCAAATGGATACAGAAACCCGTTGGGCAGACATGAACAAACTACAATTAGATGCCTTAGCTAATCAATTAACAAAGGCTATTTTTTATGTGGATGGAAAGAGTACCTTTAAGGAAGAATTTGTAACAGCTGGCGGTATCGATTTAAAGGAAGTTAATTTTAAAACCTTTGAAAGTAAGCTGTTTAAAAACCTTTATTTTGCTGGTGAAGTTTTGAATATTGATGCGGTAACTGGCGGATTTAATTTTCAAAATGCATGGACGAGTGGGTTTATCGTTGCTAAACATATTTCAATATAAAATGACAACATATATTGCATTACTTAGAGGAATTAATGTTAGTGGGCAAAAAAAAGTGCCTATGGCAGTATTAACTTTGGCAATGCAAGAACTAGGTTTACTTAATGTGAAAACCTATATTAATAGTGGCAATGTGGTGTTTCAAACCGTAAAGACAAATCAGAATCAACTAGAAGAATTAATAAAGAACAAGTTGTTTTCTTATTTTGGTTTTGAAGTTTCGGTGTTAGTAAAAACTTGCAAACAACTAGATGTAATTTTATCTAAAGCACCATTTTCAGACGAAATAACAGAGCAAAGCTATTTTACATTGCTTCATAAAAAACCAGATAAAAATTTAGTTGAAGACATTAAAGATGTAACATATCACAATGAAGAATTTTACATTACTGAAGAATGTGTTTATTTTTACAGCGCTGTTGGTTATGGGCGAGCCAAATGCAACAATAATTTTTTTGAAAGAAAATTAAAAGTAACTGCTACCACAAGAAACTATAAAACTATGGTAAAGTTATTATCTTTGTGCTCAGATTAGTTGTTATGACAGAACAAAATTTTATCCCAAAAGCATATTCCGAATCTATCGAAAAAGGACAATTTACATGGTCGTCGCCAAGTAATATTGCTCTTGTTAAATATTGGGGAAAAAAGGACGATCAAATTCCTCGAAACCCTTCAATTAGTTTTACGCTGGATAATTGTAAAACAACAACAACACTTCGTTTTTCTAAAAAAGAGAATCAGGATAATTTTTCATTTGATGTATTTCTAGATGGAGACAAAAAAGACGATTTTAAACCAAAAATTGAAACATTTTTCAATCGCATTGAAGTCTATTTACCATTTTTAAAAGAGTATCATTTTACGATTGAAACCAGCAACACTTTTCCGCATAGTTCGGGTATTGCGTCCTCGGCTAGTGGTATGAGTGCTTTGGCTATGTGTTTAATGAGTGTTGAAAAGTTGTTAAGTAATGGTGTCGCCCCGAGCGCAGTCGAAGAGTCTTTTAAATCATATGATGATTATTTTAATAAAAAAGCGTCGTTCTTAGCACGTTTAGGTTCCGGAAGTGCTTGTCGAAGTATTGAAGGTGATTTAATTGTTTGGGGCGAACACAGAGAAATAAAAGGAAGTAGTGATCTTTTCGGAACAAAATATCCTTATAAATTCCATGAAAACTTTAAAAACTATCAAGACACGATTCTGTTAGTAGATAAAGGCGAAAAACGAGTAAGTAGTACCGTTGGTCATAACCTAATGCATAATCATCCATTTGCAGAACAGCGTTTTAAACAAGCAAATGAGAATCTATACAAATTAATAGAGATATTTAAATCTGGCGATATTAATGCATTTATTGAAATTATAGAAAGTGAGGCCTTAACGCTTCATGCTATGATGATGACAAGCCTACCGTATTTTATTTTAATGAAGCCTAATACTTTGGAGATTATCAATAAAATATGGCTGTTCAGGCAACATACGGGGTTACCTGTTAGTTTTACATTAGATGCTGGTGCTAATGTCCATGTGTTATATCCTGAAAAAGATGTGGCTTCAGTTTTAGAATTCATTAAGAATGAATTAGTTGCATATTGCGAAAATGGACATTATATTTGCGACATAATTGGTTTTGGAGCAAAACAGTTAAAAATTGACAATTGATAATTGACAATGAAGAAAGACAATGTTGTTAAAGATAAAAGTTTTCTTTTTGCGATAAGAATTGTTAAATTATCAAAAGTTTTAGTTGAAGAGCATAAAGAATACATTATATCAAAACAGTTGCTTCGATCCGGAACTTCAATTGGTGCGAATGTAAGAGAATCGGAGCATGCAGAAAGTAAAGCAGATTTTATTCATAAGTTATCAATTGCCCTCAAGGAAGCTAATGAAACGGAATATTGGTTGGACTTGTTGAAAGAAACGGGTTATTTAAATAATTCTGAGTATCTTAGTATTCAGTTTGATGTAAAAGAAATTTTGAA
>TARA_R110002033_G_scaffold87544_4_pt1 | contig 13783 bp, 17 predicted proteins | sample TARA_R110002033 | Tara Oceans TARA_R110002033 (sample SAMEA4397051) | marine metagenome | biome: Polar Biome; feature: [SRF] surface water layer (ENVO:00010504); material: water (ENVO:00002006), including particulate matter (ENVO:01000060) such as... | depth 5 m
CACAGATAAAAGAAATAAAAGACATAATAGTAAATGTTAAAAAGATGGAATATAATTTAAAATTGAAGAGTAGCTCAAATAATTTATGAAGGTTAGAATAGATGAACGGTTTTAAAAAATTTGCGGGTATAGTAGTATTTAGCTTGAGCATACTTTTCCCACTACATTTGTTTTCAGATACGCTAAAAATAGCTACAGATGAATGGTGCCCTTACGATTGTTTAGCAGGTCGAAATGATGGGAAAGTTGGTTATGTAGGTGATCTATTAGTTGAAGCCATGAAAGCCAGAGGTCATAAAGTTGAGTTTGTAGAAGTTAGTTATACCCGTGGTTTAGAATTGGTTCGAGAAGGAAAATTAGATGGTACTATGGCTTGTTTTAGAGAAGAAGCACCTGATTTTATTTTTCCAGATTTCCCACTTGGAAAAAGCAACAGCACCTTTTTTACCCTTAAAGACTCTTCTTGGAAGTATACAGGAACCCAGTCACTTAAACAAGCTAAGATGATTGGTGTGATTGATGGTTATGACTATGTTGATCCAACTGTGATGGAGTATCTTAATACAAAACCAAATAATGTTTTAGCAATGAAGGGTGAAAAGCCATTGGAAAGATTGTTAGAGATGTTAATTAGTGGCAGGATAACTACTATTATTGAAGACAAAAGTGTTTTGGAATACAAAATCACTCAAATGGGTAAAGCAGATTTAGTAAAAGTCTCTGGAGTAACGGATTCAGTGATTGATGTTTTTGCTAGTTTCTCACCAAAAATAAAGAACTCAAAAGAGTATGCTAAAATTCTCTCAGAAGAAACTATAAAAATGCGAAAAGATGGACGCCTACAGGTTCTTTTGGAGAAATATGGAATTAAAGACTGGCAATCTAAGTAAAAGGTTTATTATTTAATGATCAGTTCTCCATTCAAACGTTTTCGTCAAAGCATTGCTTTACACCTATTAACTACGATTTTCAGCGTTTATTTTTTAGTTGCAGTGGTGGTAACAGTTGTTCAACTTTATAAAGAGTATGAAGATACTAAAGCTAAATTTTATAAGGAGATTCAAACTTTACCAGCTACTTTTAATAGGGGTATTGTTAACTCAGTTTGGACTTACAATAAAGAGTTGTTACACTCTATTTTACTAGGTATGCACAATTTACCAATTGTAGTGGGGATTAAAGTTGAATCGATTGATCATAAAATGGATTTACAAATTGGAGCAGTGCTCAACGAAAAAAATGAGATAACTTATTATGATTCTTCTGGAAAAGTAACGGTGCAAAAAGAGTTTGGTTTGGGTACTGATACATTATTTAAGTATGAATTTCCTATGGATTATACGGGAGCAGCTTTTGATCATAAAGTACCTTTAGGCCAAGTTACATTATACTCCAATAATCAACTAGTATTTGATCGGGTTAAATATGGTTTTATTCTTATTTTAATTAATTCCATCATCAAAACAATTGCACTTTGGTTTATTATCTATTATTTTATAAAAAAATATCTAGGACAACCTTTGGAGGAGTTTACGACTAAAATACGCAAGCAAGATGTGCAGTCTCCTCAAGCTATTGATTTAAACATTCACTGGACAGATACAAATGAACTGTTAATATTGAAAGATAGTTATAACCAGATGATTAAGCGTTTAAATAAACACAAGCTCCTTAGTATTACAGATAAGCTCACAGGACTTTTCAACAGACTAAAACTTGATGAAGCACTAAATGATGAATTTAACCGTAGTAATCGCTCCAATAGAAGTTTCGGTATCATTATTATAGATATTGATTATTTCAAAAGAGTAAATGATACCTACGGTCATCAAGTTGGTGATCAAACACTTATTCAATTTGCCAAAATACTTAAAGATAATATACGCAAAATTGATATTTTAGGGCGCTGGGGTGGTGAAGAGTTTATGATAATATGTTCAGAAACTGATTTTGAGGGCACTACCAAACTAGCTCAATCACTTTGTGAAATAATTAGCAAATATGATTTTCCAACCATTGGGAATCTTAGTGCAAGCTTTGGAGTATCTATTTATGATGGTGATGAAAATATAGATAAAGTTATTGCGCGTGCTGATAATGCTTTATATAAAGCAAAAGCAAACGGTAGAAACAGAGTTGAAGGTAAGTAATAGTTAAAAAATATGGGTCAGAGGATAATGCAATAACTCTGTGTAGATAAATGTGTGAAATAGCTAAGGCAACTATTATCACCCGATTCTTAGTTTTATGTAATAAAAAAGTCAAGAAGAGAATTTATACTATTTTTAGTATTATATTAAATGAATAATTTAAAAACCCAATTTTTAGGCTTTATGAACACACCTTCTTTATTCAAAGAATTCTATGGCCTAAGTCAAATAGAACTAGATATAAATGAAATAAAAGAGTTTGATTTTACGCAGTTAAATATCACTGAAAAACTTCCTTTAGGCAAAAGAATAGAGCGTTTTTTCGAATTTTATATAAATCAATCGGCAAATTATGATTTGATAAAATCTAATATCCAAATCATCCATGATAAAGAAACTCTTGGAGAATTAGATTTTCTAATCTATGATAAAAAAAATCAAAAATATTTTCACATAGAGCATATTTATAAATATTATTTGTATGATATTTCTTTTAAAAATGAGATTGATAGGTTTATTGGTCCAAATAGAGATGATTCTTTTGCAAAGAAAATAAAAAAGCTAAAAAACAAACAACTTCCTTTATTATATAAAAATGAAACACAAAAGTATTTAGATGGAATAGATATAAATAATATTGAACAAAAGGTTTGTTTCAAAGGAAATATTTATGTTCCTCTAAACTTACTAGGTAAAAAAATACCTATTGTAAATAACTCTTGCATAAAAGGTTTTTATATAAGCTATAAAGAGTTTGTAAATCAAAAACATTTTAGTGAGTTTGAATATTTTTTACCTTCAAGAGATGATTGGGTTAGTGATTGTAACTCAAATCAAAGGTGGAAAACCTTTGATGAAGTGATAGATGAGATTGAATTATTATTAAGTTATAAAAAATCTTCTCTTGTTTGGTTAAAAGATAGAAAAAATAAAACTCAAAGTTTTTTTGTTACTTGGTGGTAGTTAACTAAATCTGAGGATGTGATATTCAATTTAATTCTAACATTTACAATAAATGAGTTTGTATTCATTTTTTTAAAGGTTGTAAGTGATATTTCATTAGAATATGAAATATATTTAAAGGATAATTTTGAACGAAAATATAATTTATGCATTTATTGCATTAGCAGTTTTTATGGCATATAAAAAGTATACTCAATATCAGGTATTAAAGCTTGTTCCCTCTTTGCTTTCTCAAGGTGGTCAAATTGTTGATGTAAGAACTGTAGATGAATTTGGCTTGTCTCACAAGGATGGAAGTATCAATATCCCATTAGATTCACTTAAAAATAGAATGAAAGAGTTAGATAATACTAAGCCTATAATTCTTTGTTGTGCCAGTGGAAGTAGAAGTGCACTAGCAAAGCGTACTTTATTAGCAAATGGATTTGAAAATGTTCACAATGCAGGGAAATGGAACTCTCTTTTAAAGTTTTAATAATGAAAATATCTTACCATCGTCGGCGTAAAATAAAAACTAGAAGAATAGCACTGCGAGATTTGATTTTACGAGGTATTGAAGAGCCAAAGGATTTGGCAAAAGAGTTAAAAGTTACAGTTCCTACTATAAAAAGAGATTTAGAAGCACTTAAAACTATGAGTGAAGAAGACTTTACTTTTGAGACTAGACAAACCTCCCAAGAGATAATTGATAAAAAAGATACCATATTAAAAATGCTAGATAATGAAGAGTATTATAATGAAAATGGCGATATAAATATATCAAAAATCACAACAGAATTAAATACTTCGAGGGCAACAGTTATGTCTGTTTTAAATGGTGAGTAAAGATAAAACTCCAATTAAAGAATTTCGACAGAAAGTGTAGTTTTTCTAGTACATCTATTTGTATATATATTATAAAATTTTGATAAAAAGTAAGGGAAAAATGTGAGTGGAATATTTTTAGTTGATTATATTGCCTTAGGATTATTAGTCGGATTTTTGGCTGGATTATTAGGTGTTGGTGGTGGAGGTATTATGGTTCCTATTTTTACTATTTTGTTCGCTATGCAAGGGTTTGAACATGAAAAAATCATGCATTTGGCATTGGGAACCTCAATGGCAACGATTATTTTTACTTCATTTTCAAGTATGCGTGCTCATTATAAAAAGGATAATATTGAAATATCTATGGCTCTTAAAATAGCTGGAGGAGTTTTGATAGGAACATTTAGCGCAACTTTTTTAGCCTCTTATCTTGCAGGTATTTATTTGGCACTGTTTTTTGGAGTATTTATGAGTTATGTCGCTTTTAAGATGTTTAGTAAACCCTCTTATGAAGCCAATACAAATCCACATGGAAAAGTGGGCAATATATTTACTGGAACTTTAATTGGAGCGATTTCAGCATTAGTTTCAATTGGAGGAGGGTCATTAACTGTTCCTTATTTGGTACATCAAAACTTTGATATGAAGCGGGCTATTGGTACTTCAGCAGCAGTTGGGTTTCCTATTGCAATATCTGGTACTATCGGTTATGCTATTAACGGTTTTGGGAATAGCGATTTGCAAAATTATATCATTGGTTATATCTATCTACCTGCTGTAATAATAGTGGCAATTAGTAGCATTTTTACTGTTCCTTTGGGTGTAAAATATGCATCAATACTTCCTACACAGAGGCTTAAAAAAGTTTTTGGAGTATTGGCAGTAATTTTGAGTATTAAGATGATAGTATCTGTAATATAAAAGATATAATGCATTAAAATCAAAATATATAATAAATAAGTAAAGAAGAGCTTCATGGATATAATTTTAGTTTCAGATGTATTTGGTAAAACACCTGCTTTAGTGAAGTTAAGTGAAGAGCTAAATGCTAACATTATCATAGATCCATATGATGGTATAAATATGAACTTTAAAAATGAAGCAGAGGCATATTCTTATTTTATAGATAAGGTAGGACTTGATAATTATTTGTCTAAACTACTAGAAATAACTATGTCAATTTCTTCTCTTACTACCTTGATTGGTTTTAGTGTTGGAGCTTCTATTATTTGGAAGTTATCTGAAAATTCATCAGTCAAAAATATTAGCCATGGAATTTGTTATTATGGCTCGCAAATTAGAAATTTCAAAGAAGTAAATCCTTTATTTGAAGTGGAGTTGATTTTCCCTAAAGTGGAGACTCATTTTGATGTCTTACAGTTGCAATCTGAATTATGCAAAAAACAAAAAGTAAAAACCATGAAAGTAGATTACCTACACGGTTTTATGAATTTTTATTCAACGAATTATAATGAAGTAGCTTATTTGGAGCAATTAGATTACTTGCGTTTAAAATTTCTAGGACAAAATACTAATCAATTATAAAACTAAATTTTATTTTTCTATCATTGCTAATTTAATGGCTATAATATCAACAAATATTTAAAAATAGAGAATCTCACAATTAAAGTTTATTGACAACAATCTTAATTTAGGGCTTATCAAACACCTAAAGGATGTACCTGATGAATATAGAAGTGAATGATTCTAAGATACTATTAGCACTTAATAAGCCCAAAGGATATTTGGTTACTCGAACTGATGATCTTGGGAGAAAAACAGTTTATGACTTATTACCCAAGTGGGCTTTTCATGGTGGCTGGATGCCAATAGGGCGACTTGATTTGGAGTCTAAGGGGCTTTTGTTATTTACAACTAATGGCAAAGTTGGAGATGCTTTAACCAAACCTGGTAATTGTATTAAGGTATATGAAGTTTGGGTTAGGGGTTATGTTACTGATGAGCATATTCTTCAAGCTAGTAAGGGAGTGGAAAGTATTCATGGTCTATTAAAGGCAAAAGTTCTAAAAGTAGGCATTGGTGGTGCTAAAACAAAACTATTAGTGGAACTTGTAGAAGGAAAGAATCGGCATATTCGTAGGCTTTTTGGAGCACTAAAAGATCCGAAATTTGGAACGCCATTGAAAGTCTTAACCTTGAACCGAATCAGTATAGGAAGTTTTAAACTTGATATGGAAATTGGTAAGTGGCGTTATCTTTCTTTGGAAGAAGAGAAAACATTAGTTTAAATTTTTCTCTTATCTCTTTATTAGAGTTTTTTCATATAATGTATATTATGTAGGTATTATTTGAAGGAGCTTTATGATTTTTTATGAAAAAAATAATGAATTAGATTTAGATATAGGAAGTCGTCATATTGAACTTCAGCGTCGTTATGAGGCAATAGGAGCAATAAATGACTTATTTATTGCCATTTGGTTTTTAGTTGGAAGTTGTTTCTTTTTATATGACTCACTTATGTATAGTGGTACTTGGTTGTTTATAGTAGGTAGTGCACAGTTTTTGATAAAACCTTTGATCAAACTAGCTAGTTTGATTCATGTATCACGAATATATAAAGAAGAACAAAAAATTTATAAAGGTTAAATACTTATAATAAAAATTATATTGGTAAAATTATAAAGAATTTTGCACCTGAATAAGTTTTATTATTGAACTCTATATTTTGATTTTTTACAAGTATTTCACCTGAAAAATGTTCATGAATAATTTTTGTACTCATATATAATCCAATTCCAGTACCTTGACTTTTATATTTTGTAGTAAAGTATGGGTCAAATATTTTATCAATGATATCTTCCCTAACGCCACCTGCATTATCTTGTATTGTAATAGTTATCTTACTATCTTCTTTAAAAAATTCTATTTCAATTACTTTTTCTTTTATATCATTTTCATTTAATATATCTTTTGCATTATTAAGAATATTTATAAAAACTTGAGTTAACTCATTTATTACACCATTTACGAATAATTCATCTTCACAGGGTACAATATTTAGTGTAATAAAATGGTTTTTTAAAGAAGCAGATACTATATCAATAGCTTTATTTAAAGAAGTTTCAATATTAAAATACTCGTTTTTATCATTATTATCTCTTATATAATCTCTAAAATCATCAATTGTACTACTTAAATAATTTGCATATTTCATTACACTATCTGCTGTATTTTCTATTTCATCTTCTTCTAAAAGTTCTAACTCTTTTCTTAGTTTTAAGCTACTCATTTGAATAGTAATAGCACTTAAAGGTTGTCTCCATTGGTGGGCAATATTATTTAGCATCTCACCAATGATTGCCATTCTTGATTGATGTTTAAGAAGAATATCTTGCTCATGATTTTTTTCTACTTGAGATTTTAAATTTTGGAATAATTTTTTTTCTTTTTTATTTAAATATTTTAAATCAATTATATTTTTTTCAATATTTTTTGCCATAAGATTAAAAGATTCTTGTAGTTCAAGTGTCTCTTTACTATCGCCTAAATTTATCCTTTGTGAATAATCTCCATGGGCAATTGCATTTGCACTATGAGTTAATTTAACTAGATTTTTTGTAATCCATTTACTTATTGCTATAAGTAAAATTGCTGATAATATTAACTCCATTAATGCAATAATAATACTACGAGTAATCATCTCTTTTTTTGCTTGAAGATAAAATTTTGTAGAAAGACCTAAATAGACTTTTCCTAATGATTCAGAGAATAATGTTATAGGGATATTTGTATCAAATCTTGCATCTTCTAATGATTTTTTATTAAAAGGATCCAATTCTTTTTTGGGTAAGTTTGAACAATCATTCCACCCAACACTAGAAATACAGTTATTTTGATTATCTACAACTACTAAATAATCTATAGTTGGAATCTTATTAGTTTCATTTAAAATTGCATTAATTGTTGCATAATCCATTTGAACAATAGGTGCTACTAATGCACTTTTTAGTAATATTTTTTGCTCACTTAATCTTATATTTGTTTGAGTGGACAAATTTGTTTCTAATTGATTTACATTTTTTATTACCATTAATGTAAGCATTAGACTCTCAATTAGTAGACTTGCAATTACCCATTTCCAAGCTAAAGATACTTTCATCTATTTGTATAACCTTTCCATAGTTTTATCCACTATTGAACCAAGGTTATCTAAATCATTTGATTGTATTTTCTTAAATCCCTCAAGTTTTGTAATTTCTAAATGTCTTTTACCTTCAGGAGATTTTGAAAAAGCATCTAATGCTGTTTCCCACTCTTTTAAAGTAATACCATCTGCACTTTTTGCTAGATATATTCTACTTGGCTTTGGTTTACTTTGATATATTACATGTACTAAATCTTTAGTTTTTTTTGTCATAAGTTTTATATAATTTGGTAAAGATAAAATTATCATGTCTGCATTATTATTAAGAAGTATAGATATTGAACTATCCGTTGCACTTGTATATGTATAGTTAATTTTATCCCCATCTACAAAACCTTTTTTATCTAACCACTCTTGTGCATCTAATGTTGGAAAAGAAACAGGGTCTAATCCAATAACATGAAGTGGCAGATTTTTACTTTCTAAAATATTTTCATTTGTAGCTAAAAGAATAGTTGATAGACCTTTAGTATAAGTCATTATAGGTGTATATCCACCTAATCTTTGGGCAAGAACTGCTAGATTTGGTGAAGTCAAAATCAAATCATAATAAGTTCCCTTATCTGAGCGCTTAGTAAATTCACTAAAATTTTTTGCAGTTAAAATCTGAACAGGTCTTTTAAAATAATTTTGAAGAAAAAGTCTTAAATCTTGGTGGGATTGTAAAATTACTCTAGTTGATGAGTGTGGAGCAATGCCTATTTTGATTGAATTCTCTTTGGCATAACAAAAAGTTGATATAACAAAAATCGATAGAAAAAGTATTATTAGTTTCATATTATTTTCACCTATAAAAATATAATTTAATTATAACAAATAATATTAATATTATTTATTAAGTGCTTTTTTATATTTTTTCACAAGATTTAAAACTGTTCTTTAATGCATAAAATTTATAAAAGTTAAAAGAGATAAAGCTATAATTCGCGAATAAATACCACTTTGTTTTTAAAGGATACTTTATTTCAGATTTTTTACAAAATACTATTGAATCTCTCAATGTACTTACAACTTATGAAGCAATAGCAATGCTTTTAGCCGTAGCTTATATTCTTCTTGCTATCAAACAAAGTCTTTGGTGTTGGCCTGCGGCATTTATATCAACTTTTATTTATACTATTTTATTTTTTGATGTCTCTTTGCTTATGGATTCTTTTTTAAATGCTTACTATCTTATCATGGCTGTATATGGTTGGTATTCATGGAAATATGGTGGAAAAGCTGAAGAAAAAGAGTTGGATGTTACAACTTATGGAGTAGTTAAAAATATCAAGATTATTTTACTTCTTACTGTACTTTCACTAGGTGTTGGTTATATTATGGCAAATTATACTACGGCTAGTTTTGCTTATATGGATTCTTTTACTACTGTTTTCGCACTTTTTGCGACCTTTATGCTTGCAAGAAAAGTGTTAGAGAACTGGGTTTATTGGATAGTTATTGATGCTATTTCTATTTATATATATATTCAAAAGGGTCTTAATCTAACAGCTATTTTATTTGTAATTTATACAGTTTTAGCTTTTGTAGCTTATAAAAAATGGAAAGAAGAGTATGACTATACAGAAGTTAAAACAGTATAAAATATTTAAAGATGAAACTCTTTTAAGTCTTAAATTACTTAAAAATCAGGGGTTTTGTAATATAAACTATCAGTTAAAAACATCTAAAAGAAACTATCTTATTCGAAAGTTTATAAGTGATGAAACAGTCAATATCAATAGAGAGTTTGAGTTTATGATTCAAAAAAAAGCATACAAAAAAAAGCTTGCTGCAAAACCTCTTTTTTTAAACATAGAAGAAAACTTTATGGTATGTGAATTCTTAAAAGGGAAACATAAAAAAAGTATCAATGCCCAAGAGATAATACATTTAGCTAAAATGATTAAAAAATTGCATACTATAAAAAGTAATGTGAAAACATATGATTTTAAAAAACCATTGAATTATTACAAAAAAATGCTCAATAGCCAAGAAGCAAGTAAAAGTATCCATATTTGTAAAAGGGAACTTAAGTCATTAAAAAAGTATAAAAAAACATTGGTAACTACTCACCATGATTTAAATCCTAGAAATATTCTTTTTCGTAAAAAAAGTATTAAATTTATTGATTGGGAATATACAGGAGTCAATGACAGTTTTTTTGATTTGGCAACGCTATGTTTTGAGTTTAGATTAAATAAAAAAGAGGAAAAGATTTTGTTGAAAAGTTATCAAAAAAAAGTAGATAAAAAAGATATACAAAAACTTCACTCTTATATTATGCTATATAAACACATCTGCAAGTTGTGGTTTATGGATTTAAAAAGTGCCAAATAAACAGACAACCCTATCAAAACTAAAATTAATAGACAAAGGTATTTTATTTATGCTTTTAAGCGCAATGCTAGGAGCTGTTAATGGAGCCTTGGCAAAGATGTTGTCTGAAAGTATGGATCCTATTGAAATAGTATTTTATAGAAACTTAATAGGGATTATAATTATTTTATTTAGCATAAATAAATATCATGTATCTGTTGATATGTCAAAATTACATTTACTCTTTTTAAGGGGACTTTTTGGAAGCTTAGCCATGTTATTATTTTTTTACACGATTGCTACTATTCCTTTGGGAGAAGCTGTTGTATTAAATAAAACCTCGCCTTTTTTTGTGACTATCTTGGCTTATTATTTGATGAAAGAAAAGATTAATCTAAATACTTTTTTCGCTCTTATTCTTGGATTTATTGGAATTATATTTATTATGAAGCCTTTTGGCATAGAAGTATCCTATGAACATATTTTGGGTGTTTTAGGTGGTTTCTTTGCAGCAGCTGCATATGCCACTATAAAAAAAATCAAAGATATTTATGATGCAAGGGTTATTATGCTTTCATTTATGGGAGTTGGTATTATTATTCCAATAGGACTTTTTTTATTCACTCCTTATGTTCATTTTAAGATGCATTTAGAACCTTATATTTGGGCACTTATAATTTTGATGGCTATTATTTCAACTGGTTCACAATGGTTTCTTACTCGCGCTTATAGTCTTAGCAGGGCAAGTATTATTGGAGTTGTAAGTTATATTAATATTCCTTTTGCTATTGGGTTTGGGTACTTCTTAGGAGACTTACTCCCTGATATGTATACTTTTTTAGGTATTATTCTTATTGTAATTGGTGGTATTTTAGTTAGTAAAAAGGATAAAAAATGAAAGTAAATATTCCAGGAAGAGAAGAAGTAGAGATTCAAAATATTGTATTTGATTATAATGGTACGATTGCAATAGATGGTAAATTAATTGAGGGCATTAAAAAAAATATAAATGAACTTTCAAACTCTTTTAATTTTTATGTAATTACTGCTGATACTTATGGAAGTGTGGAAAAAGAGCTTGGAGATACAAATTGTGAAGTTATAAAAATAGCAAAGTCTTCTCAAGATGTTAGCAAGTTAGAGTTTATCAAAAATCTAGGGTCTTCTACTACATTAAGTGTTGGAAATGGACGAAATGATAAGTTGATGTTAAAAGAGTCTATTTTGGGAATTGCTATTTTACAAGATGAGGGTTTATGTACAGAGACACTGTTAAATTCTGATATTTTAGTAAAGTCTATTTTTGATGTATTTTCTTATTTAAAAGATGCAAATAGATTAATAGCCACATTAAGAAATTAATCTACTTTATGTTTGCTTTTTTTAATAAGCTCTTTAAATTCTTTAAATAATTCTGGATCATGTTTTATTCCATTTTCTGATTCTAAAATTGACATAATTTCATCATGACTTCGTTTATCATGGTAAGGTCTAGGTGATGCCATAGCATCATAACTATCTGCAAGTGAAAGTATACGCGAATATATAGATATCTCTTTACTTTTAAGTTTATCAGGATATCCATTTCCATTATAGTATTCATGATGATGTCTAACTGCATCGGCTATTATTTCACTATCTTCAAAATGCATACTTTTTAATAGTTCTTCACTTTTTAAGGTATGACTTTGCATGATTTTCCACTCTTCCTCATCAAAAGGCGTAGTTTTTAGTAATATTCTATCTGGTATGCCAATTTTACCTATATCATGAAATGCAGCACTAATCCGCAGAATTTTTATTTGACTTTTGTTGAATCCTATACGAATCCCTAATTCTTCAGAAATTGCTACAACTCTTTCAGAATGCATTTGAGTATGTTCATCTTTTTGTTTTAAAGCTAATAAAAGTGCTTTTGAACATTCACATATTATTTTTTCTTCTAATCCAACTATTTCCATTTTAACCCTTTGCTATTATTTTAACATAAAAAATAAAAAAATAAAAAAATAAAAGTTTTGGAAAAAGATAGCTATTTTAGTGTTTATTTAACTGTATTTAGAATTTTAATAATAAAATATAGCAAGAAGAAATCTATAGAAAAAATAATGTCTATGCATTTTTAATATTATAGACAAAATAATATGATAAGATAGGTCTACAAGCGATAAATAGTATTTTTATATGGTAAGAATACTTTTAAAAAAAATATAAGGATGGCAAATGGCTAAAATAAACTACAATTACGAAAAACGAGCGCGGGAGATAGAAAAAAAGAAGAAAAAAGAAGAAAAACAGAAGAAAAAACAAGCATCTAATAATGAAACAGTAGAAGACACTCCTTCTTCTAATGAAGAATAGATTTAAAAATAATAGCTTTTTATAAGCTATTTAACTATATTTTCAATATAAAACACCAATATAGAAAAATCAAACCATAACAAAGCCTTTATATAATAAAATGCGACACAATATAAAGGGCATAATCATATGAATAACGATTTATCATCTATCAAACCCGATAGACCAAGTATTATAACTTCAGAAATTGAAGCTATACATTTCTATCGTAAGATGGATACAAAGGCAACTGTTGTCGAACTAGTTGCAGGAAAGTATGTTCTTGTAGAAGAGTATTACAGCAATGGATTAGAAGTTTTATCTGAACTTAAAAAAAATCTTTTAAAAAAATATAAAGATAAAAGCTTTCAAGGACAAAGAGACTATCGAAGTGCATTTAGAGAAGCTTCACATAGATTGTTATTAAAAGTAAAAGATAATAAACTTCTTGTAAAAAAAGCTCCCCATATTGGTTGGTTAGAATTATTATATCCAGAGGTTTCAGAATTTTATATCTCTTTTCCTGAAGTTCAAGGAATGAATAGTTCATGGCAATGGTATCAAAAAGGAATTGAAGTTAAAACTTTAGATATAAATCTTCATCCTTTTTATGGTACATATTTCCCAACACGATTTGATCATTTAAAATTATTTGATAAATGGCTAAAAAAATATGAAGGTTCAAAAGAAAAAGTAATCGAAATAGGAATTGGAAGTGGTGTTTTATCATTTCAATTAATCCAAAATGGTTTTGAAAATATTTTTGCAACAGATACAAATAAAAATGCAATTATTGGAGTAGATCAAGAGAGTAAAAGATTGGGTTATGAAGATAAAATAACACTTAATCATGGTGATTTATTTGATAATTGTGATGTTATGGCTGATTTGATTGTGTTTAATCCTCCTTGGTTACTTGCAAAACATAAACTAGAAGAAGGGCTTGACAAAGCTATATATTTTGAAGAGGATTTATTTCCTAGATTTTTTGAGCAAGCACAAAAGCATCTTAATACTGATGGAAAAATAGTTTTGATATTTTCAAATTTAGCTCAAGTTG
>TARA_R110002033_G_C3896351_1_pt1 | contig 13776 bp, 15 predicted proteins | sample TARA_R110002033 | Tara Oceans TARA_R110002033 (sample SAMEA4397051) | marine metagenome | biome: Polar Biome; feature: [SRF] surface water layer (ENVO:00010504); material: water (ENVO:00002006), including particulate matter (ENVO:01000060) such as... | depth 5 m
TGCCAAATAAAACAACGGCTTGCATAGAAATATGCGAGCCGTTTTATTTTGTTAGAAAAGTTGTTAGAAATGTCTAATCAGCTTTTTGAATAACGATTCACTTCTTAATACTGCCGATCGTTGGCACTATCTCAGTTCTGCGGTCATAAACGTTCACTTGGCCAACGGTTTTATGCCCACTAAATTGCTGCTTGTCGTGAATGTTTCCCTCAAAGTCAGAGATGCCTTTCGCTTTGATGTCGTGAAATGTGAACGTTCGTTCAATGTCCGGATATTGCAATGCTAGTTTGTCTATCGCTCTGCGCCAACTGCTCCGCAGGCCATCTGCTGTTAACCTGCCTCCACCTGTTTTGTTGATTACAAAGACGCTGGCAATACCTTTGCGTAATGTTTTCGCTTCATTAATGAGTTCATGCAAGCGTGGCGACCAAGCCTTGATCTGTTTCTTGCCAGTTTTACCCTGCTGAATAAAAATCCCTTCATCCATCACTTGTGACCACTTCAGTGATAGCACATCGGCTTGTCGCGCAGCACATAGATAACTGATCTCACAAGCAATTTTTAGCCGCTGTTCGCAGCACTCAAGCAGTGCGTTAAACTCATAGTCAGTGATGTACCGATCACGTGATTTATTCTTGAACTTCTTAATGCCTTTAGCAGGGTTTTCTTTGCAATGACCACGCTCGTATCCCCAGCCGAAGACTACACTACATGCTGATAATTCGTGATTTGCCTGAGTACGACTTGTGTTCCCTCTAATATCCATGTATCGACGAATGTGGTGTGGCTTAATTGTGTCTGGTTCCATTTCGCCAAAGACTTTATTAAACATCGCTAGTTCTCGTTCTCTATCCCTTTGCGAGCGAGGTGCTAGTTCTTTGAATGTTGCAGATGCCTGGTATTCGTCAGCCATGCGTTTGAATGTGTACTTGGCCAGTGATTTTTCAATAGCTGCTTCGTATGCAGTCCAAACTTCTGCACGTGTTGAAGATGCAGAGCACAAGGTAATTGTGCGCTTGCTGTTTTTCATGATGTAGCTGGTAGCTTTACCGCGAACTTTATGCAGGTATACGCCTTTTGGCATCCATGCATCTTCTGGTTTGCGTTTAGCCATTGCTTATTGCTCCAAAATTAGGAACATTGTCATTTGCTACCGCTCGATGTGTAAATGGGTAGTTTACCGCCGTCCATGTCACTACAGGCTTACCGTCACTACGTAAGTGATAATGTATTCCTTGTAACTTTAGTTGCTTGATTTGGGCGCTTGCTTTCGTATAGCCGGTTAGCTCTATTAATTGTTGCTCTGTTAGCATTTCGTTTAAAATGGTCGCCATATTAGTTATCCATAATGCTTGAGCAAAGAATTATTAATCCTTTGGCTCCGATATATTTGCGACTATTTTCTCATTCATTTTTTCAAGTTATGAACTCTCAAACTGCCCAATACGGACACATAAAGCCTTTTTTATGGTGATTAGAATTGGAGTTAATGCTTATCCCGCTTGTTGTAAAGATACAAGCTTCCGACAGTCACCACTGTGAAGAAAACGAACAATCCCAGTAATCCCCATATTAACGGCGTCATCGCTCATCCCTCTCGTTATTTAACATCTATCGTTTATAATAGCTTGGACTTAGAAGGAGGGCATTATGGCAAGAACGTTAGAGCAGATTCTAGAGCAGGAAAAACCAGGGGTGGTTTTGCAAGCCAATGAGAAGGCTGAGGAAATTCTAAAGGATATTGATGAGAAGGCAGAGGCGTCAGCCGCTAAGGAGCAATCCGACGGCTGACGATGAAGTGGATACAAAAACTTTCACATGTGAAAGTTCTTGTGCCTCAGCATGATTCAACTGAAGTTGAACCAACCTTCATCTTCAAGACGAGGTAAATTCCCGTAAAACTCTTCAGTGGCCCTTTCCTTATGTTGTTCACTAAATTTTCCATTGTTTAAGTAAGAGTGGAATGAGTTAACATAAAACTCCTCTTTAAGTCTGCTTATCAACAACTTAACATCTTCCTTGTAGATGATCGTTGGTTTCTGAGTCATCCAGTCGCTCCACTCAATCTCAACTTTACCCAGTACTTGAACAATTAAAGGTTTAACATCCTCAATAGCGCTCAAAACATCTTTGTCCTTTGCGCTAGGGTGCGCTGAGATAGGAAGAATAAGGCCTTGGATTGTCTCTTTAGTTGACCAAGCTTGCTCGGAATAAAAATACTCTTTGTTTTCAAAGTTAAGATGTAAATGATATGCCATTACCAATCTCCAATTTGCTTAATACAGAGCTATTTTTACTCAAAAACTAGTCATAGTTGGCATGCCAAAGTGCCCATTTTGGACAAATCGGTCACTTTGGGCATTAGAAAACTTTCACATGTGAAAGTTTTTAGCCGGTTTTGATTCAGGTTCTTCCACAACCTTGACCTTGCGCCCAGATGGAGCATAAAACAGATACCATCCCCCAAATTCCGTGGTTTGTTCTGACAGGACATCTCCCGTTTCTGTGTCAATGAGAGCGACTCTAATTCCATCTCGTTCAAGCTGGCCTTCAACTTCACTAATTTCAGTTAACGGTAAACGCAACCTATTTACTCCGCCTCTAATTAACCTTGTTGATTCCACAGCTTTGTAACGAGGGGACAAGTTGAAGCCGCTACCTACCTGAATGGTGTAACTTTGATAAGGTGTGAGTGAATCAACGATGACTGGTGTTACAACTTCTCTTTCTGCTACTGTTGCAGTGATACCTTCAACTTCGGGCTCAGTTGGTTCACAGATTCCGTTAAGGTTTAAATCTTTACAGGTTGACAGTTCCAACTGAGCTTGACTGCGCTGAGGAGTTCTTGATAATCCAGTTCGGCCAAAGCTACCACTGACTGATAAAGTAATGTTGTTACCGCTACTAGACGAGTGGTTGAACGAAGCTGATACAGTTGCAAATTTCCAATTCCAAAGATCAGCACGTAAGCTTTGTTGCTGGCCTTCCCATCCATGACCAAAATTGCTTGCCGTGTAGCGATAAGTTAGCCGTCCCAGGTTAAATCGTTTTGATATCTCTCCATTGAAACGTTCTATATCTTTAATGCCATCAAGCTCTTTACTTTCATGCTCATAGGACGCCAAAACCTGCCAACCTTCTGCCATGTTAGCAAGCATTCGCCCTCCCAACATATTGGATTTGACACCATTGGTTAAACGATTGGAGTAGTATGGAGATAAAGAAATTGATGTATTCAGTGCCTCAAGGCGAGCGCTGTGATATGTGCGTAGCGTCGTTTCCTGAGTTTCATAACCATCGTGCGTGCGAGAAGAGTACTGAATAGTTGGTTGGAACAGAGAGCGAGATGAAATGCTAAAAGAACTTAGTTGATAGTTATCCAAATCGCTAAATTGTCCGAAAATAGATAACTTTTCATCCTGCCAAGAGCTGTTCAGAGCGTACCCACTGCTGCCATACCAAGCAGACTCAAATGAAAAATCATCTTTTGAGTATAAAGCGGAAAAATAATGTCTTTCCTGTTCATCTTGACCAGCGAAAAGCGACAATTCGTTAGTCACTCCGTAGGCCAAGTGTCCAATTAGTTTGCTTTCATTTGAGATTGGAGACTTGCCTATAGCCGCCTGGTAGTTTAGGCCTCCTACTGGCGCAAGTCGTCCCGAAATGGCTCTTTCTACTGTTTTGGTGTCCGTTGTGCCATCGGGCAGTACAGCGTCAAATTTATATAGATTAGTGCTGTAATCCAGCTCGATTTTGTAAGAGAACGGCTCACTATCCAGAACCAAGGATTGTAAATAGGTTCCGTCGCGGTAAACATTTACCCTTGTTCCAACAGGCCAGTACAACTCTATCTGGTCACTAGAAAATGAACCTGTAGACAAATAGTTCTCGTTTGTTACGGCAAAGCCATCCAATCCATATCGCTGCACTCGTCCCAGCTCAACGTCTTTTATATAGCGATTTTCTTCACTATGCCATTGTGATGAGAAATATGACTCTTGCCCTCCTAGTCCTGCTCTAATATCTACATCGAGGTTTGTGACTCGGCCTGTCCCCGTGATGCTACCCGCAACATCACCTTTGTTTTGGTAGGTGAGAAAGTAGTCAAAGGATTTTACATCCAGGTTGGTTACATTTGGTTCAATTGTAACCTCTGGTTTGACCTTTCTGGTTTTGGTTGCATCATTACGTGGGTAAAAGTAGATGGTTTGTTCTGACCAAACAATTTTGGCATAACCAAGGTTGTTTAGCCTTTCCAAGGGAAGTTGCTCTTTTGTGTTTACACCAGCAGCATGCCATAAACCTGTTTCTGCAATGGCGCTATCTACTTCACGAGAGACAAGGTATTCCCCCTTGTTTTGTCCATTCACGACAAACTTCATCAGGTAGTCATCCGCACGTGTTGGTGAAGCTGTGAGTGTGAAAGCTGCGGCCAACAAGACCGTGGGCACAAAAACTTTCACATGTGAAAGTTTTTTCTTCATCGAGACACCTCCCTAACCGGGAGTCTCAGCGTGATTCTTGAGTGAACGCCTTGTTTTTCTTCGTTTTGTACGGCATAGGAAAATGCCATCCAGCTATCGTACGGCAGTTCCCCCACCTGCCGGACTTTTATCACCTGCCGCTCACCAGGTAGTAGCCTAGCCCGGCGAGGGAAAACCTGAAGGCCCTCAGGTGGTGTAATGCGAACAACTATCGGATTGTCCTGCAAGTTGGAGACTGGAACCTCGACAGTGGAAGCTGGCGAAATCTGGATTTCATGCTGCCGCAATTGAAGGGCTTGAGCTGGGACGGCCAGCACTGTGATCAGGGAAAAAGTAATAAGCAATCTCATGGAACCTCCAAAATGCTAGGGACTGACTTTGGCCAGTCCCTACACGGGTGATTACTGGTAATCGATTTGCAGATCGACAGTTCCAGAGAAGACCCCTTCCTCCCAGGCACTGAGCTGCATGAATCCGCTGCTTGCAGTTGCCGGCTGGCGGTATGACCAGGCGATATAGAGCTCACCGGTGGCAGAAGTAGTTGCCGCAAGCGGTGCCGCGTTTACTCCGACACTTGTGGCGGTTTGTGAAATCGCATCTGCACAGTCAATAGAAGAGGTGCGGACATCAATTTTGGGCGTGCCATTGAAGGTGAGGGTGGCTCCTCCAGGCGCAGTCGGGTTTGATAGGTTAGTGATGGTAATTCCGACCGATTTATCCATATCTCCAGCGACTTTTAAGCAACCGGGCTGTACAGTGTCCTCCGGGTTTTGCGCCAGGTAAGTCGCCCAACTTTTCAAAGAGAAACCGCCAGTTGGGGCGGCTCCCGGCAGGCGTTCCAACGTCATTGTGTATGGCTGAACTTCGACAATAGACAAAGCTGGCGGGGTTGCTGAGATTTGAGAAGTGCCCGTCCCTGTACCAGCATTAGCGGCGGCGGACGCCAGAGAAATAAAGATTGTGAGGGTGGCGTATTTAAAAGCGTGCATTTATTGTATCTCCATTTAAATAAAAAAAGCGTTATCGCATGGAGATTCTGACCTGTAGTTGTTTGAACCTAGGCACGCCAAACTGCCCAATTTGGACAAAATGGAAAAATATTAGGGTTACGATAATTACGGTATTATCGTAATTATGATAATTACAGTAATTGAAATTTGTTCTGACGCTACAAACCTAACTTAATGAAACTATTGACCTATTTTTGCCTTGGAGTTGTTGACAACTCCCTCTGTCTTGTTATTATTTAGACAGGTAGCTGGCCTTCAAACAGCATATTATTTTAACCGAGTGGCAACATTTCGGTCTATTCAATTAGCCCTTTCATTTTTTAATGATTGGGACACCGGGAAAAGCAATAGGGCTTTCCTGTTCATTGTTTTCTTCAACTTTGAACAAGGAGGCTTTATGCAATCCAGCATCTTCAAACCATTACCATTTTTACCATCTCGACATCATCTTAACCGATGGGCGTTTGGCTATTATCTTGTAAAAAAAGGGTTTTCTACTTGCATTGTCATGGAAGAAACATCTTTTACTTACAAGCAAATCAGAAAAATAAGAGAAGATTTAGCCATTAAGGAACGTCGCCGAGCGAGTTACGGGCAGGATATTCTGTCAAAGGAGGATTGGATAAAGTACTCGGCGGTAATTAATGTTTATGTTGAACTTACTGAAAAAATGGCTCATATAGAAGCTGTTATAAAAGCATTTAATTGGTTAAAAAGTGAAAAAAACTTTGATATATCTGGCTTTTACAAAGCATGTAAAGAAATAAATATAGGTGAGGCTTTTTTTGTTGAATGTGTACATTGCAAAAGTGAAGTTTTTAGTGGGCTGGGATTGAGAGATAAAGTTGTCAGTAAATGCTGCCCTACTTGTGGAAAGAGTAATTGGGAGCATCCAAAAACAGATCATCGGCTTGGACATATTGTTACCTGTCCTAAACCTGGTGACCAACAACCTTTATTTTGAGGAGATTTGTTATGTACACACAAATTACAAAAATTGAAATGGTAATCGCTGGCCTAGTAATCGGAAGTTTGTTCGGAGTGGACATTATTAAAATTGCTGGAATGATATTCACTTCAATCTTAATGGCAAGTTTTTAATAAAGAGAGGTAGCTGGCCTTCAAACAGCATATTAATCCTTGGTAAGCGGAAAACTTTCTGGAGTGAAAGTTCCACCGCGAGTTCATGTATAACATGAGCGGCCTTGCAGGTTATAGCCTGTTCGAGCTTTTGCGTATCGCCATTAACCCCCATTGTCCGGGCACAGGTGGGGCTGAGTGCTGTTTCAACAGCCGCGAGCGCAGTGCCTCAACTTATTATCTGTTGAGGTTTACCATGACAAATCAAAAATTATTTTTTTCACAGCAAGTTAGAGAATTTTTCACATCTGAATTATTCTCCTTGATGCTTAATATTTCTGCCATGTCAGGCAGCCCTGGGCACGAATCCTACTGCACTTTAACACTGGCTAAAAAGGCCAGAATTGACCCCTCGCACGCTAGGAAAATTGTCAAAGCAGAGATCAAACGTCGCCAAGAGGCTTGCGTATCCCTTGGAGGTGCGGAATGAGTGTGATCCGTCGTGCGCAAGAGGGCAACTTCACTATCATGCCAAATTCGACCATCCGTGATCCCCGGCTCTCGATTGATGCCCTTGGGTTATTGTTGAGACTGGTCAGCCTTCCACCAAACTGGGAAGTTCACCCCGAAAAGGTCCAAGAGGAGTCTAAGATCGGAGATTCTAGATGGCGTCGGATTTCAAAAGAATTAATTGACGCTGGATACCTCACCAGATCAAAAGAACGGCAAGAGAATGGGCGATGGGACTGGATCTTCACTGTATACCAAGAGTCTCAGATTCCAGAAGTCAAGCAAAATCATAACAATGCCTCCACACGTGGATTTTCCTCGAATGGTTCATCCACTCTTGGAACAACCGCGCACGGAGCAGCCGCACGCGGAAAATCGACGGATATAAAAAAGAAAGATCTAATAAAAAAAGACCTACAAAAACAAAAAGAGAGAGAGGACTCTCGCTGGCAAAATTTTACACGTCGCGATTTGGTCATCAACGATGAAATGCGTGCTTGGTCTGCATCAGTGACGCCGCTCGTCGAACTTGAGTGGGAAAGCCAAATTTTTGTTGACCATCCTAGTGGGCAGTCCCAGCGATTTAATTCCAAGGAGGCTCTGATAGGCGCATGGCGCACCTGGATGATGCGCGGCCAAAAGTATGCTGAACGTCAAATCAAAACCGAAAAGAGTCACCCCCACTCTTTGACAGATGACCTAAATGATACGAGCTGGGCGCAAGGAGGTTGGTAATGACTGTGCGAAAAGTCGCTGAAATTATCTCTTTGGATGATCATGGCCGCAGCGTTAAATACGGACTACCTAGGGCCGCATCACCATCAGATCACATAGAGTGCCGGAATGATAATTCTCAATTACAGGCTGCGGCGATATTTATCAATAATCTTTTCAGCGAACTGCAAACATGTTTTCCAGCTTGGCGACAAACGTTCACCTCTAAGGCTGACATTGATGCTGCCAAACGGTCCTGGGTTCGTGGATTTGTTGAAGCAAAAATTACGTCAGAGAAGCAGTTGCAATGGGGCCTAGCAAAAGCCAGACGATCAGAATCTCCCTTCTGGCCCAGCCTAGGACAGTTTCTCTCTTGGTGCCAGCCAGATCCAACGGATCATGGGTTGCCTACGCCAGAAGCTGCGTTCATGGAAGCATCTAGAAACTCCCACCCCGCCTTTATTGACAAAAAATGGTCTCATCCTGCGATATATGTCGCTGCGAGGGAAGTGGGACGGTTTGAGCTAGCCAATCTGCCACGAGATAAGAGTTGGCCGATTTTCCGACGAGCTTACACTATCGTTGTTAGTCGGGTCCTGAATGGGGAGGACCTAGGAGGAGAGATACCAAAGGCTCTACCTCAAAAAACGGATCCGCGTCCGGTTGATCTTAGGGTGGCACAGCAGCACATCACCCGTATCAAGCAAATGCTACAAAAAGGTAAGTAGCGCACTAAAACTTTCACATGTGAAAGTTTTAGTGCGAACGCACATTTGTACAAATGTGGGAATGTGGTATTGTACGGCTCTAGCTCAAAAGGCAGGAAATCACAATGGGTGAGCAAAAAATAGACGATTATTCAGATAATAAGCGCCTCTCGGTTGATATACCGAGCGCTTTGCACAAGCAACTCAAGCGGTTATCTATTGAGCAAGAGACGACTGTGCGAGAGTTGGTCGTGCGAGCATTGGAGCAGCACTATCTGTTCCCAGATGATAAACAAGGACCTACTCAGATATGAAGAAATTAACAAAATAGGAGCTAGACGTGTCTCGACTGACTGACCTAATTGCCAGCGTAAAATCAAAAGACCCTAGCTTGGGAGCTGATCTTGACCGCGAGTTCAAAGTACTTTCTAGTAGGCTTCCCTTTGGTCTAAATTTTGAAAGACATAGACCCGAAGCGGTAGAGCTTCCTCTTCGATCCATCCGTAGAGGAGATAAAGTTCGGATTCTTCCACCACGTGGATCCAACGACAGTGCTGATCAACGGCTTTGGCATGTGATTTCTATAGATAAGTTGAAGAAAACAGTTCTCATTAAGCTAATTTCCACTCATGAAATCGATCAGAGGACCGTACATTTAGACGATTTGGTTGTTGTTGCTGAATTTCGGGATAAAATATTTCCGGGATTAGTTAGTACCGGCAGTTCACGCCGTAATGAAAATAAACCTTCGCATGCGGTTATTAATGGTGAGAACTATCATGTGCTAAAAGCCCTCACTTTTACTCATCGTGGGAAAGTTGATGCTATATATATCGATCCTCCCTACAACACTGGGGCCAGAGATTGGAAGTACAACAATGATTATGTTGAGTCTGATGATCTCTATCGTCATAGCAAATGGTTGGCCTTTATGGAGAGGCGACTCCTAATCGCAAAGGAACTGCTTAACCCTAACGACTCTGTTTTAATCGTTTCAATTGATGAAAAGGAATATTTGCGACTTGGGTTGTTGCTTGAGCAAGTTTTCCCTGAAGCCGCAATAGAAATGGTTACAACAGTTATAAGTGCAAAAGGTGTAGCCAGATTTGGGCAATTTTCTAGAGTTGAGGAGTACATTTATTTTGTGCGATTAGGGCGATGTGAAGTTGCCTTAAGTGAGCAGAATATGCTTGATGATTCTAGATCAGCTTCAGATAAAATTGGTAAGAATATAGATTGGCTAGGATTGCGTCGACGGGAACCAACAGCCCGTAGGGGGGCTCGACCTAATCAATTTTACCCAATTTTCATCTACATTGATTCTGGTTATATTCATTCGATAGGTGATCCGATAGATGACAGTGTTAACCGTGAGAGTGTTACACCACCTAATGGAACATTTGCTGTTTGGCCTCTTAAACCTAATGGTGAAGAAGGGCTTTGGGGAATTACACCTGAAACAGCAAAACGATATTTGAAGAATGGTTTTATAAGATCTCGAAGGCACAATCCTAAAGAAGGTAAATCTTCCATTCACTATCTTCCAAGCGGCACTGTTGAAGCTGTCAGAAATGGGAGTATTGAGGTTATAGGTCATGATCCGGATGGTGCGATTCAGGCAGTGTATCGCGAGAAAAAGGGAGTTATTCCGAAACGTGTCTGGAATATGCCATCTCATAATGCAGAAAATGGTGGTTCTTTAATATTATCCAGACTTATTCCTGAAAGAAGATTCCCGTTTCCAAAATCATTATACGCAGTAGAGGATGCGTTAAGATTTTTTGTTGGAGATAAACCAAATGCAATCATTCTGGACTTTTTCTCAGGCTCAGGAACTACTGCACACGCGGTTATGCGGCTCAACCGGCAAGATGGTGGGATGCGTCAATGCCTTTCTATTACAAACAATGAAGTTGCTGCCGACGAGCATAAAGCTCTGCGAAAGAGAGGACTTCGGCCTGGAGACGACGAATGGGAAAGGTTAGGAATTTGTGACTACATAACTAAACCTAGAATTAGGGCTGCCATCTGTGGTAAGACACCCGATGGAAGCCCTATAAAAGGTGACTATAAATATGTTGATGGATTCTCTATGTCAGAAGGTTTTGACGAAAATGCTGAATTTTTTACGTTGACTTATGAGGCAAGAGATGCAGTGCATCATAACTTAGCTTTTGATCGCATTGCACCGTTACTTTGGCTAAGAGCTGGCGCTGTCGGTTCTAAAATTGAGCATATACCTAATGAAGGATGGGCGGTTGTAGACACATACGGGATATTAACGGATACAGATAAAGCCTCGCCATTTATTGAGTCTATTTGTGAAGTTAAAGAAATTCGCATCGCCTATATTGTGACAGATGACGATAGACGTTTTCAGGCGATTGCACGTCGCTTGCCAAAAACAGTAGAGCCAGTCCGTTTATATGAGGCATATCTGACGAACTTTAGCTTTGCGAATGGAGAATAATTAATGAAGTTTACGCTCAAAGATTACCAAGCAGACGCTGTACGTGACGCTTTGGTAAACCTAAGGAAGGCGAATAGGTATTGGCACAGCGAAACCGATAAAACGGCTTTTTCTCTTACCGCTGTTACCGGTGCAGGTAAAACAGTTATGGCCGCAGCAGCCTTCGAAGCTCTTTTTCATGGAAATGATGAATTCGATTTTGATGCTGATCCTACGGCTGTCATTATATGGTTCAGCGATGACCCCTCTTTGAACGAACAAACTCGTTTTAGGCTTATGGAATCAAGTGATCGCATCAATCACAGTGACATGGTTGTTGTTGAAAACACATTTAATAGACCAAAATTTGAGCCTGGGAAAATCTATTTCCTAAACACTCAAAAATTAGGAAAAAATAGTCTGCTTGTGCGGGGATACGATCAGGCTGAGTTGGAAGCGAAAGCGGGCGCCCTCTTTCCTGAAACAAGGCCTGATTTGAGAGCATATACTATCTGGGATACCATTCAAAATACTGTTGATGATCCTGACCTTACGCTATACCTAGTGCTAGATGAAGCGCATAGAGGTGTGGGAAATACAAACAAAGAAAAAGGGACTATTGTTCAGCGTCTCATTAATGGATTTGGTGGTGTACCTGGCATTCCAGTCGTTTGGGGTATTTCAGCTACAGTTGAAAGATTTAACCAATCGATAGAAAAAGCCGTTAAAAGAACAAAGCTTCCAGATGTAATTGTCGATGCATCAAAGGTTCAAGAATCAGGCTTGATAAAAGACATGATATTGCTTGATATACCCGATGATGTTGGAGATTTCGATACGGTTTTGGTGAGAAGAGCTGCTGATAAACTTAAAGAATGCTCAATTTTATGGTCGGAGTACACTAGGCACCAAGTGGACGCGGAAACGGTTATTCCGCTGATGGTGTTACAGGTCCCCAATACTCCTGATCACAATGAAATTGGTCGAGCCCTTGAAACAATTTTTGATCGCTATTCTGAGCTTCCTACAAACTCTGTTGCTCATGTATTTGGCGATCATACTACGCAAAGATTTGGTGATCGAGATGTGCCATATATCGAACCCCAGCGTGTACAAGACTCGACATGGGTTCGTGTACTAATTGCTAAGGACGCAATTAGTACAGGGTGGGATTGTCCTCGGGCGGAAGTTATGATTTCATTCCGAGCAGCAAGTGATAAAACCCACATCACTCAGTTGCTTGGTCGTATGGTTCGTTCTCCATTGGCTCGGAGAGTTCCCGGTCATGAGAGATTAAACTCTGTTGACTGCCTATTACCCAGATTCAATAAAAAAACAGTAGAAAGTGTCGTAGAGGCTTTAATGAGTGGTGATGATACTCTCCCTGCGACACCTGGACGGATTCTTGTCAATCCTTTGGAAATGCTTCCAAATCTTGAAGTAGAAGATGTGGTTTGGAATAAGTTCCAGTCTTTACCTTCGCAAACCCGACCACAGCGCGGAGCTAAGCCTGCCAAACGACTTACTGCATTAGCCCAAGAATTGGCTGATGATGGTTTGCTTGAAGGTGCTGGAAGTAAAGCCCATGCTGTATTGCATAATGCACTCGACGATTTTAGGCTCAAGTTCGAGGATAAAATCAAAGTCAAACGTGATTCGGTAATGACTGTTGATGGCCGAACAGTAGTTGCTGACATGAAGGGTAAAAATAAAACTTTTAATCAGTTCTGGGAAGAAGCTGATATGGCTGTAATCGACGATGCCTATCGGCGTGCTGCCAGAGTTTTTACACCGGACGTTTCACGTACATATGTTGAGCACCTTGCAAGACAAGTAACAAGTGTAGAGGAGGACCCGGAAGGTTTTCTTGAAGCTATCGTTGAAGCTAGGGTAACAGTTGCGGGTTTAGGTTTGGTTACTGAGATTCAAGACTACTTCGACGACAAGGCAAAAACACTAGTTCAAGGCTGGTTGCAGGATTTTTGGACTAAAATCAAGTGCCTGTCTGACGACAGAAAAGAGTCCTATCGTCAAATAATAGAAATGAGTGAAGAGCCTCAAGATATTGAGCTAGTAAAGCCTGAGGCAAAGTTTGAGATGACTCGGGCTATGCATGGTGATAAAGAATATGCCCTACCTATGTGGAAACAGCATTTATTGTGCGATGAATATGGCAACTTCCCTTCTGAGCTTAATGACTGGGAGCGGCGTGTAATTGAGAAGGAGTCTTCTCGACCAAGGTTTCTATTTTGGTATCGCAATCCCCAGACTCCTGGGCAATCATCGCTTGGTATTGCATACCAAGATGCTAAACAGCATAAGATTATGCGGCCTGATTTCATATTTTTTGCTGAAGAGGGTGGACAGGTTGTTGCTGATATCGTTGATCCTCACGGGTTACATCTAGCTGATGCACTGCCAAAGCTACAGGGCTTAGCCGTTTATGCTCAGGCGCACGCTGGCTCGTACCGTCGAATCGAGTCTATCGCAGAGGTTAAGGGAAAACTGCGAGTATTGGATATGACCGATACGAATGTTCGTGAGGCCGTTAAAGAGGGGCAGGATGCAACTAGTATCTTTCTGAGCTCATTGGCGGACGATTATTAATAGTTCGATAACTTAATATAGGATATAGGGACTTTCACATGTGAAAGTCCCTAATAACAAACGATTAAATACCACTTCTTCCAATCATTCTAGAATTCAATAACCACCCGTTTTCTGATGATGCATAGTTTTTCAGCTGTTTTTTGTTTATCTCAAAGTCACTGAAATACCGTATGCGTCTAGCGAAGTACACCTAGCATCGATGTTCTGATTGT
>TARA_R110002033_G_scaffold87527_1_pt1 | contig 13774 bp, 13 predicted proteins | sample TARA_R110002033 | Tara Oceans TARA_R110002033 (sample SAMEA4397051) | marine metagenome | biome: Polar Biome; feature: [SRF] surface water layer (ENVO:00010504); material: water (ENVO:00002006), including particulate matter (ENVO:01000060) such as... | depth 5 m
AAGAAAAAAATATGTTTATAAATATAATTTATAGTAGAACTATTTAATCTTTTGGTGCATAACCATGAATTGACTCAAAAACCTCATCAAAATTTGCTCTCAAATAGGCGTTTAGTTTTTTACGATAATCTCCTTTAAGCCACTCTACAAAATTAAAAGTACTCTTGCTTATACATTTTGTATAACGATTGATTCGAAAGTCAATATCATCTCCTAATAACTTGGCTAATGCCAGTGCATCATAGACATCTTCACTGTTTTCAATACATATTTTTGCATGTTGAGCTATTGAACGTTCCAAAACAACTTTTGAAGATTCTCCATTTCTTATTGAGTTAATATATGTTTCGTGAACATTAAAAGAAACATCCTGAGAGTTTGAGAATTCTGCCCTGATATCATCAGGCATTTCATATCTGAAATTGCTTTCAATTTCATCATCATTTAACAAGGAGTCTAAATAATAATTTGGTGATCTAAATATACGCTGCCAATCTAAATTATCTCCCCAAGGTCCAAAACGATGAAAATTATTTCCTAAATCTATAACATCAAAGGTTTTCTTATCTTTTAAAATTCGAGACCCACGACCTATCATTTGATAATATAAGGTTAGAGATTTAGTTGCTCTATTTAAAATAATACTTTCAACAGTGGGTTCATCAAATCCTGTGGTTAAAATACTAACGGACGTTAAAATAGCATCAGGTGTTTTTTTAAACCATCTTAAAATAAGGGCTCGTTCTTTTTTACTGTTGGTATTATCTAAGTGAGCGATAGGGTAACCAGCGGCTCTAAACGTATCGTAAACATGTAATGACGTGTTAATACCGTTATTGAAAATAAGTGTTTTTTTACCTTTCGAACGTTCTTCATAAGCACTTAATAACTTGGTAAGCATGTCGTTATCTGTATACAAGTCTTCAGATGATTTTACTGTATAATCACCGTTAGCACCAACTACTAGGGATGTTAAACCCACATTATAAGTAAACATTTCAGCTCGAGCTAAAAATCCATTTTCAATTAAAGATTCAATACTTTCACCTACAATTAATTCATCATAATTATCCGTCATTGGTAATTCAATGCTGGAACTTAAGGGAGTTGCTGTAACCCCAAGAATGAATGACTTACTAAAGAATTTAAAAAGTTTTGTAAATGAATTGTAGTGAGCTTCATCAATAATGACCAATCCAATATCAGAAATATCTAATTTGTCGTCGTTCAATCTGTTATTAAGAGTTTCAACCATCGCAACAAAACAGCTATAATCGGCTTGGTCGTTTAAATTAGCTTTGCTATCAATAACTTTATTTACAACCCCAAACTCTGTAAGTACAGACGACGTTTGCTTGCACAACTCAATTCGATGTGTCATTACAAGCACTTTTTTATTATGATGCTTTAAGTACTGTCTTACAATTTCAGAAAATATAACTGTTTTTCCTCCTCCAGTAGGAAGCTGATATAATAAATGGTAATCATCTGGGGCTTCTTCAAAAAGTTTGAAAATTTTGTCGATAGCTCCTTTTTGATAACTGTATAAATTTTTGCCTTCTTTACGGTCTTCTAATTCTGTTTTTTTTGACATCCCTTAATCTTGTAGGCTGCAAAAATAATACCTTTAAAGGGTTTTTAACGAATGATTACTTTAATTTTTTTAATCTTAACAAAACTTAATCAAATAGTAATTGATTAAAATAAAATTAAAAACTCACATATTTGGAATACATTTTAAAATTGATGAATACAATTAGATATTTTGGTTGCTATTATTCCTTTACAACAATAATCGTTGCTTTTGCACCCGTTGCGAGATTCCATCGATTGGAAGACACTAAGTTACCTTTATCATCAACAACTTGGAATTCGGCTGTATTAGGTCCAGACTCACCTTGATTTAAAGCAACAAAATCTATTTTATTAAAACCTGGTTGTAAGTCTAGTTTAAACCCTCTAAACCCTCCTGTTAAAAACACGCTGGCCTTTATAATATCATCATTTACTCTAACCTGAATTAAATCTCCATCTACAACACCGTGATCCCTATATACCACATTGACATATTTTGCTTTACTTTTAAAATCACCAAAATATTGATCGGTTTTACTTCCGTTTCTCTGTTCAACTTCTTCGGGCGTCAACTTTGTGTCCTCTAAGTTTTTATTGACTTGATCTTTATAAAGTTCCCCAGGATTTCCAAAAGTTTCTCCAAACATGGAAAAATCTTTTTTAGGAATATTTAATTCTGAGGTTGTTTTTGGAATTGATAGTCCGTTAAAACTATCAGAAGTATTGTTAGTTGATGGAAAAACAGTATTGTTTGATGAATCTTTTTTACTTTCAACTGCAGGAATTGATGTAGACTTGTTTTGATTATCAATTTGAGCATAAGCAGACATTGATAATAAGATGAATAAAAAAGACTGAAGTATTATTTTCATAAGCTAACGCAAATATATGTACCAAAGATATTTTTTATCTAGTCGGTTTCAAATTTTTACAACTATTTTACATTTCATTTAACAATAATCATTCCTAAAACAATTATATGTTCTAAAATATAAAATACGTCTACTACTCTATTTTACAATTAAACGTTAAAATTTGTTAATTTATTACTTTGTTATGCATAGTACTGTAACAATTTTAATTCAAGGTCGTCTATACTGTATAATCAATCAATTAAAACATAGAAACCATGAGAACATTAGACAGCAATCAATTAACAGAATCATTAAAAAATTCAAAAAGTTATAATTGGAACCATAAAAGACGATATAGATAATCGTTATCCAATTTAACAATTAATCATCAATCAATTAAAATACAGAAATCATGAGAACATTAGACAGCAATCAATTAACCGAATCATTAAAAAATTCAAAAAGTTATAATTGGAATCATAAAAGACGTTACAGATAAGTAGCGTCTTGTTCCTTACTTTCATCAATCAATTTAAACCAATCAAAACAATGAAAAGAGTAAATAAAATATCAAGACGATTAAACAAATTAACTACAGAAAGTTTCTTACTTAACAGGCGTATTATAGACTTTAATGGTTCAGTTGAAACTATGTGGATAGGCACAAAACACTACCTCATTAATGGAGTAAATTAGTGTATGGTATTGTTTTTGTGATGCTTAAATCACATTAACTTAAATCCATACTCTATGAGACATTCAAACTCCATGCCCGAAGTAAATGCAGGATCAATGGCCGATATTGCATTTTTACTACTCATTTTCTTTCTTGTAACGGCAACTATCCCCAATGATGAGGGTATTAACCGAAAATTACCTCGCGATTGTCCTCCTGGAGCAGATTGTACTAGTCTTATCAATGAGCGAAATATTTTGCGTATTGTAATTAATAATAATGACGAAATTATGGTAAATAATGACGTTATTTTGTTGAATGAATTAAAAGCTAAAGTAAAAGATTTTATAGACAATAATGGAGATGGAAGTTGTACGTATTGCCAAGGTATTCAATCTAAAACCTTATCAGACAACCCTAAAAAAGCAGTGGTTTCTTTACAAAACGGAAAAGAGACCACATATAGTCAATTTATTGCCGTACAAGATCAATTAACAATGGCATATTATGAATTAAGAAACTCTTATGGGTTGCATGTTCTTAAAAAAAGTCCTCTAAATTATTCTGAAACAGATTTAAAACAAATTAGAGAAGCATATCCGTTTATTCTTTCTGAAGCCACTACAAAATGAACTTATAATTAAAACCCATGAAACTTGTTTCATGGGTTTTGTTTTTATTGCTTAAATGTATCTAGTTTTTAACAGTATCAATCACTTTTGGCACGCCATAATCTATGGAAATCTTTTTGCGTCCCCATATTTTAGCCGCTTTTATATCAACTCCCATATAAATATCAATATGGTTCCGTTTTCTAGCATGCATTTTATCTTTAACAAAATAAATGCCCTCAAATCCTTTAATTTTTACCGGCGTATCATGTTTTAAACCTTTTTTAAGCAAATCGTTTGAAACTGCAATATATTTTAACCCTGGTTTTAGACTATCGCCAAAAGCGGTTATTTGCGGAGAGGAATCTGTTTGATTTTTAACAGAATTATATGCAGTCGCTGTTACTTTAATAGTATGCCACTTATAATTACTTTCAAAAGTTGGCTCTTCTTTTTTACAATTTAAGTTTAAAGAAACCAGCAATATGATACAGATGTTTTTATACATGCTTCAATGTTTGCTCACTAAATATACAATTTTAAATGAATTATTAATGAAACAGATAACATGTAGACAAAAAAAAGAGAGCTTTTAGCTCTCTTCTCTTTACTTGATTTCAATGGTTTTAATTGGTTTTTTCTTTGCTTCGTCTCGTTTTGGCAATACTACTCTCATAATGCCATCTTTGTAGGTCGCAGATATTTTTTCTACATCTACAGATTCTGGAATAGAGAACGTTCTTTTAAATGAAGAATAACCAAATTCTCTTCTTGTATAATTTTCAGAAGATTCATTGTGTTTTGTTTCTTTCTCAACTCCTATGGATAACACATGATTATCAATATTAATATTAAAATCAGATTTATTTAATCCTGGCACTGCCATTTCTACTACAAAGTCATTTGCCTCATCAATAACATTAACTGCGGGCAACGTGATACCTGTGTTAAAGTTAGACATGAATTCATTACCAAAACTCTTTCCAAGAAAATCGTCAAACCATGATGGTAAACTTGGTAAAGAATTAAAACCTAAATCAGTGTCTTTTTTACTACCATTTTTCAATGTTGGAATTAAAGTATTCATAACTAAATATTTTTAAAGTTAAACATTCAATTTTAACTTATATATAGCAAATAAAATACCAAGTAAAAATAACTGAAATTATTTCATAGGAAACTGACAAAATTTCAGTTTAAAACACTAATTAATAGTTAGTTAACTAATAACTTAATAAGTTTTTTAGCTCCGTTTCAAATCTATTTTTGGGTAGATATTGGTCTTCTAACTGTTTTATAAATGGAATAGGCGTTTCCAAACTTGCCACACGTTTTACAGGCGCATCAAGATACTCAAAACAATGTTCCATAATAAGTGCCGAAATGTCACTTGCTATACCTCCAAATAACGAATCTTCTTGAAGTGTAATGGCTCTTCCAGTTTTTCTAACAGAGACAAAAATAGTTTCTGTATCCAGAGGTTGCAATGTTCTTAAATCAATAACATCAGCTTTAATATCTTGATTAGCATCTAAGGTTTCTAAAGCCCAATGCACTGCTGCTCCAAAACTAATTATAGTCACATCATTTCCCTCTCTTAGCAAGGCAGCTTTTCCTAAGGGTAATGTGTAATAATTGGTTGGAACCTCTTGACGAATATTTCTATAAAGTGCTTTATGCTCAAAAAATAATACTGGATTTGGGTCGTTAATTGCAGTAGTTAGTAATCCTTTTGCATCATAAGGAAATGCGGGATAAACCACTTTTAAACCCGGTGTCTTTGTAAACCAAGCTTCGTTGGTTTGCGAATGAAACGGACCAGCCGCCACGCCACCCCCGCAAGGCATTCTTATAACTACATCGGCCTGTTGTCCCCATCTGTAATAAGATTTTGCTAAATAATTTACAATGGGGTTAAATCCTGAGGACACAAAATCTCCAAATTGCATTTCAACTACACTCTTCATTCCTGCTATAGACAGCCCCATCCCTACTTCAACAATAGCAGATTCACAAATGGGTGTATTCCGTATGCGTTCTTTTCCGAATTGTTCTAAAAACCCTTCGGTTATTTTAAATGCACCGCCATATTCTGCTATGTCTTGCCCCATAATAATCAAATCATCATGGCGCTCCATACTTTGTCTTAAACCTTCAGAAATAGCATCAATAAAACGCACTTCTTTTTTTTCTTTATTTTCTTTAACTTCTTGATATTCAAATGATTTGTACACATCATTTAATTCAGTAGTTTTATTTGGTATAATCTGTTCTTCAGAAAAAGAAATTTGAAGATTTTCGTTTAATTCATGAACAATATCTGCTTTCATGGTCACTTCCATCTCTTCTGTTAAAAGTCCGTTTTCTTTTAAGTAAAATTGATAATTTTCAACTGGATCTTTTTTAGCCCAAAAATCAAATAAGTCAGTAGGCACATATTTAGTTCCACTTGCTTCTTCGTGCCCATGCATCCTAAATGTTTTAAATTCCACTAAAACAGGATGCGGATTTTTTCTAATACTATCTGCAAGCTCTCTAATTTTAGAATATACTTCAAGGATATTATTTCCATCAACAATATAAGATTCCATTCCATAACCCTTAGCTCTATCTGCTATGTGCTCACAGTTGTACTGCTCGGATGTTGGAGTTGATAATCCATACCCGTTATTTTCAACACAAAAAATTACTGGTAATTGCCAAACAGAAGCAACATTTAAGGCCTCATGAAAATCGCCTTCACTTGTACCTCCTTCACCAGTAAATACAGTCGTTACTTGATTTTTGTTTTTTAATTTTGAAGCTAAAGCAATCCCATCGGCGACTCCTAATTGTGGCCCCAAATGAGAAATCATTCCAACAATCTTGTAATCTTGTGTGCCAAAATGAAAACTTCTATCTCGTCCTTTGGTAAAGCCACTAGACTTTCCTTGCCATTGCGCAAACAAACGGTTTAAAGGAATTTCTCGTGATGTAAAAACACCAAGATTTCTATGCATGGGTAAAATATAATCGCTCTTTTCTAAAGCCATCGTAACACCAACAGCTATGGCTTCTTGACCAATTCCTGAAAACCACTTGCTTATTTTTCCTTGACGTAATAAAATAAGCATTTTCTCTTCTATTAGCCTAGGTTTTATAAGGTTTTTGTATAATGATAATAGCGTTTCATTATCAATTCCTTCATTGTTGTAGTCTATATTCTCTAATGATGTTGATGCACTCATATAATGGATTTTCAAACAGTATCAAATATAGTACAAATAGATTATTTGAAGTGAAAAGTTAAGATAAATACAATGATTAAACATTGTAATGTTTTTGTACATTTGTATCTATACTATTAAAAAAATATACTCATGAACGTGATTCCTAGTGTTAATTTAAGCGATTTTATTTCTAACGATCCCGTTAAAAAACAGCAGTTTGTAAAAGAAATAGGGAAAGCTTACGAAGACATAGGTTTTGTAGCTTTAAAAGGGCATTTTTTAGACGACACATTAGTTGAAAATTTATATTCAGAAGTCAAAAATTTTTTCGATTTACCTTTAGAGACAAAACAGAAATACGAAATACCTGGAATTGGTGGGCAAAGAGGCTATGTCTCATTCGGTAAAGAAAGTGCGAAAGGTAAAAAAGAAGGTGATTTAAAAGAATTTTGGCATTTCGGACAATACGTTGAGAACAACCCAAAACTTGAAGCTGAATACCCAAAAAATGTTGAAGTAGAAGAATTACCTCAATTTAATATTGTTGGTAAAGAAGCCTTTAAAATGCTTGAAAAAACTGCCAAATACGTATTACGTGCCTTGGCGTTACATTTAAAATTAGAAGAAACCTATTTTGATGATTACATCCATAATGGAAACTCCATATTAAGACCTATTCACTATCCTCCTATTACCCAAGAACCCAAAGAAGCTGTTCGTGCTGCTGCCCATGGAGATATTAATTTAATAACCCTTTTAATGGGTGCTCAAGGTCGTGGTTTACAAGTGCAAAACCATAAAGGCGAATGGCTTGATGCGATTGCTGAACCCGACGAACTAATGATTAATGTTGGTGATATGCTGTCTAGACACACTAACAATAAATTAAAATCTACCATTCATCGTGTTATAAATCCGCCTAAAGAACTTTGGGGAACATCACGGTATTCCATTCCATTTTTTATGCATCCCATTAGTGATATGAAATTAGACGTTTTAGAAGGTTGTATTGATAAAAACAACCCAAAAGCATTTGATGATATTACTGCTGGAGAGTTTTTAACCGAACGCTTAATAGAATTAGGACTTATCAAAAAATAATTTTAAATGGATTTACAAGACCAGTTAAAAAACCTGTTTCCCGACCATATAGAAGAAACTACTGATGAAGAGACAAGCGAATCCTCAAAAATCTGGATGCAAGACAACCCTTTAATTTGTAAATATGAAAAGCGAAAAGGTAAGCCTATTACTATTATAGAAGGCTACACAGGCGCTAATGAAGATTTTAAAATACTAGCCAAAGACATAAAAACGACTTTAAGTGTTGGGGGAAGTTTTAAAGACGACAAAATTATTATTCAAGGTGATTACCGAGATAAAATAATGCAACTATTAAAAGATAAAGGGTTTAGGGTAAAGCGTGTTGGAGGTTAATTTATGTCAAAAAAAACACTTCATATTACTAACGGCAGTAGTTTAACTTCTATTCTAAAAGATTTAGAATTTAGCGGAGATATACTTACATGGGAAGAAATGCTATGCGAAGGACCTACTATTGCTAACATAAATTCTGATGAATTTCTAAAACTACGAACCTCTTTTTTTAATTCTTTTTATGATATTGATTTAAACATAGAAGAAATTAAAGAAGAATTTGATTTATTGAATCATCCTGAAAACTATTCAGAAATTATTCTTTGGTTTGAATATGACTTGTTTTGTCATATGAACATGATTGGTGTTATTAACTTATTGCATCAAAAAAAATTAATTTGCCCCTCTTTCTTGTTTGCAGTGGCAGAATTGAAGGTGAAAAGACTTTAAAGGGACTCTCTGAACTTTCTCAAAGCCAACTTAAAAAGCATTTTAACAACAAAGTAAAACTGACATCAGAAGATATCGATTTAGCACTATCAATTTGGGATATTTATTGCGGCAAAGATCACAATCTTTTAAGACCTTACATTGTAAAAAGTTCAAATTTCATATACCTAACCAATTGTTTAAAAGCGCATTTAGAGCGTTTTCCAGACTCTGTAACAGGACTTAATGTTTTAGAAACTAACATATTGGAAATGGTTAGAGATATGGATATAAAATCTAAAAATCAACTTTTAGGTTATGCCCTAAATTATCAAGGCTACTACGGTTATGGAGATCTTCAGTTTTCAAGAATTATTAAAATGCTAAGTATTTTTATTTCTGAGGAGAATGACAGTTTATCTCTAAACAGAGAGGGTTATGAAGCCTTACTTGGACAACATAATTTTTCTACTAAAATCAATAATGATATGTTTTTTGGTGGTATTAGTATCTATGATTTTCAATTCAACAAAAAACAAAATAAACTTGTAAAAACTATATTAAATGATAATTAAAGAATCAGAACTTATTTTAAATCCAAATGGTAGTATTTATCATTTGAATTTAAAACCTGAAAATATTGCTGAAAACGTCATATTTGTTGGCGACCAAGATCGCGTTGAAAAAATAACTAAACATTTTGATAGCATAGAATTTAAAATTCAAAAACGAGAATTCAAATCTCAAACAGGAACTTATAAAGGTAAAAGAATAACAGTTATATCAACAGGCATAGGCCCCGATAATATAGATATTGTTCTTAATGAATTAGATGCTTTAGTCAATATAGATTTAAACACCAGACAGCCTAAGAAAACCCTAACCAGTTTAAATATATTAAGAATTGGTACGTCAGGTTCGTTACAAACCGATATCCCTGTAGATGCCTTTGTAATGAGTACACATGGTCTTGATTTAAATGCTATGTTGCACGCCTATCAAATAAATCCAGTTTCTAATCCGGATATTGAAAATGCTTTTGTTAAACACACAAACTGGAATTCGGATAAAGGGAGACCTCTTATTATTGAAAATAGCAGTGACTTAGAAAAAAAGTTTTACAGTGATTCTGTTTTTAAAGGGATGACAGCAACGGCTGGCGGCTTTTATGGTCCACAAGGACGTGTTTTACGATTACCTTTGCAAGACCCTCAATTAAATCATAAAATCGATACGTTTAACTTTAAAGGATTTCGGGTTACTAACCTTGAAATGGAAACCTCTGTTATCTATGGACTTTCAAAATTATTAGGCCATAAAGCGCTATCTCTAAATGCTATTATTGCTAACAGAGCTAACGGAACATTTAGTAAAAATCCTGGTTTAGCAGTCGAAAATCTTATTACATACGCCTTAGAAAGGATCTAAGAAAATACTTCATGAAAAAAATCAATATAGGAGGTGTGCCAGAACACTTTAATTTGGCTTGGTATTTAACTCTCAAAAATGGTGAGTACAAAAACAAAGGAATTAATTTGCGGTGGCATGATTATCCAGGAGGTACAGGCGATATGTGCAAAGCACTTCGTAATAGCAATATCGACATTGCTGTTATTCTTACAGAAGGTATCATTAAAGATATTATAGAGGGAAATAAAAGCAAAATAGTTCAAACTTTTGTGCAATCTCCGTTGGTTTGGGGTGTTCACGTTGCTCATGATTCTCCATATAAAACTATTAACGTCTTAAAAGGTACTAAAGCTGCTATTAGTAGATATGGATCTGGCTCGCATTTAATGGCCTACATTAATGCCAAAAATAATAACTGGAATTTAGAAAAAGACCTTCAATTTGAGGTTATTAAAGATTTAGATGGAGCTATTAAAGGCTTAACCAATGGCACTGCTGATTATTTTATGTGGGAAAAATTCACCACAAAACCTTTAGTAGATAATGAAATTTTTAGACGAATAGGAAATTGTCCAACACCTTGGCCTTGCTTTGTAATCGCTGTAAGAGAAGAGTTTCTTGAAAGTAACGAAGAGGATGTTAAGTCTATTTTAAATATTGTAAATAATACGACTTCAGAATTCAAGGAGATTCCTAGTATTGATAGAACCATTGCAAACCGATATGAACAAAATATTGAAGATGTTAAAGATTGGTTACAAATTACAGAATGGTCTCAAACTATTATAGATAAACAAACAATTCTGGATATCCAAAATCAATTGTTAAACTTAAAAATTATTGCTAAAACACTTGATTATTCAGAATTGGTTTATGAACTCTAATTAAAAAATATGTCAGTAACAACTACTGTGAAACATTTATAAATGTTAATAATTCTTAAAACATTCACCTAAAAAATTTAATTTTTCTACATTACAGCACTAAAATTTTATGATGAAAAAAACAATAATTCTACTAAGTGCATTAGCACTAATGGCCTGCAAAAAAGAAACTAGAGATTATGTGTCAATTTCAGGAAAAATCACTAACAAAAATAGTGACTCTCTCGTTTTGAGAAGCCGCACGTTTTCAAAAACTATTCCTGTAAATGCAGATGGTACTTTTAAAGATACTTTAAAAGTTGAAACAGGAGTTTATAATCTTTTTGATGGCAATGAATCAACCAATTTATTCCTTAAAAATGGATATGATATTAATCTTTCTTTAGACACAGAAAAGTTTGATGAATCCATTAAGTTTACAGGAGAAGGTTCTGAAAATAGTAATTTCTTAGCGGAAAAAGCATTATTAGAAGAAAAATTATTAGACCAAGATAAGCTTGCCAGTCTCGATTTAGAAGGTTTAAATAAAGAAATGGAATCTATTAAAAGTCAACTTAGTGAGTTTTATAACAGTAAAAAAGATATCGATACATTTTTAACAAATAGATCTAATAGCAGTTTAGATCCGATGTTAAATATGTACAAAAAATATTTTTCTGAAGCAATAACTTTAAGAAAAGAATTGGCAAAGGGCGACCCCTCTCCTGTTTTTGAAAATTATGAAAATATTGATGGTACTACAACATCTCTTAAAGACTTAGCTGGAAAATATGTTTATGTTGATGTTTGGGCTACCTGGTGCGGACCGTGCAAAGCGGAAATTCCTTCGTTGAAAAAAGTTGAAGCAACCTATCATGGTAAAAATATCCAGTTTGTTAGTATTTCTATTGATGATGATAGAACACACGGTGGTTCTTGGAATAAAGCCAGAGAAGACTGGAAAGCGATGGTAAAAGATAAAGAGTTAGCTGGGATACAATTATTTGCTCCTGAAGGATGGAAATCAGAGTTTGTTAGAGATTATAAAATTAACGGAATTCCTAGATTTTTATTAATTGATCCTGATGGCAACATCGTAAACGCTGATGCTCCAAGACCATCTAGTTTAAAACTTATAGAATTATTTGATAGTTTAAATATTTAAGCTATCAAATAATTATAAGAAAGCTGCCCTCGGCAGCTTTTTTTTATTCATTTTTGTCAGGTTCAACTTCAACTACTGGTTCTGGTTGTTTAAATAAATCTAAATAAGCAGCACCTAAATACTCTATAACATGACTAGCTATTAAACTTTGATAACCATAATCTTCTACTGCTATATCGGCAGACTTTCCATGCAAATACACTCCAAAAATTGTAGCTGTTAAGGCATCATATCCTTGTGCAATTAAACCTGTTACAATTCCTGTTAACGCATCTCCGCTGCCAGCAGTAGCTAAACCTGGATTTCCTGTTGAATTGATATAAAGAATGTCATCATAAACGGTTATAGTGTAAGCTCCTTTAATAACAACAATAACATTGTGTTTTTTAGAAAAGACTTTAACTTTTTCTATTTTATCAAAATCATCATTCCATTTACCCACCAAGCGTTCTAACTCTTTTGGATGTGGAGTCAATACTGTTTGCTTTGGCAACAATTTTAGTAATGCTTCATTTTTTGAAAGAATATTAATTCCATCAGCATCTATGACTAATGGTGTCTTGTTTGTTTTTAAAAAATTTTCAAAAGCAGAAATAGTTTTTGGATGTGTCCCTACTCCTATTCCAAACGCTATAACTGTAGGTTTTATATCAAATTTAATGTCCGATATAAATTCTTCACTACTATCTGTAATTACCATAGCCTCTGGAAACGATGTTTGCAAAGGTATATAACCACATTTTGGAGTGTAAGCGGTTACCAAACCAGACCCAACACATAAAGACGCCCTGCTAGCTAAAATAACAGCTCCAATTTTACCATAACTTCCACCAATAATTAAACTATGTCCAAAATGCCCTTTATGAGCAAATTGCTCTCTTGTTTGATACATTGGCAAGACCTCTAATTTTCCTATAACATTTATATCTGTTTTTGTTTGAAGTAAAAATTCAGAATCTAATCCTATATCCAACACTTCCCATTGAACTGAGAATTTTGCTGTTTCAGGCAATAATAATACTAGTTTTGGGGAGGTGAAACTTAGAGTGTATGAAGACCATACAATAGCATTCTCATGTTCAGGGGCTTTATCAAGATACAAGCCTGAGGGAATGTCTATTGACAAGGTAAATGCTTTTGAAACTTTGAAATGTTTAAATAACTCCTGGACCCAATCGATAACTGGCCTATTTAAACCAATACCAAAAACAGCGTCAACGATAATGTCGTCCTGCTTTATATCTGGAAAGTCATCCGAAGATTTTAAAAGAACTGGCCAATCATTTGAAACCGTTTTAATTCTATCATAATTAATCAAAAAGTCTTTAGAACGCTTATCACTATAATTAACAATATAAGTTTGTACGTTGTAGCCTTCTAAAATTAAATGTCTGGCTAAAACAAGTCCATCACCTCCATTATTTCCAATACCACAAAACACATGAATGGGTACCTGAGCGCCTTGCATTCGTAAATGCATCCAATTAAAAATTTGTTCACCAGCACGTTCCATTAAATCTGTTGAACTTATGTTCTGACGTTCTGTAGTTATTTTATCACCTTCGTAAATTTGTTCTTTAGAAAATATCTTCATTTAATTGATTA
>TARA_R110002033_G_scaffold91999_2_pt1 | contig 13768 bp, 12 predicted proteins | sample TARA_R110002033 | Tara Oceans TARA_R110002033 (sample SAMEA4397051) | marine metagenome | biome: Polar Biome; feature: [SRF] surface water layer (ENVO:00010504); material: water (ENVO:00002006), including particulate matter (ENVO:01000060) such as... | depth 5 m
TTTAAATACTATTAATTAGTTACTCAAATTAAAAGACCAAATCTGATACTAAATCAAATTCGTCATAAATAGCTTTATCTTTTAAATTATCAAAGAAACTGGTAGAACCATATCTTACATCATATTTTGTTCTATCAATTTTTAAAGAAGCAGTGGCTTTACTACCGTAAATTGAAATTTTAAAAGACACTGGGTTTGTTATCCCTTTAATCGTTAAATCTCCAGTAACATCATATGAATTTTTACCTGAAGCTTTCACATCTGTAAACACTAATGACGCAGTAGGATGAGTTGCAACTCCAAAGAAATCATCAGATTTTAAATGACCTTCTAATTTTCCTTTGTATTCACCTTCTAAATCTGTACACACTAAAGATGTCATATCTATTACAAAATTACCTCCAACTAATTTATCCTCACTAAATTCTAATGAACCCGATTCAATACCAATATGACCTTCGTGAGAGCCTGTAACTTTATACCCTTTCCAAACAACTTTACTTTCTTCTGTTTTTACTTCCTTTATCTCTTTTTCAATAGTTGTAAAAGAGAATGCTGCGAATGCAACAATAACTGATGCTGTTTTAAATAAATTTTTCATAATTTTTCTTTTTTTAAATGATTTAAGATTCGTAATACAATTTTTCCTTAATAATTTTTCCGTCTTTCCAATTCTGAACTGCTACCTGAGTAAAGTTTTTAACTCCTAACTCTTTATGTGTATAATCAAAATGCCATTCAACCATTGTGGTTTGTTCTCCAACAGCAAGGTTTAATGGTTTAGCACATCTGAACTCAGTTATGGCAGCGAAAAAATCTTGTTTTCTTTTTCTATTAATTTCTTTCCCAATACATTCTGGATTATCATTTTCTTGAATTACAACATCATCATGATAAAACGCTTCGAAAGCCTCTAAGGAATTTCCTTGAAGAATCATATCATTAATAGTGCTTATTTTTTCAATCAATGTTTTCAAAATACCAGTACTTAATATTATGATACAAAGATCTCGAATAAGTCTGATGAGAAAAATAACGTAGTTTATTAAATGATGTTAATCTAGTTTAACATTTACTGTTCCAAGATGAGTTGGCTCTTTATTTTGCTGAGAAATTCTTTAGTAATACCGAGGTAAGAAGCTATCATATACTGTGGAATACGTTGTTCAATTTTTGGATATTCATTTCTAAAATACAGATACTGTTCCTTTGCAGAAAGACTAAAACTTCTCACAATTCGTTTTTGTGACGCAACTAATCCCTTTTCAACGATTTGCCTGAAGAAGCGTTCTAGTTTTGGTATTCTAATATATAAATCTTCAATAATTTCTTGAGAAAACATAATGAGCTCTGTGTTTTCTAAACATTGCACATTAAAATCTGCTGGTGTTTGGGTTATAAAACTCCCTATGTCTGAGGTCCACCAATCTTCTATAGAAAACATAACAATATGCTCCTGTCCGTCTGAATCCATAAAAAATGTTTTTGTGCAACCCGAAACCACAAAACCTGTGTATTTACAAATATCACCATGTTGTACAATATATTGTCCTTTTAAATATTTTCTATACAACAATTTAGACGAAAGAATATCTTCTTCTTCTTTCGATAACGTAATAAAATTGCTCATGTATTTTAAAAGTGGCTCTATATTCATCTTAGAATAAATGGATTAATTGCTGTTGACAAATTTAATAATTAATAAGACTTAATTAGTATTAAAAATATTGAAACCATTACTTTTGCGCCATGCAAACTAAAAACAATTTTGAATATGAATTTATAGCTTTAATGGCCTCTTTAATGGCTATTGTGGCGTTAACTATTGATGCATTATTACCTGCCTTACCTGATATAGGACATTCTCTCGGTGTTACCAAAGAGGTTAACAATCAGCTTCTAATAACTATGATATTTTTAGGAATTGGATGTGGGCAGCTTTTTTTCGGTCCGTTGTCGGACAGCTTTGGAAGAAAACGTATTGTTTTCATAGGGTTTGCTGTATTTTTTATTGCCAGTATTATCTGTGTTACTACCAAAAGTTTTGAGATGATGCTTTTTGGTAGAATTTTGCAAGGTGTCGGGCTGTCCTCTCCGAGAACTATGAGTATTGCTATCGTAAGAGATTCTTATAGTGGAGATTACATGGCTAAAATATTATCTATTGTTGTTATGGTGTTTATTTTAGTGCCCGTAATCGCACCAACATTAGGACAGTTTTTACTTCATTTTTATAATTGGGAATCTATTTTCTATTTTAGCTTAATATATTGTTCTATAATTATCTTTTGGTTTTGGAAACGACAACCTGAAACCTTACCCAAAGAAAAACGAATAAAATTTTCATCGCACCTTTTTATTGACGGTCTTAAAGAGTTTATAAAATATAAGGATGCTATTGGATTTACCATTAATTCTGGATTTATCACAGGCTCATTTATGGTATATTTAAGTACGTCTCAACAAATCTTTGAAAATCAATATGACTTAGCAGATATGTTTCCCTACATTTTTGCCAGTTTAGCAATTTCCATTGGGTTAGCGACCTATTTAAACAGTGTTTTAGTAGTTAAATATGGTATGATGCAAATGGCATTTGTTTCAGCTATTGCCTATGTAGCAATATCAGTATTATATGTGTTTTTGTTTTGGTCTGGCAACAACCCTAGCATATACGTGTTAGTCGGTTTTTTTGCTTTACAGTTTTTTGCCATTGGGTTTTTATTTGGGAATTTAAGAGCCTTAGCCATGGAGCCTTTAGGACATATTGCAGGAATTGGTGCAGCGATTAATGGTTTTGTATCAACTGTTTTAGCAGTTCCTATTGCTAATTACATTGGTAATTTTGTTAAGACTTCTGTTTTACCGTTATTTATTGGGTTTTCTGTTTTTGGGATATTGTCTTTAATAGTATTTATGGTATTAAAGAGAAAAAGTTATCATTTATCTCATGAATTTAAATAAAAAAAGAGGTCTTCTTAATAATTGAGAACCTCTTTTAATTGAATTATTTACTGTAAAAGATTAAGATTTTAAAATCTCAATCATAATATCCATTTCTCCAACTAATTTTTCTGTTTGACCGCTAAACCCAACGGCTTTAAATCTAATCTTACCATTTTTATCAATAATAATTTTTGTTGGAATACCTGTTACTCCATATTTTTCAGCTACTTCAAAACTATTACTGTTTTCAATTTGAGTATCATAAATTACATGAAAATCATAATTGTTTTTTGAAATAAAATCTGTTACTAATTTTTCACGGTTTTCGCCAAGCTCAAACGTATCAACAAATAATAACACAACATCACTATCATCTTTATATTTAGTTACAACTTTCTGCATGCCCGGAAAAGATGCTTTACAAGGGCCACACCAAGTAGCCCAGAAATCAAGTATGACCGTTTTTCCTTTTAAAGATCCAAGCGACACTACTTCTCCCTTTGTGTTTTTTAAAGAAAAATTAGGCGCAGGCTCATCAATCATTGTTTCTTTAATTTCATTAACATAGTTATCATGGGCAACTTTTTCAAGTGTTGCTAACTTAGAATCAAAAGTTTTAGCATCATTATTATTTTTTAAGTAAGCCTCTTTGTAGTACTCTTTTATTTTAGTTGATGCATGTCCGTTCTTAATAAATTCTTCTGCTTTAGTTTGAGCCAATTCATATTGTTTATCAACCATTAAAAACTGAATATAACGCCCATTTACTTCTCCATTTTTTTCATCTCCAATAGCTTCTTTTTGATAAGTAATAGCTTCTTTTATATTTCCTTGCTTATAAGAAATTAAACCATAAGTATCTGCATACATTTCATAAGAACTATTTAAACTGTTTTTATACTGATTTACGGTATAATAATCTGGTTTAGCATCTACATTAGCCTGTGCTTCTTTAATTAAATCTAATGAAGACTTGGAAATTTTACCAGCAAAATCTAAATTCTCTCCGTTTTCTGCAAGTGGCCATGCAATACTATTAAATAATCCTGCTTTTTGAACCTTATCAGTCATCATATCTGCATAGTAATTAAATTTATTTACATCATCCTTTGACAAAGCCATATTTGCTAATGCACTAATCATGTAGTTTGCTATATTACCTAAATCTTTGTATTTCGATTTATAGTCTTCAAAAATAGCTTCCTTTTTAGCAAAATCTTTTTCCTCATAAAATTTATTACCAAAGGTGTTTTTAACTACTTCTCCTCGCGGAAATTTAGTAATTGCTGTTTCTATTATTGAATCACCCATTTCCTTTTTTCCGATAGTATTATATAATCTTACTAAAGACATATACTCGTCTTCTGTGATTTCATCCTTGGAAGTAATAGAATTAATATATTGCTGTATAAGTTGTTCTCCTTCTTGCTTATTTTGACGATAAGCCAAGTTTAAATATGTTAAATTCCAATCTTTTTTTAACTCTGGATGTTCAGCTATATCAGTCTTAATATCATTAAATAAAGAATCCTTAGGAATATCAATACCATATTCTTTCCCATAACTCATAGCATAATTTGCTAACGCTGCTTTACTTCCTGGAATGTCATTGCCTTCTGAATCTGCTAATGGAATTAAAAAGCCTTCATTATTATTGTTTTGAAATTTTCCGTTAATCTTAAAATTAAAGGCAACAGCTTGAGCTGAATCAGGTATTGAGATTGTTCCGGTCTTTTCAGGAGATAAATTAATATCAACAGGAAACGCTCGATTATTAACCATATAATAGTAAAAAGATTCTGATTCTTCATCAGTTCCATTATACTTAAAATTGACTGTTTGACCTGGTGCTAAATGTTTAGTTGCAAAAACAAAATCGCCTAAAGCCATTTCACTTTTTGTTTTCTCTTCATTTTTACAAGACGCAAAAATTAATGCTATTGAAGCAAGATAAATTAAGGTTTTTTTCATAATGAAAGGTTTGTTATTAAACTTTGAAGATAAAAAATATTCAAATTAAAATCAACAAACATGGACGATTTTAGTAAAAAATCTTACAATTACAAATTTACAAATAGCGTTCTTTAACAATATCCAAATGCCACAACTCATGGCCTAACACAATAAAAGCTGCTGCTCTGGCAGACATATCATTACCGCTGGCATTGCCCATTTGTTTTAAATCAATGTCACTCAAACTTTTTAGTAATACTATAAAACTCTGTCTTGTTATATGATATTCTTCAAGTAATTGTTCTATAGTCTTTTGATTTGCGTTTGATGGTTGTATATAGTCATTTTGCTCAAAACCTGCCAGAGGGGTACGGTCATGTCTTGCGATTCTAAAACAACGGTACATAAAAACACGTTCGGTATCTATAATATGCTGAAAGACTTCTTTAATAGTCCATTTATCGGGACCATATTTGTAATTTAATTTATCGTTGGGAATTGCTCTAAAAAATGATGACACCGTATTAAAACCCGTTTCAAACCCTTCAATTAAAACTGTATTTTTTAGTATTTTATTTATGTAACCACTGTAAAAGGTTGCATACTCTTCTGTTTGTATATCTTGTATAACCATCACTTATATTTTTGCTTGATAGGTATATAAATCATAATAACGTCCTTCTTTTGCTATCAATTGATCATGATTTCCTTGTTCAACAATTTTCCCTGCTTCAATCACTAAAATCTGGTCCGCTTTTCTAATAGTACTCAACCTATGTGCGATGACTATGGTGGTTCTATCTTTTATTAATTGAGTTAAACTTTTTTGAATTAAAGCTTCACTTTGAGTATCTAAATTGGAAGTTGCCTCATCTAAAATAATAATTTTAGGATTTGCTAAAATAGCTCTTGCAATAGCTAAACGTTGACGTTGTCCACCTGATAATTTAACGCCTCGTTCACCTATTAACGTATCTAAACCATCATCAAAACGATCTGTAAATTCGTTTACATAGGCTGCTTTAACAGCATTTTGTAAGTCTTCTTCTGAAGCATCAGGTCTGGGAAACATAATATTTTCCCTTATTGTTCCTTCAAATAAAAACTCATCTTGTAACACAACACCTAAATACTTTCTGTAACTACTTAAATTCACTTTTGATAAATCCTGATTGTCAATGGTAATGATACCTGATTTAGGATTTAAAAACGTTGCTGACAACCCAGCAATGGTAGATTTACCCGAACCTGAACTTCCTACTAGAGCAGTCACAGAGCCTGCAGGTGCTTTAAAACTTATATTGTGCAAGACATTTTTACCTGCTTCATAAGCAAACGAAACATCGTTAAATGTTATCTCCCCTTTTATGCTCTCTAAGTTTATAATTCGTTCTTCATTATCCTCTTCAGCGGTCATATTCATTAACTCTTCGGTTCGGTCTAAACCTGCTAATGCTTCAGTTAATTGGCTTCCTATATTACTCATTTGAACAATGGGAGCTATCATAAAACCAAGTATCAAAGTAAAGAATAAAAAGTCTCCAGTAGTCATTTCACTTTGCATCATATAATAGCCTCCAATGCCCATAATACCAGTAGTTGCTATTCCGATTAAAAAAGTTGAGGAACTGGTCATAAACGCTGTAGCTGTCAAGCTTTTTTTAACGTTTTGAAATAACTTTTCAACGCCTGCTTCAAACACGGCACTCTCTTGCGCTTCTGCATTAAAAGCTTTTATAACCCTTACTCCTGCCAAAGTTTCGGTAAGTCGTCCCTTAACTTCGGCATTGATTTTTCCTCTATTTCTAAAAATAGGCCGAATATATTTAAACGCTCTTAACGCGATATACCCAAATATTGAAAGCGGCACAAATACAAAAAGCGTCATCCATGGATTTAGCTTTATCAAAATTATTAAAGAAACAATCGCTGTAAATGAACCACCTACTAATTGTACCAAGCCAGTTCCTATCAAGTTTCTTACGCCTTCTACATCACTCATAATACGAGAGACCAAAGCTCCCGATTTAGTATTATCAAAAAAGCTAATGGGCAAAGACAGTACTTTTTTTTGCACTTTAGCTCTCAATTCACTTATTAAAAACTGTGCTTGTACACTTAATATACGGGTTAATAAAAATGATGAAACTGCCTGTACAGAAATCGCGGATATGACTATGCCTATTAAATAATATAACTGAGTATGATCTTTATTTGGCACGACCTCGTCTAACAATACTTTACTTTGCCATGGCAATATTAAACCTGCCAAACTTCTAATAATAATTAAAATTAAGCCAATAAACACCAAATTTTTCCGTGGCCAGATAATAGTTTTAAAAGCCTGAGCTATGGTTACTTTTTGCTTTTGCTTAGATTTATTTTTTGAATCGTTTTTTAAATGTTGCATGAAATTTTTTTTGAAAGAATAGGTGTCAAAAATAACCAATTTTAACAGGAGCACACCATTAATAAAAACAAAAACCACTTTAAAAAAAGTGGCTTTATTATTAAATGTGTATTACAACTTGCTAAGTTCTTTTTGCTTTTTTAGCTAGTTTTGCTGCTTTTTTCTCTTTTGGAGTTAAAACTGCCTCTTTTTTTACATTTTTCTTAGAGTCTAATGATTTTGCCATAATTGATGCTTTTAAATTCTGTGCATAAGGTAAACAAAAACTAGATAAGTAATAAGAAAACTTCTTAATTCATTTTTTTATTAAAAGTGATGCTCCAAATACCTCTTATCTCATTTTCTTTATAACCTGTAGCTAAATCATTGGGGTAAAGTTTTGATATTCTGTCTTGAACCTCAGGACGTATATTGTCTTTTGTTCCGTGACATTGCAAACACATGGTGTTTGTTGGAATTGGAAAATAAAAATGCACGCTATTAGCCTCTTCAATAACTATAGGTTTCGGTTCTTTATTTGCTAAGGCATTAGCTTTAAATGCTGCTATGTATTTTAATTCTTCTTCGTTGGCTTTATTATTAGGGTTTCTGTTTTTATCGGACACTCTTTTGATATTTGCATCGAATTTAACAGACATACTATCTGTTAAAGGCATTGCTTGTATATTGCAAAACGCTAAAGCCGCTTCAGTTCCTTCCTTTTGAATGGTTCCCATTAAGTTTTTTCCTAATACTTTTTTTGTTTCCAAAGCATATTCCAATCCTATATCTGCATACGTTTTAACCTCATCTTTCTTTTGATCTTTGAGTTGGTATCCCATTTGACTATAATTTGAATTCCCGTGACCTTCCCAATGCGACTTAAACCATTCTGGCTCATCTATTTGATAATCATACATGAAAGCTGCTATTTTCTCAATGGTCTCTTTTGGAAACACTTGTTTTGGCATCACACCGAATTTTTTCACAGCACCAAACATCAACGCTTTTTCAGCCGTTGGATTTTCAACAAAATGTCCTACGGCTTGTATAAACTCATCTCTTGAATAGCCTTCCATGTTAATATATCTTGCCTTAATTGCAGCCATAGGAGGAGCAATACGACCCGTTACTTCTGGAGCAATTGGACTATGACATAAATAACAATTTTTCACTAGTAATTCTTTGCTTTCTCTTGCATCGTAACTATTTTCTTTTAAAATCACTATCTCTTTTTCAGATTTAGTATTATCTGATTTTTTCCCTTTACAAGCAGTAAACATTACTACAATAACTAATAAAAATACTATTCTCATCTATTAAATTTTCCTCAAAAATAGAGTCTTAGATTAACGTACTTAGTAACCTTAGTTACAAAGAACTATTATTTTTAAAATGTTATTAAACACTTTAATATGATACCTTTAATTTAGTATTTTTATTGCTATAATTAAATAGTGCTTTTTAAAATGAAAATAATAGGAATTGGAAAAAACTATGTAAGCGATAAAACTGAAATAAAAGAGCTTAAAACAGGAACTCAAACTATATTTACAAAACCAGAATCAACATTAGTTACAGGTAATAAAAATATTGTGTATCCTAAAGTTACCAAGCAACTTGCTTATGAAGTTGAATTGGTTATAAAAATTGGTAAAAAAGGAAAGGATATTGAATTTGAAGATGCTGCATCGTACATTTCAGAGATTGCAGTTGGTATTGATTATACTGCCAAAGATGTACTAAGTGCTAGTAGAGAAACTAAAGGTCCATGGGCATTGGCTAAAGGATTTGATGGTGCTTCTCCCATTTCCAATTTCAAACCAGTTTCAAATTTCCAAGATTTAAATAACATTAATTTTGACCTTGTTATTAATGGAGAGAAAAAGCAAGTTGGTAATACCAGTTTTATGATTTATAACTTTAATGAAATCATTTCTTTTGTGTCTTCTTTTATGACCTTAGAACCTGGAGACCTCATCTTTACAGGAACTCCCGCATCAGGAACTGGTTTAAATGTAAAAGGTGATCACTTACAAGCATCTATTGAAGGTGAGTTGTTATTGGATTTTAAAATAGTTTAATCGTAAAAACTATAGATATTTAGTACTCTCAAGGTTTAAAACACCTTTAAAACGTATTGGGTTATTATAAAAAAAGCACCATAAGAAATGGTGCTTTTTTTATCTTTATTTTAAACTTATTTACAAAGCATTATCAATAATTTCCTGCACAACTTCAGGATTTAGTAAGGTAGATGTATCACCCAAATTACTCATATCTTTACAAGCTATTTTTCTTAAAATACGACGCATAATTTTTCCACTTCGTGTTTTGGGTAGTCCGCTTGTAAACTGAATTTTATCAAGTTTTGCAATCGGTCCGATATGTTCTGTAATAATTTGATTAATCTCATTGCGTACATTATCATGAACCCTTCCTTCTCCAGTTTCTTTCAAAATAACATACCCGTAAAGCGCATTTCCTTTAATATCATGAGGGAAGCCAACAATAGCAGATTCGGCAACGGCTGGATGCTCGTTAATTGCATCTTCAATAGGTGCTGTTCCTAAATTATGACCAGAAACAATAATAACATCGTCTACGCGACCGGTTATTCTGTAATAGCCTACTTCGTCACGTAAAGCACCATCACCAGTAAAATATTTATTTTCATATGCTGAAAAATAAGTATCCTTATACCTTTGATGGTCACCCCAAATCGTACGTGCTATAGACGGCCACGGAAACTTAATACACAAACGCCCTTCAACCAAATTCCCTTTTAACTCTGCTCCTTCTTCATCCATTAAAGCTGGTTGAATACCTGGAAATGGTAAAGTTGCATACGTTGGTTTTGTAGGTGTTGCAAATGGTATTGGAGTAATCATAATACCGCCTGTTTCAGTCTGCCACCAAGTATCAACAATAGGACTGCGCCTTTTTCCAATCGCATCATTATACCAGTGCCATGCTTCTTCATTAATCGGTTCTCCTACAGACCCTAATACTTTTAAAGATGACAAATCATGTTCTTCAGTAAATGAAATATTTTGTTTTGCTAATGCACGAATAGCCGTTGGTGCTGTATAAAATTGGTTGACTTTATGTTTGGCTACAATTTCCCAGAAGCGTCCAAAATCTGGATAATGTGGCACTCCTTCAAACATAACTGTGGTAGCGCCATTTGCTAAGGGACCATAAACGATATAACTATGACCAGTAATCCACCCAATATCTGCCGTACACCAATACACATCGTCTTCTTTATACTGAAACACGTTCTTAAACGTGTAGGCTGTATACACCATATAACCCGCTGTAGAATGCACCATCCCTTTTGGTTTTCCTGTTGAACCGGACGTATACAAAATAAATAACGGATCTTCAGCATCCATGATTTCTGGCTCACAATCTGCAGAAGCTTTGTCTAATAGTGGTTGCAACCAAACATCGCGTCCGTCTTTCATGGTTACTTCTGAATTAATTCTGTTCACCACCAACACATTTTCAACACACGGACATTGCTCCAAAGCTTCATCAACAATACCTTTTAAATCTATGGTTTTTGAACCACGATATGACCCGTCTGCAGCAAGCACCAATTTACAGTTGCTATCATTAATACGCGTTGCTAACGCTGTTGACGAAAAGCCTGCAAACACTACCGAATGAATCGCCCCAATTCTGGCACAAGCAAGTAATGAAACGGCTAATTCAGGAATCATAGGTAGATAAATACAAATACGATCACCTTTTGAAATACCCTGAGCTTTTAACACATTCGCCATCTTACAAACACGATTGTGCAATTCGTTATATGTGATATATTGTGCAGTTTCATCAGGATTATTGGGTTCGAAAATAATCGCAGTTTTATTACCTTTTGTTCTTAAATGCCTATCAATACAGTTTTCGGTAATATTTAATTTAGCCCCTTCAAACCACTTTATTTCAGGTTTTGAAAAATCCCAACTCAACACATTAATCCATTTTTTACGCCACATGAAATGTTCTTCGGCAACCTCTTCCCAAAAATTTTCTGGATCTCTAACCGATTTTCTGTAGACTTGATAATATTCTTCTAAATGTTTAATGTGATAGTTACTCATGATTTTATTTTATTTAATTTTATTTAATTTAGTTTAATTTTTGTTGATATGATTATAAGTTATTAATATGATTGCAGTATTAGTAAATATGTTTCAGAAAAAAAATGAAGTTATTAATATAGTAACAATAAATCAAATATAAAATATTTAATCACTCCCTTTTTTTCAAATCCTATTTTAATTCTTTGTATTCACTTCAAAAACACTTTACACAAAAAATTTATTACCTACTATTTTATAACTTAGCAGTATGAAAAACTCTATTGCAGATCGTGTTTTTGATTTTTTAAAAAAATATCCTCCTTTTAATCTTTTAAAAAATGATGACTTGTTAGAAATATCAAAACAAGTATCTATTATATATCTAGAAAAAGGAGACACTGTATTTAAAAAAGGGGATGATTTTAATACTGATTTTTATTTGGTTAGAAATGGAGCGGTGACATTATTTCATACTAATAGCAACAATGAACAAGAGGTCTTAAACATTTGTGATGCTGGTGATGTTTTTGGTGTTAGACCGCTCATTACCAAGGAAAATTACAAATTAACAGCTACTGCTAATGAAGAATCAATAATTTATGCCGTACCTATTGATATTTTTCAAACGGTAACAAGTGATAACGCCAATGTTTATAAATACTTAATCACAGCGTTTGCAACCAATGCTTACGACCCATATACGGCAGAGGAAACCGGAAAAATTTTTGTTGATTATTTACCCCATACCTCTCAGGATATGGTCAATTTTCAATCTGCTAATTATACTAAAAGGCCTATAACTTGTAATATTGATTCGCCCTTAAAAGATGCTGCTATTAAAATGAGTACTCACAAAATAGGATGTATTATAGTTACCAACGAGCATGAATATCCTATAGGTATTATTACAAATAGTGATATTAAAAATAAAATTGCTACCGGCTTATTTCCTATAGAGACATCAGTAAGTTATATTATGAGTTCTCCTGTAATAACGGCTAAAAAAGGCCTAACTGTCGCCGATGGGCAATTGCAAATGATAAAACATAATATCGGTCATTTATGCATTACAAAAGATGGTACAGTAAATTCCAGACTTCTTGGTGTTTTAACACATCACGATATTTTGGTGTCACTAGGAAACAATCCATCCGTAATATTAAAAGCCATCAAGCGAGCTAAACGAACCAGAAAACTTAGAACAGCACGATTAAAAGCCAATAACTTATTAAAAAGTTACCTAGAGCAAAACATTCCACTATCTCATATCATAAAAATTATTTCTCAAATTAACGACACTGTGACTGCTCAAGCCATAGTAATAGCTTTAAAAAAAATGCCTACACCACCTCCTGTATCTTTTTCGTGGATGGCAATAGGAAGTCAGGGACGAAAAGAACAATTACTTTTTACTGATCAAGATAATGCCATTGTTTTTAATGATGTTTCAGAAAGTAAGTACAAAGAAACGCAAGACTATTTTCTAAAACTTGCCAAATTAGTTACTAAGTCTTTAAATAAAATAGGGTTTGAATATTGTGAAGCAGATATGATGGCTAGCAATCCAGAGTGGTGCAAGTCTTTAAGCGAATGGAAATTACAATTTAAAGATTGGATTTTAAATCCTGATGAAAAAGCCATACTCCTATCATCTATATTTTTTGATTATAGTCATGTATATGGGGATGAAAAATTAATTGACGACTTATCAGATTCCATTTTTGAAAACTTAAATAAAACCTCATCATTTATAAAATTTCTAGGCATAGACGCTGTAAAAAGTCCATCACCTCTTGGTTTTTTTAAACAATTTTTAGTGGAACAGGATGGCGAACAAAAAGATCTTTTCAATATAAAAAGTAGAGCTATGATGCCATTAATTGATGCAGCAAGATTACTTATCTTGAATAATAAAATAAAAGGCATCAACAACACCTCTGAACGTTATGAAAAATTAGCAGAAATAGATCCTAATAATAAAGAACTATATGAATCTTGTTCGTATGCGTTTAAGGCGCTCTTAAAGTTTAAAACAAAACAAGGCATCTTGCATAATAATTCTGGAAAATTTATCGAGTTGAAAACATTAACCAAAGAAGAACAATTAAAACTGCGTCGATGTTTTAAACCAATACACGAAATTCAGGAAAGCCTAAAATTACGCTTTGATTTAAAAAATTTTATATAAATGAAGCTATCGTGGTTCAATAAAAAGACAACTACGTATCCGGATTTTTGGAACGACTATCTTGATTGTTTCAATGACACTAAAAAAGGTGATATCCAGAATACACGTTTTATTGCTTTAGATACTGAAACTACTGGTTTTAGCATCAAAGAAGATCGGATTTTATCCATTGGAGCTGTTTCTTTTATTGAAAAAAAA